>Ga0164295_10002522_pt1 | contig 15025 bp, 13 predicted proteins | sample GEODES006metaG_FD_111798 | JGI IMG/M metagenome (GOLD analysis project Ga0164295, IMG submission 111798) | Oligotrophic lake water microbial communities from Sparkling Lake, Wisconsin, USA - GEODES006 metaG | ecosystem: Environmental > Aquatic > Freshwater > Lake | place: USA: Sparkling Lake...
CATCGGGCGCTATCTGGTCGGCCAGCGCCGCGAGCGCGGCCGCCGCCCCGAGTGGCCCGGACAGTGTGTGCACCGCGCATCCCTCGGGCACCAGGTCGCTTGGCTTGCCGGGGTAGGCGAAGAACGACACCGGCGAGGCGGCTCCGGCCAGGATCAGATGCTTCATACCGGCCAACTGCGCGGTGGCTGCCTCGGCGAGGTAGGCGATTCGCTCAACGGCTGGTAGGCCTGCTCCCCGCTCCAGCCGGGCGGGAAACGTCTCGCAGAACAGTTGCGCGTCGAATGCCTGGGCCACCCGGGCCGCTGCATCCAGACCGTCCGCCCGGGTGGCGTCCCCGCCGATGATGATCGCCGCCGATTCGCCGGATCGTAGAGCAGCCGCGGCCGCATGGCTGTCACCGATACGGCTATGTGATTGCACCGCAACGGCTTTCGGCTGTCCTGCTCCCTCAGTCCACGAGGTGTCGGCGGGAAGGATCAGCGACGCGATGTGACGGTGTTGGCGGGCTGAGATGACGGCCTCGACGGCATCTGAACCCACGTCCGCCACATCGGTCGTCCGTCGCAGCCAGCCGGAGACCGTGCCGGCCACCGAGTCGATATCGGATTCCAACGGGGCATCGTATTTCTTGTGATAGGTGGCGTGGTCGCCGATCACGACCACCATCGGCACGTGCGCACGCCGGGCGTTGTGCAGATTGGCCAAGCCATTTCCTAAGCCCGGACCGAGGTGCAACAGCACCGCGGCGGGCTCATCGGCCATTCGGGCATATCCGTCGGCCGCACCGGTGGCCACACCCTCAAACAGCGTGAGGACACCTCGCATCTCGGGCACGGTATCCAGGGCTGCGACGAAATGCATCTCCGATGTTCCAGGGTTGGCGAAGCAGACCCGCACCCCGTTGTCGACAAGGGCGGTTAGCAGTGCCTGGGCGCCGTTCACCGGTCTGACTGTAGAGCCTCAGTGATCGCGAAAGCCGTCCAGCCGCCCGGTCGCCTCGTCGAAGCCCGATATCAACTCGGCCATGATGTCGGCGACCGGTCGGATCTCGTTCATCCGGCCGACGATCTGGCCTACCGGCATCGCGACGGTGGTGGGGTCGGCTGACTGGCTCATCCGCTGATGCGCCTCGCTGACGAGGATGTTCTGCAACGGCATCGGCAGTGCCTGCGGAGCGTCGTCGGCATCCCAGGCATCAGTCCACCGACTCTTCAGAAGACGAGCCGGTTTTCCGGAGAAGATCTTCCGGCGGACCGTATCGCTGGAGGTAGCGGCGAGCAGTGCCTCCTGAATCACCGAGGGCCCGTCGGTGCCGCGCACGCCGAGGTCGTATTCCGCTGCGGTCAGGAAAGCAGATCCCATCCACACTCCGGACGCGCCCAGTGCGAGCGCCGCGGCCACCTGTCGTCCGGACCCGATACCGCCGGCAGCCAGCACCGCAGCCCTGTCCCCCACCGCATCGCATACTTCGGGAACCAGAACCATCGAGGCAATTTCACCGGTGTGCCCACCGGCTTCATAGCCCTGGGCGACGACGATGTCGACTCCCATTTCGGCATGGCGCACAGCATGTTTAGCCGATCCGGCGAGTGCCGCAACTGGAACCCCGGCAGCGTGCGCCTGGTCGATCACGTCGCGCGGGGGTGATCCGAGGGCGTTAGCGATCAATTTGATCGGGTGCGTGAGCGCCACATCGACATGCGACCGGGCGACGGAGTGCAGCCAACCCAACACGCCCTCACTGCCCGGCCCGTCGCCAGGCAGGGTCGGGACGCCGAGATCCGCCAGCGTCTTGGCGACGAAGTCTCGATGCGCCTGCGGGATCAGCTTGTTGATGTCGACAGGCGTACCTTCGGTCGGCACGGTTGCCGGCATCACGATATCGACACCGTAGGGCAAGCCCAGAGTGTTGTCGTCCATCCAGCACAGCACCGACTCGAGTTCATCGGGGTGGTTGAATCGCACCGCTCCGAGGACACCCATACCGCCGGCTCGGGTGACCGCCGCCGCCACTTTCTCCGACGGGGTGAACACGAAAATCGGGTATTGGATACCGAAGCGGTCGCACAGTTCGGTATGCATCAGACTGCACCGGAGTGCTTGGAATGAACCTCATCAGCGGGTCGCTGTTCGGTCTGCTCCTTCGCCCACTTGTAGTCGGGCTTGCCGGCCGGCGAGCGCTTCACTTCGTCGACGATCCACAGACTTCGGGGCACCTTATAGCCGGCAATATCCCTGCGCACGAATGCATCCAACTCCGCCAGCGTCGGATGGGTGCCCTTGCGGGGCGCGACGACCGCCGCAACGTGCTGGCCGAACCGCGGATCCGGAACACCGACAACGAGGGCGTCGAACACATCGGGGTGGCCCTTGAGCGCCCCCTCGACCTCCTCGGGATAGATCTTCTCTCCACCGCTGTTGATCGACACCGAGCCGCGGCCCAGCATCGTCACGGTGCCATCGGACTCGACCTGGGCGTAGTCACCCGGGATCGCGTATCGCACGCCGTTGATCGTGCGGAACGTCTCGGCGGTCTTCTTCTCATCCTTGTAGTAGCCGACCGGAATATTGCCCCGCTTGGCCAGGATGCCGCGGACGCCCGAGCCGGGAACGACCTCGTTGCCGTCGTCGTCGAGAACCACGGTCTTCTTGTCGATGGTGACCCGCGGACCTCCCCCGCCGCTCTGCCCCTTGGCGACGACGCTGGTGCCGCCGAATCCGGTCTCCGAGGAACCGATCGAGTCGGTGATCACCCGATTGGGCAGCAGTTCGAGGAACTTCTCCTTGAGGCTCGGCGAGAACAGCGCGGCGGTACTGGAGAGCAGGAACAGCGACGAGAGGTCACGCTCGGAGCTTTCCAGTGCGTCGAGCAGTGGCCGCGCCATTGCGTCGCCGGTGAAGAACAACAGGTTCACTTTGTGCTGCTCGATGGCGTGCCATACCGCCTCGGCATCGAACTCCGGCGAGAGCACCACGGTTCCGCCGGTGAACAGAGCCATCCAGGTGGCGGACTGCGTTGCTCCATGGATCATCGGGGGAATCGGGAAGCGGATCATCGGTGGCGCGGCCGCAGCCTGCTTGGCGTGGTCATACTCATCGGCGACGAATTCGCCTGTGGCGAAGTCGGTTCCGCCAAGTAGCACGCGATAGATATCTTCGTGGCGCCACATCACGCCCTTGGGGAAACCGGTGGTGCCCCCGGTGTACAGCAGATAGATATCGTCGGCACTGCGCGTCCCGAAGTCACGCTCCGGGGATCCTTCGGCGATCGCCTGATAGAACTCGACTCCGCCATAGCTCTGGTAGGTCTGTGCCGGCACCGTGCTGCCGTCGTCGATCACCAACACGGTCTTGACATTCGGGGTATCGGGAAGAACGTTGGCGACCCGCTCGGAGTACTGACGCTCATGCACGAGCGCAACCATGTCGGAGTTGTCGAACAGATAGCGCAACTCACCCTCGACATAGCGGTAATTGACGTTGACCAGAATCGCACCGGCCTTCACGATGCCCAGCATCGCGATGACGATCTCGATGCGGTTGCGGCAGTAGAGGCCGACCTTGTCGTCCTTCTTGACACCGTGGTCGACGAGGTAGTGGGCGAGACGGTTCGCCTTCTCCTCAAGCCCGGCGTAGGTGATCTCATCGTCCCCACATATCAGGGCGACACGGTCAGGTACGGCGTCGATAGCGTGCTCGGCAAGATCGGCAATGTTGAGGGCCACGGACCCAAACTAGAACCTGTTACAGTTCTCCACAAGTGCATCAGCCTGGAAGGTGGTCATCCGTGAGCGACGCCCTCATCGAGCAGCGCGGACACACCCTCATCGTGACGATGAACCGCCCGGAGTCGCGAAACGCTCTCTCCGGCGAGATGCTCTCGATCATGGTCGAGGCCTGGGATCGCGTTGATAGCGATCCCGACATCCGCGTCTGCATCCTGACCGGAGCCGGCGGCTACTTCTGCGCCGGAATGGACCTCAAGGCGGCCACCAAGGCGCCCCCGGGTGACTCGTTCAAGAGCGGCGGCTACGACCCGACCCGCATCGACGGTCTGCTCAAGGGGCGCCGGTTGACCAAACCGCTGATCGCTGCGGTGGAGGGCCCGGCCATCGCGGGCGGCACCGAGATCCTGCAGGGCACCGATATCCGGGTGGCCGGGCAGAGTGCCAAATTCGGTATCTCCGAGGCTAAGTGGAGCCTCTATCCGATGGGCGGCTCAGCGGTTCGACTGGTGCGCCAGATCCCGTACACGATTGCCTGCGAACTGCTGCTGACCGGCCGACACATCACCGCCACGGAGGCTCTGGAGATGGGGCTCATCGGCCATGTCGTACCGGACGGCCAGGCGCTGGACAAGGCCCTGGAGATAGCGGAGGTCATCGCAGCCAACGGACCTCTGGCGGTGCAGGCGATCCTGCGCTCGATCCGCGAGACCGAGGGCCTCCACGAGAACGACGCCTTCAAGATCGACACCAAGATCGGCATCGAGGTGTTCCTCTCCGAAGACGCCAAGGAGGGCCCGCTGGCCTTCAAAGAGAAACGTGCCCCGCAATTCAAGATGCGCTAGCCAGGCTCAGGTCCGCTAGGCCAGCACCGGCGTCGACGGGGTGAACACGACCGGCATCGACTCAAGGCCACTGACGAAGTTCGCCGGCCGCAATGGCAGCCGTGCGTCATCGGCCAGACGTAGGTCAGGCAGGCGCTGGAGGATTTTGCGAGTCATTGTGCTCAGCTCCAGCCGTGCAAGTTGATTGCCCAGACAGAAGTGGGTGCCGAAGCCGAAGGCCACATGACTGTTCGGGTTCCGATCAATCCGGAAGTTCTCCGGATCGCCGAACACCGCCTCATCGAAGTTCGCCGATTCGAACAGCAGCATCATCTTGTCGCCCTCGCGTAGCTGCGTGCCATGAAACTCGGTGTCGGCCGTGGCCATCCGGCACATATTCTTCACCGGCGAGGTCCAGCGCAACATCTCCTCGATCGCGACGGGGAGTAGCTCCGGGTCCGACATCAAACGTTCCCACTGATCCCGATGCCGCAGCAGCTGTTCGGTACCGCCCGACAATGTGTGCCGGGTGGTCTCGTCGCCGCCGATCAGGATCAACAACGTCTCGTAGAGGATCTCGTCATCGGACAGCTGTTCACCGTCGACCTCGGCATTGACCAGGATGGAGAACAGGTCATCGGTCGGCTCGGCGCGACGCTTGACAATGGTCTCCATGGTGAATGCGGTATAGCCGGCGAAGGCCTCCATCACCGCCTGCAGAGTGGCCTCGTCGGCTGTGGCACTGAGCCCGCACACCAGGTCATCGGACCACTTCAGTAGCGTCGCCCGGTCTTCCGGCAGTACCCCGAGCATGTCGCCGATGACAGCCATGGGTAGCGGTGCGGCGAGGTCATGCACGAAGTCGCACTCGCCACGTTCACACACGGCATCGATCAGCGTGTCGCACAGGGTGTCGATCCCCGGTGCCTTATCGGTCACCCGCTTGCGGGTGAAACCGGCGTTGACGAGCTTGCGGCGCAACAGATGTGCGGGATCGTCCATATCGATCATGTAGGGCATGGCCGGGTTGTCCGGCCGGATGCCACCTGCCGACGAGAACAGCTCTGGATTGCGCTCGGCGTCGAGTACCGCCTGATACGTGGCCGCGGCGGCCAGACCGTTGCGGTCCCGGAACACCGGCTCATTCGCGCGCATCCAGCGGTACGCCTCGCGGGCGCCGCCGTCGGCGAAGAAGGTGCCGTCCGTCAGGTCGACATCCGGTTTTGTGCCATGAGTTGCTGTCATCGAACACCTTCCACGATCGGGACTTCCCCCCAGGAATCAGCGAGCATTACAGTGACGGCATGCCCGCTGTCCAACACACCATTGCCGGAACTGTCCTGACGATGCCGGTGCGAGTTCGCAAGGCCGACGTGCACACGGCGATGTTCTCGGTTCCGGCCGAGTCCGCTCAGCGACTGATCGACTACAGCGGGCTGGATGTCTGCCAGTTCCGCCCGGGCCGAGCCGTGGTAACCCTGATGCTCGCCCGCTATATGGATGGCGACCTGGGTCGCTACAACGAGTTCGGCACCTGCGTCATGGTCAACCCGCCCGGGTCGAAAGCCAGTGGTTTCAAGGCATTGGGGGACGCTGCGGCATTCATCCACCACCTGCCCGTCGACCAGTCGTTCACGCTGGAGGCCGGCCGTACGATCTGGGGCTTTCCGAAGATCATGGCGGACTTCACCGTTCGGGACGCGAACCAGTTCAGCTTCGAGGTTTCCGAGGGCGGATCGCTGATCGCGGCGATGGAGTTCGAGCGCGGTCTGCCGGTGCCGTCGCGGTCGTCGCAGTCCCAGATCCTGCGAACCTACAGTTGCGCTGACGGGACTACCCGCGAAATCCCATGGGAGATGACGAACACCAAGGTGCGCTTCCGGCCCTTCGGTGCGCGGCTGCGACTCGGCGAGCATCCCTACGCCAAGGAACTGGCGGCCCTCGGACTGCCGAAAAGGCCGATGCTGTCCGGATCGGTGGGCAACGTCGACATGACGTTCGGTGACCCCATCGTGGTGCCCTGAACGCCTCAGCCTCATCCGGCTAATCTAGAACGTGTTCTAGTTGCCCGCAACCAATCGCCTAGAGCAGCGCGGCGAGTTCGCTGATCTGCTCGGCGCTGCGTGCACCGATGACCATCATGGTGACGCCGGCAGCCTCCCAGACCTTGATCTGCTTGCGGACATAATCCGCATCACCGACGATGGCGGCGTCATCGACCAGTTCGTCGGGAATCACCTTGGCGGCCTCGTCCTTGCGGCCCGACCGGAACAACTTGGTGACATCGTCAACGACGTCTGAGTACCCCATCCGCCGGTAGACCTCGGCGTGGAAGTTGGTGTCCTCGGAACCCATGCCACCCATGTAGAGCGCCACATAGGGCTTCATCATCTCCATCGTGGCGGACCGGTCGTCGGTGACAACGACCTGCGCGGTGGCGCAGATTTCAAAATTTTCGCGGGTACGCCGGGCACCAGGGCGCGCGAAGCCCTCATCGAGCCACTCGTTGTACATATCCGCGATCCGCGGCGAGTAGAAGATCGGCAACCAGCCGTCGCAGATCTCAGCAGCGAGCGCAATGTTTTTGGGACCCTCCGCGCCCAGCATGATGGGGATATCCGCACGCAGTGGATGCACGATCGGTTTGAGCGACTTACCCAGGCCGGTGGTGCCCTCGCCCGTCAGCGGCAGCGGGTAATGAGGGCCGGCGCTGGTGACCGGAGCCTCGCGGGACCACACCTGCCTGATGATGTCGATGTACTCACGGGTGCGGGCCAACGGCTTGGGGAAGCGCTGTCCGTACCAGCCCTCCACCACCTGCGGGCCTGACACGCCCAACCCGAGGATATGCCGCCCGCCGGAAAGATGGTCCAGCGTCAATGACGCCATCGCACATGCCGTCGGAGTGCGCGCGGACAGTTGCACCACCGAAGTGCCCAGCCGCAATCGGGAGGTCTCCCGCCCCCACCACGCCAGCGGGGTGAACGCGTCCGATCCCCACGCCTCAGCGGTGAACACCGTGTCGAAGTTCGCCTCCTCTGCGGCAGCCACCAGTTCAGCGTGATTGGCCGGAGGCTGCGCGCTCCAGTACCCCAGTTGCAGACCCAGCTTCACCAGTGCCGCCTTTCCGCCCCCGGGGGGCGATTCTTGCCACGATTACTAGAACCTGTTCTACTCGATGGTGTGACAACCCGCCAAGGCACCCCGGCCCTGATTGAATCCCACGAACCACCGCTCTCGGCGCCACTGCGGTTCTCATTCGACTACACCCGATCAGTCGGATCGACGTTGAGTGCGTTCTTCACGGCGCTGCGGGGCCGGCACATCCTCGGTGTGCGGGGCTCGGACGGGCGGGTGCTGGTCCCAGCCGCGGAGTACGACCCGGTGACCTACGCGCCGCTGAGCGAGATGGTGCCGGTTTCCAGTGTCGGGACGGTGCTGTCGTGGACCTGGCAACCTGAACCGCTGGATGGCCAGCCGCTCGACCGTCCGTTCGCCTGGGCGCTGATCAAACTCGACGGCGCCGACACCGCTCTGCTGCATGCCGTCGACGGTGCGGTCAAGACCGGGGACCGGGTGCACGCCCACTGGGTGGACGAGCCAGTCGGGGCGATCACCGACATCGCGTACTTCGTGGTCGGCGAGGATGCCGAACCGGTCAGCGACGCCGCCGACGGTCGCGACCCGGTCACGCTGATGGTGTGCCCGGCGCGATTGGAGGTGCAGCACACCGCCTCGGCGCCGGAGAGCATCTACCTGCGTGCGCTGCAGCAAGGCAAGCTCCTCGGCGCTACGTCGTCAAAAGACGGGAAGGTGTATTTCCCACCGCGGGAGGCGGATCCGGCGACCGGACAGGTCCTTGACCACTTCGTTGAACTGTCCGATAAGGGCACCGTGACGACGTTTGCGATCATCAACATCCCGTTCGCCGGGCAGCGCATCAAACAGCCGTACGTGGCGGCTTACGTCCTGCTCGACGGCGCCGACATTCCATTCCTGCATCTGGTCACCGAGATCGACGCCGCCGACGTCCGGATGGGCATGCGGGTCGAAGCGGTATGGAAACCCCGCGAGGAGTGGGATCTGGGGATCGACAACATCGAACACTTCCGGCCCACAGGCGAACCGGACGCCGAGTACGACACCTTCAAGCACCATCTCTAAAAGGGGCGATCAATGACTGACCGTGAGGTAGCCGTCGTCGGCTTCGCCCACGCGCCGCATGTGAGGCGCACCGCAGGTACCACCAACGGCGTCGAAATGTTGATGCCCTGCTTCGCCGAACTCTACGCTGAGCTGGGAATCAAGCAGACCGACATTGGATTCTGGTGTTCTGGATCCTCGGATTACCTTGCTGGGCGAGCTTTTTCGTTTCTCTCTGCGATTGACGCCATCGGTGCGGTACCACCGATCAACGAGTCGCACGTTGAGATGGACGCCGCGTGGGCGTTGTACGAGGCCTACATCAAGATCCTGACGGGCGAGGTCGACACCGCACTGGTGTACGGCTTCGGCAAATCAAGCGCTGGAACCTTGCGCCGGGTGCTGGCTTTGCAGACCGATCCCTACACAGTCGCTCCGCTGATGCCCGACGCGGTCTCCCTCGCCGGGCTGCAAGCTCGTCTCGGACTCGACGCCGGCAAGTGGACCTCTGAGCAGATGGCTCAGGTGGCGTTGGATAGCTTCGCCGCCGCCGGGCGCACCGACCACGAGAAGCCGGCCAAGACGGTCGCGGACTTGCTCGATCGGCCGTATTTCGCCGACCCGCTGCGCCGCCATGACATCGCACCGATCACCGACGGCGCGTCGGCGATCGTGCTGGCCGCCGGCGACCGAGCTCGTGAGCTTCGCGAAAACCCCGCCTGGATAACGGGTTTCGAGCACCGCATCGAGACCCCGGTCCTCGGCGCGCGAGATCTGACCACATCTGTGTCCACCGCTGCGTGCGCACGTGCGGCGACCGGCGGAGATTCCGGGTCCATCGACGTGGCCGAGATCTACGCCCCGTTCACCCACCAGCAGCTGATTCTTTCTGAAGCGATCGGGCTGGGACCCTCGACGAAGATCAACCCGTCCGGGGGTGCGCTGGCCGCCAACCCTATGTTTTCCACCGGGCTTGAGCGAATCGGATTCGCCGCCCGACACATCTTCGCCGGATCGGCGCAACGCGTGCTGGCGCACGCCACCAGCGGCCCGGTGCTGCAACAGAATCTGGTCGCCGTGCTCGAAGGGAAGGATGCCTGATGGCTAAGAACCTCGCTGCTGTCCTGGGCACCGGCCAGACCAAATACGTCGCCAAACGCGACGACGTGTCGATGAACGGCCTCATTCGCGAAGCCATCGACCGTGCACTGGCCGATAGCGGATCCACATTCAACGATATCGATGCCGTCGTCGTCGGCAAGGCGCCCGACTTCTTCGAGGGCGTCATGATGCCCGAGCTGTTCATGGCCGACGCCATGGGCGCGACGGGTAAACCGCTGATCCGGGTGCACACCGCAGGGTCGGTAGGTGGATCGACCGGCGTCGTTGCCGCGAGCCTGGTGAAGTCCGGTAAGTACCGCCGGGTGCTGGCAGTGGCGTGGGAGAAGCAGTCGGAATCGAATGCCATGTGGGCCTTGTCGATTCCGGTGCCATTCACCAAGCCGGTGGGTGCGGGAGCCGGCGGCTACTTCGCTCCGCTGATCCGGGCGTACATTCGCCGATCCGGCGCGCCGTCGAACATCGGGGCGATGGTGGCGGTCAAGGACCGGCTCAACGGCGCCAAAAACCCGTTGGCGCACTTGCACCAGCCGGACATCACGCTGGAGAAGGTGATGGCGTCGAACATGCTGTGGGATCCGATCCGGTTCGACGAGACCTGTCCGTCGTCCGATGGTGCGGCCGCGCTGGTGATCGGCAACGAGACCATTGCCGACCAGCGGGTCGCCGAGGGGCATCCGGTGGCATGGGTTCATGCCACCGCATTGCGGACCGAACCGATTGCCTTCAGCGGTCGTGACCAGGTCAACCCGCAGGCCGGTCGCGACGCCGCCGCCGCGCTCTGGAAGGAGGCCGGCATCACCAGCCCGATCGACGAAATCGACGTCGCCGAAATCTACGTCCCGTTCTCCTGGTTCGAGCCGATGTGGCTGGAGAACCTCGGCTTCGTGCCTGAGGGCGAGGGCTGGAAGCTCACCGAGGCCGGCGAAACCGCGATCGGCGGGCGGCTGCCGGTCAATCCCTCCGGCGGTGTGCTGTCCTCGAACCCGATCGGTGCCTCAGGCTTGATCCGCTTCGCCGAAGCGGCGATCCAGGTCATGGGCAAGGCCGGGGCACACCAGGTGGCGGGTGCCAAGAAGGCGCTCGGGCATGCCTATGGCGGCGGTTCGCAGTACTACTCGATGTGGGTGGTCGGCTCCGACAAGCCAGACAAGAAATAGGGACCAGTCAGCGTTCGGGCCAGGGTTCGGGCCCTCACCGCGTCCCCCCGGCATAGACGAACCGGCCGCAAAACTGTAACGTGTTCTAGTTAGAGACACACAGTGGAGGGGCGCTATGACCACCGAAGTTCGCGATATCGACACCGGGACCCTGCCCGATCGCTATGCCCGTGGCTGGCACTGTCTGGGACCGGTCAAGGGCTTCCTGGATGGCGAGCCGCATTCGATCCACGCGTTCGGTACCAAACTGGTGGTGTTCGCAGACTCCAAAAACGAACTTCACGTACTTGATGCCTACTGCCGACACATGGGCGGGGACCTGTCCCAGGGCACTATCAAGGGCGACGAGGTGGCCTGCCCGTTCCACGACTGGCGTTGGGGAGGCGACGGTCGTTGCAAGCTCGTGCCCTACGCCAAGCGGACGCCGAAGTTGGCCCGCACCCGCTCGTGGCACACCGACGTGCGCGCGGGCCTGTTGTTCGTCTGGCACGACCACGAAGGCAATCCGCCACAGCCCGAGGTCCGTATCCCCGAGATCCCCGAACATGCCAGCGATGAGTGGACCGACTGGAACTGGAACACGATGCTCATCGAGGGTTCCAATTGCCGCGAGATCGTTGACAACGTCACCGATATGGCGCACTTCTACTACATCCACTTTGGGCTGCCGACGTACTTCAAGAACGTCTTCGAGGGCCAAGTCGCCACCCAGTACCTGCATAACGTCGGCCGCCCCGATATCGGTGGGATGGGCACTGCCTATGGCGAGTCGCACCTGGACTCCGAGGCAAGTTACTTCGGCCCGTCCTTCATGATCAATTGGCTGCATAACACCTACGGTGATTTCAAGGCTGAATCCATTCTGATCAACTGCCACTACCCGGTGAATCAGGACTCTTTCATGCTGCAGTGGGGCGTCATCATCGAAAAGCCCAAGGGTCTCGATGACGAGACGACAGAGCGGATTTCGTCGGCGTTTACCGCAGGTGTCAGTAAGGGCTTCCTGCAGGACGTCGAGATCTGGAAGCACAAGACTCGGATCGAAAATCCGCTCCTGGTGGAGGAGGACGGTGCGGTCTATCAGATGCGCCGTTGGTATCAGCAGTTCTACGTCGATGTTGCCGATATCAGCCCGGATATGACTGATCGTTTTGAACTCGAGGTGGACACCACTAAGGCCAATGAGAAATGGCATGTGGAGGTCGAGGAGAACCTGCGCCGGAAGGCAGCGGAGGCCGAGGATGTGGCTAAGGCCGGCAAAGCAGGTCAGCCCGCATCATGACTCCGGAGCAGATGCCTGACGTCGACCAGATTGCGCGGTCGATGCTGCTGCTGCACGGGATACATGACGACGAGGCCCCGCACGCTCGAGATGACCACGATGTCGCGACGTGGTCAAAAGCTCCTGATTTCGCAGGAGACCCGGAGCGTGCGGCGGCGGTGCATGAGGCCACCCGCCGGGATCGGGATCGCTATCTCACCTCAGGGCTGGCAGACGTCGACTGCCGTTTCTGCCACGCCTCGGTGAAGGTCAAGAAGCTCGGTGCTCCGCATACCGCAGTGCAGTGGAGCACCGAGTCGCAACAACGGTGCGCCTACTTCACCGAGATTCGCGCCGCCGGCGGTGACAGTGCCCGGGCCAGGTCATGCCCGAAGCTTTCCGACAGCATCTCCCATGCGGTGTCCGAGGGCTGCCTTGAGGAGTACTCGAGCGCGCCCGCACCCGGCGACGGCTGACAATCGAGTCCTATCAGAGCCCCGCGAAGCGCTCCTTGACCTGTTCCTCGGTCAACCCGTAGTCGGCCAGCGAATAGGTGTGCTTCGGGGCCCTCGGACCCTTCTTGCTCTCGTCATCGGTATGCGCGATCGCCGCCCGGGCGTCGTCGGTCATCTCGATGCCGAAGTGTGCGTAGATCTCCTCGACAGTGCGCAACGGCTCCTTGATGAGTTCGAAGTAGTCCACATCGCAGAACTGAGCCGGATTCTGTTTGGCCCGTACCGCGTTGAAACGCTCCAGGCCGCGCGACCAGGTGTCCAGGGAGTCGGCTCCGATCGTCTCGCCGACGAAACTGTTGGACCAGCCCGCGGTCGTGTGCTGCGATAGCGAGCACATCGACGCCATAATTGTCTCCGCCGGCCGATGACACTGGATCACCAAGGCGTCGGGGTAGGTGGCGAATACCGCGTCGAGTGCGATCAAGTGGCTCGGATTTTTGAGTATCCAACGCTTCTCGGGATCGTTGAGACCGATCAACTGCAGGTTCTTGCGGTGCCGTTGGTAGGACCTCGTCCAGTCCTGTCCGGCCAGCCACTGCGCGTAGGTGGGAACGTGGGCGAGGGTCTCGTACGACACTGAGTGCACGGATTGCCGAAGCAATTGCCAGCACTCCTCCACCTCGTCGGCGGTCATATAGTGCAGACCGGTGTAGTCCGGATTTTCGTCGTGAGCCTTGGCGAACCGGGACTCCAACTCGGTGAACACCGGATTTTGCGACCAGGTCTCGCGTGGCGGACGCGGTTGCGGAAACTCGGCCAGCCAAAGCTCCAGTCCCTGGTGCCGGGGGTCTCCGCAGAGAAGTCGGTGCAGTGCCGTGGTGCCGGTACGCGGAAGCCCGGTCACAAATATCGGTGCGGTAATCGGCACGTCACGGTGCTTGGGGTACTGCTTCCACGACGCCTCGCTGAGCAGTCTGGCCACCAACGCATTACGCAGGAAGAATCGCGACATCTTGCTACCGAGCTCGGTGAAGTCGGCGTCGCGACGGTATGAGTCGAGCAGCACCGTCAGTGCCTCGATGTAGTTGTCATCGTCAGTGCCGAAGTCATCGAGGCCGACAGCCTTGGTCGCCGATGCCTTGAGATCCTCGACGGTGCCCACATCGGTGCGCGACTTCATCAGTGCTTGTACTCCCCGCAGTTCACATCCAACGTCGCACCGGTGATACCGCTGGAGAGGTCGCTGGCCATGAACAGGATCGCCGAAGCTACCTCATCCTCGGTCGGCAGCCGCTTCAGATCGGACCCGGCCGCGGCAGCGGCATAGATATCGTCCACCGAGGTGCCGAACTTCCCGGCCTGGTGAGTGAAGTAGCTCTTCAGCGTTCCGCCCCAGATGTAGCCAGGGGCAACGGAGTTCACCCGGATGCCCTGACCGCCGAGTTCGGTGGACAGCGACTGCGACATCGCCAGCAGCGCTGCCTTGGCCATCTTGTAAGCGCCGTACTTGGGTTGAGAGTGTCGGATCACCATCGAGTTGACGTTGACCACGGATCCTTTCGACTCCGCCAGAGCCGGGGTGAAGCCCTGGGTGAGCCGAAGCGCACCCAACACAGTCAATTCAATCGCGTCGCGGATGTGCTGGAACGTCGTATCGGCCAACGGCTTCATCGATGGGATTCTGAAGGCATTGTTGACCAGCACATCGACCTTGCCGTACTCGTCCATGCTGCGCGCCACCAAGTTCGCGACCTGTGCGTCGTCGGTGATGTCAGTGGTTACCGCCAGGGCCCGACGACCCAGGGCGGTCACCTGATCAGCCACCTCGGTCAGTCGCTCCGCCGTGCGGGCGGCAAGCACGAGGTCCGCGCCGGCCTCAGCGAATCGCCGCGCCAGTGTGGTTCCCAGTGCGGGCCCGACACCGCTGATCACAACCACCTTGTTCTCGAGCATCCCAGTCATCTGCTATCCCACCATCCTGTCGCCGATAAGCTTCTGCCGCAGTGCTATCCGTGCCCGCCATTCATCAGCGGTGATCTTGTTGCTCTCATAAAAAGGCAGTCGCCCTGCCACGTCGTCGACACCGACGAGGTCGACGGTGGGGCCGTCTGCCTCGGTGAGCTCACGGGAAACCCGCTGCCAACGGAACTGCAGGAAGCCCTTTCGGTGACCGAGTGTCTCCACCCAGTTGGTCACCCCAGGGTTACGGTCAGCGACGACGATCCGAATCTTTCCGTCCGGATCTGCCTGGGCTTGGGTTCCGTTCAACGATGTCTGATGGTTGATGTAGTCGAGCGAGATGTACCAGAGGCTGCCCAACTGAAAACCCAGGTACGG
>Ga0164295_10002523_pt1 | contig 15022 bp, 15 predicted proteins | sample GEODES006metaG_FD_111798 | JGI IMG/M metagenome (GOLD analysis project Ga0164295, IMG submission 111798) | Oligotrophic lake water microbial communities from Sparkling Lake, Wisconsin, USA - GEODES006 metaG | ecosystem: Environmental > Aquatic > Freshwater > Lake | place: USA: Sparkling Lake...
AGCCCGAGCCTGACCGGCAAGAGGCTGAGATTGCGTTGAAAAAAGAAAAAGTTGAACGCGAAAAAAAACAACGTGAGGAAAAACAACGTGAAGACAAACTGCGACAAGACAAACTGCGCGAAGAAAAAGCCAAAGTCTTGAAAGAAAAAGAACAAAAAGCCAAGGCGGAAAAACTCAAAGAAGAAGACAAAGAACGCGAAAAGAAAAAACTTTCAGAAAAAGCCAAGCAGGAAGCTGAAGAGAAAAAACGCGCCGAAGCCAAAGCCCAAAAGGAAGCGCAAGAAAAAGAAGAAGAAGAAAAACAGGCAGAAGCCGATCGACAAGCCAACATCCGCCGCATCAAAAGCTTGGCCGGTGCCACAGGTGATGAGAATGCCAAAGGCAGCGCCCTCAAAGCCTCAGGGCCATCTGCCAGCTATGCGGGGCGAATTCGTGCCCGCATCAAACCCAACATCGCCTTCAATGACGATGTTGACGGCAACCCCAAGGCAGAGGTCGAAGTGCGCGTGGGCACCGACGGCACCATTGTGAGCCGCAAACTCATTCAAGCCAGTGGCAACAAGGCTTGGGACGAAGCGGTACTCAAAGCGATTGACAAAACCGGCACCCTGCCGCGAGACACCGATGGGCAAGTTCAACCGGTGATGGTGATCAGTTTCAGGCCAAAAGACTGAATCGCACGCAATTACTCGTAGGCAATGTCCGCCTTGCCGCCATCGGCTTGGGCGATCCAGCCGGCCAATGCAGCATCTGTCGGAAAAAATTTGGCCTGCTCGCCCAGTTGAATTTCGGCCGTTGCGCCGACGCCGACGCCCACGCCCTCGCCCACGCCCAGTCCCTCACCTTCGCCAACGCCAACGCCAATGCCAATGCCCTTAGCTTGCCGCGACAAGCTCAGACGAACCGTCAGGCCGCGAATCAATTCGCCTTGGTCGGTCATCACCCGCTGCGCCGGAAACTCTTTGACCAAGCGTGCGATCTCCGGTGCACGGCCATTCACCGCCACACGCAGGTATTTGCCAAAACGACAGCGTGCGGTCGGCAGGTCCCAAATTTGTTCCATCTTGAGTCGAAAGCCACCCGCAAACCGGTCGGCCTGCATTTTGGCCATGACGATGACCAGTTCATCGTCTTTGAGAATGTGTCGGGTGCTGTTGATCAAATTTTCGTCAGCGGTGGCTTCCATGACACCTGATTTGTCATCGAGTTTGAAAATCGCCACTTTGCCGCGTTGTCCATTGATGATGCGAATGTCGCTCACAATGCCGGCCAACAATTGCGGCTCACGGCTGTCGATCAAGTCGTCAATTTTGCGGCGCGCAAACTGGCGCACTTCACGCTCGACGGCATCAAACAAATGACCTGAAAGATAAAAACCAACAGCTGTTTTCTCAAAGGTCAAACGCTCTTTGATGCCCCAGGGCATCATCTCAACCAGGTCGGGTTCTTGGGTGCTGGAGCCATGGTCGTCGTCACCCATCATGTCGAACAAGCCGCCTTGATTGACGTTGGCCAAAGAGGCCGCGGAAAACTCAAAAGCCCGGTCAATAGAAGCCGACAAAGATGCTCGGTTCATGTGCAAAGAATCAAACGCACCGGCTTTGATCAAAGCCTCCACGGTGCGTTTATTCAAGCGGCTGCGGTCCACACGCAGGCAAAAATCAAACAAGCTTTTGAATGCGCCGCCCTCTTCTCGGGCTTTGACGATGGCGTCAATCGCTTGCTGACCGGTGCCCTTGATGGCTCCCAAGCCATAGCGAATAAGCTTGTCAGAGACAGGCTCAAAACGATGGCGACCCCGATTCACATCGGGTGGGTCGAAGCTCAAGCCGAACTTCAAAGCATCTTCGTAAAGGACTTTGAGCTTGTCGGTGTCGTCCATTTCCACCGTCATGTTGGCGCAGAAAAACTCGGCGGTGTAATGCACCTTGAGCCAGCCGGTGTGGTAAGCCAACAGTGAGTAAGCGGCGGCGTGCGACTTGTTGAAGCCGTAACCCGCAAACTTCTCCATCAAGTCAAAGACTTCGTCGGCCTTGTCCTGAGAAATGTTGTGCGTGGCCAGCGCCCCTGCGCGGAACTTTTCGCGGTGCTCGGCCATTTCTTCGGCCTTTTTCTTTCCCATGGCGCGGCGCAACAAATCGGCGCCACCGAGCGAGTAGCCGCCCAGGATCTGCGCCGTCTGCATCACCTGCTCCTGGTAGACCATGATCCCGTAGGTCTCGGAGAGCATGTCGGCCACCGCGGGGTGCGGGTACTGCACTTCTTCTCGGCCGTGTTTGCGGGCCACAAAGCTCGGAATCAAGTCCATCGGGCCGGGACGGTACAAGGCGTTCAGGGCAATCAGGTCTTCGAGGCGGCTGGGCCGTGCATCGCGCAACATGCCTTGCATGCCGCGACTTTCAAACTGGAACACGGCTTCGGTTTTGCCATCGGCAAACAATTTGTAGGTGGCGGCATCGTCCAGCACAATATCTTCGTAAGCGAAGTGCTCTTGGCCTTTGTGCCGCGAGACAATGAAATCACGGGCAATCTCCAAAATAGTGAGTGTGGCCAGACCCAAAAAGTCGAACTTGACCAAGCCAATCGACTCCACATCGTCTTTGTCGTATTGGCTCACCGCCGAGGTGCTGCCCGGTTGTTGGTACAAAGGACAAAAGTCAGTCAACTTGCCCGGCGCAATCAGCACACCACCCGCATGCATGCCAACGTTGCGGGTCAAGCCCTCGAGCTTTTGCGCCAACTCCAAGAGAGTTTTAACGTCGTCCTCTTTGGCCATACGCTCGGCCAAAATCGGCTCGGCCTCGATGGCCCCGGCAATGGTGATGTGCTGGCCCGGTTTGTTGGGAATCAATTTGCTGATGCCGTCGCAAAAGGTGTAGCTCATGTCGAGCACACGGCCCACATCGCGGATCGCTGCGCGGGCGGCCATGGTGCCAAAGGTCACAATCTGGCTGACTGCATCGCGGCCATATTTGTCTTTGACATATTCGATCACGCGGTCGCGATTGGCCTGGCAAAAGTCAATGTCAAAGTCGGGCATGGATACCCGCTCGGGGTTCAAAAATCGCTCGAACAGCAGTTTGTACTGCAATGGGTCGAGGTCGGTGATTTTCAGCGCATACGCAACCAAAGAACCTGCGCCAGAACCCCGGCCCGGCCCCACCGGGCAGCCATGGGTTTTAGCCCATTGAATGAAGTCCCCCACAATCAAAAAGTAGCCCGGGAAACCCATTTTCAGAATCGTGTTGAGCTCAAAAGACAAGCGATCTGCGTAGCGCTGCCGTTGAGCATTGCGCAGAGCTTCATCGGGATAAAGATGGCGCAAACGCGCTTCAAGCCCTTCTTGCGAGACGTAGCGAAAATAGTCCTCGACCGACATGACCACGCCATCGACGGCTGGAATCGGGAAGTTAGGCAGCTGCGGCTTGCCCAGTACCAGCGTCAGGTTGCACCGTTTGGCGACTTCGAGGGTATTGGCCAAGGCGCTGGGCACATCGGCAAACAAGGCGCACATTTGCGCCACTGTTTTGAAATACTGGTCGCTGGTGAATTTGCGAACTCGCCGCTGGTTGCCCAGAATTTCCCCCTCAGAAATACAGACCCGCGCCTCATGGGCTTCGTAATCGTCTTCGTGCAAAAACTGCACGGGATGGGTGGCCACGACCGGCAGATTCAAGCGAGCGGCCAAGCGCACAGCGCCCGCCACCTGCACCGCGTCTTCGGGTCGGCCTGCGCGTTGCAACTCCAGATAAAACCGGTGCGTGAAGATCGAAGCCAATTGCAGCGCGACTTCGGCGGCGCGGGATTCGTCGCCCTGCACCAAAGCCTGCCCTACGGGGCCGGCCTGAGCACCCGACAGCAATATCAGGCCCTCAGACAACTCCTTGAGCCACGCCAACTTGACCACGGCTTGCGCCTTGACGACGTTTTGCGTCCAGGCCCGCGCCAGCATTTCAGACAAGTTCAAATAGCCTTGGGTGCTTTGCACCAGCAGCAGCACGCGCGAAGTAGCGCTCAGCTCAGCACCCAAGCCCTCCAGAAAGATCTCTGCGCCAATCAGAGGCTGCACACCTTGGCCTCGGGCCTCTTTGTAGAACTTGACCGTGCCAAACAGGTTGCTCAAATCGGTGATGGCCAAGGCGGGCAAACCGTCTGCGGCAGCAGCTTTGACCACCTCGTCAATGCGACAGGTCGAATCGACCACAGAAAATTCAGAATGGAGGCGAAGATGAGCAAACATGAGGTCATTGTAAAAGCGCGCATCAGGATTGTGTCCATCGCAGCACTCAGTTTTCTACAATAACGACTGTGAACCCTATTCTCAACATTTCCACGTACAAATTCGTCCCTGTAGCCGACACACTGACCCTGCGGGACACTTTGGCTGAGCGGGCTTTGGCTTTGCGCCTGAAAGGCACCATTTTGATAGCCGAAGAAGGCATTAATCTGTTTTTGGCCGGTCCTGCGTCAGACGTGCGAGCCTTCGTGGCCCAGTTGCAGGCCGATGGGCGCTTTGCCGACATCGCCCCCAAAGAAAGCTGGTCGGCCACCCAGCCCTTTCGCAAGATGCTGGTCAAGGTCAAGGGCGAGATCATCCGGATGAACCACCCTGCCATCCGCCCAACTGAGGGCCGGGCTCCGGCGGTCGATGCGTTCACGGCCAAACGCTGGCTGGACCAAGGCCATGACGACGAAGGTCGCCCGGTGGTCACATTGGACACGCGCAACACCTATGAGGTGGACGAAGGCACGTTTGCCGGCGCGATTGACTGGCGCCTGAACAAGTTCACCGAGTTTCCCGATGCGGTTCAAGCGCACAAGGCCGAGTTGGCAGACAAAACAGTGATCAGTTTTTGCACCGGTGGCATTCGCTGCGAAAAAGCGGCCATTTACATGCGCGAGTCCGGCCTGCCCCATGTTTACCAGCTCGACGGCGGCATCTTGAAATACTTTGAAGAAACCGGCGGTGCCCACTACCAGGGCGGCTGCTTTGTGTTTGACGAACGACGCGCTTTGGGCGCTGACTTAAGTACGGTGGGTATCGCGGAGCCGTCAGGGGAGTCCTGAGGAAAGCTACTTGATCATCAGCGAATTCACCGTCCATCCAACAAAGAACATGCTTCTTGTAAAATGATATTGCATGCACTGTCATTAAAACAATGAACACGGCAGCCAAATTACTCACGGCAATGCGCCAGAACTCCAACGATTGGGCCATGGCAAAACTGCTCACAGTTGCCAAACAGTACGGCATGGAAGTGCGAAGCACCGGGGGCAGTCATCACGTCTTTTCGCATCCTTCGGTGAGAGACCCACTGTCTGTTCCAGCCCACCGGCCCACCGGCCCACCGGCCCATCAAAGCCATTTACATTAAGCGCTTTGTTGCGCTCATTGATCAGATTCAGGAATAAGCCATGACCGTCAAGAACATTGCCAAAGTGAAGCCCCCCTTCCCCTTTGAAGCCTACAGTCACATAGTCAGCCCCATTGGTGCGGCAGACGGCGGCGGCTTTATGTTCACCATGCCCGACATACCCGGCGTGATGGCGGATGGGTCAAACGAACATGAAGCCATTGCGGATGGCCGCGAAGCTTTCATGGCTACGGTCAGTGCGATGATGGACATGGGTCAAGAAATTCCTGCCCCAGCTTTCAATTCGGAAGACTTCATGCCGGCGTCCGCATCAGGCAAGGTTTTGGCACGGCATCCACGCTCCATGCACATGCAACTGACCGCCAGAGCGAAAACTGAAGGCGTTTCACTCAATGCCTTGGTTCTGGCTTTTATTGCTGAAGGTCTAGGTCGACGCCATATTGCGCGGCGTTGAAGGCAACTCGGAATTCGAAATTTCTACATGCATGAACACCCGGTTTGTCGCGTTAGCCGACGTTCGACTGATGGCTTGAAATTGCTCAGATTTCTCATGACCGGTCATTTAGTCATCAGATCAATTTGAATATTCTTAGGTCGAACATGCTTTGATTTTGAGGGTAGTGCTGCCGTTGCTTATTAGGCCTTCTCTTGTCCAATCGCAAATGCTTGCAAATTCAGGCCTAGCAAAAAATAGAAAAACTCTCATAGTGATCTCTTTGCGCCCAAGGAGATTTCCATGAATGAAAGTATCAGCTACACAGTTTCCACGCCGGCCCCAGCACATGAACCTTGGAACAAGGGAAAGCTGGTGGGGCAAAAGGCCCCCTTCAAATAAAAGGAGGTTTGGGCTATCCTGGTCTGGCTTCAGCTTAAGCATCGCACCAGGGAGTTGGCGTTATTTGATTTGGGTTTAGACAGCAAGTTGCGCTCATGTGATCTGGTCAAACTCAGGGTTCGTGACATCTGCCACGGGGATCACGTTGCAACGCGTGCAACTGTGATGCAGCAAAAGACCTCGCGGCCGGTTCAATTTGAAATGACTGAGCCCACGAGAACAGCCGTGACCGATTGGATGAAGTTGCGCAACCTACGCTCTGAGGACTATTTGTTTCCGAGCCGGGTGCCTAACTCCCCCCATCTGGGTACACGCCAATATGCGCGAATAGTGGAAAGCTGGGTCAAACACATTGGCTTGGATCCTTGTGCCTATGGCACACATTCCATTCGCAGAACCAAGGCAACGCTTATTCACAAGAGAACAAAAAATTTGCGGGCCGTCCAGCTTTTACTTGGCCATGCCAAGTTGGAGAGTACAGTGCGCTATCTCGGAATTGAGGTGGATGACGCCTTGGAATTGTCAGAAGACACCGATATTTAAATGATTCCGAGCGTTACCAGAAATACGGGGCTGAGAATTCTCGACTTCCTCAAAGATGGGCGTCAGTTAGGCTGCGGAGCACAGGCTATCTGCCCCAAATCAATGGCCGCACCATTGAAAATTTATGCCACTAAGTGGCACAATTAGCCATGAGACGCGTCTTTAAGACCCGCTACTTCGCTCGCTGGATGCGCAAAACTGAGCTCAGCGATGAAGCGTTCTGCTCTGCAGTTGACGAAATGATTCAAGGATTGATCGATGCAGACCTTGGTGCTGAGGTCGTCAAAAAACGCGTGGGACTTTCTGGTCATGGCAAACGGGGTGGCGCCAGAACACTGGTCGCGACCAACAAGGGAAACCGATGGTTTTTGTGTACGGATTCGAAAAAAATCACCGTTCCAACATATCGGATGATGAATTGGAAGCGTTGAAAGAACTGGCCGCGCAGCTATTGGCGAGGACTGGAAAACAATTGGCTGAGGCCTTGAATGATGGAACCTTAAGTGAGATATGCGATGACCACTAAATCTAAGGCCAAGAGCCAAATTTTTGAAGCAGTCCACGAAACAGTCAGCGATCTTCATCGCCTTGGCTTCATTGATAAACGCAAAATGCGCAAATTTGACGTGCTTTGTCTGGACCCCATCCCCGCATACGACAGTGAAAAAATTCGCGCGCTGAGGGACCAACTTCAGTTGAGCCAAGCTGTTTTGGCGTCGGTGTTGAACACCAGTGTTTCTACCGTGCGAAAGTGGGAGCTTGGCGACAAGCACCCAAGCGGCCCCTCACTGAAGTTGCTTAACCTGCTTGATCGCAAAGGCCTGGAAGCGGTTATTTGATTGGAATTTAAAACAAGATCGTTTTACCTGTGACGGTATTACTTGGTTTTCATGGGACTCCAATGTCGCGGTTCTGGTCCGTTCGGAGTGCTTTGAAAAATCGGGTGGATTTCTCCTAAGCGGTCATACCCTCTGTTCCTTCAATTTGGGGAAAGGATGCCGACGAATTAACACTCGCTCCGTTTACAAAAAATTCGGGACACCCTCTGAAAACCGAAGAACAGCAGCCCTGTGGCAAGATCTAATCGACCTTCACATTGGCCTCTTTTACAAGTCGGGTATAGTGAATAGTTTCATTTTTAAGAAACTGTGTGAACTCAGCTGAAGTGTTACCTACAGAGTCTGCACCCAACGTCGCAAAGCGCTCTTTGACATCCATTTCTTGAACAAACTTTGCTACTTCGGCCTGAATCCGATTAATAACCGCTACGGGTGTGCCAGCAGGCGCCATCAGTCCATTCCAGCTGTCGGCCTCGAAACCAGGCACCGCATCAGAAACAGATGGTAGATCAGGCGCCAATGGACTGCGCTTTGGACTAGCGACCCCTAAACCAACAAGTTTTCCCGATTTAATATTGGGCATCGCCGTGATGGCCGTGTCGAACATCAGATCGACAGTCCCACCCATTAATGCCTGAAGCGCCGGTGCACTGCCATTGAATGGCACATGCAAGACATCAATTCCAGCCATGAGTTTGATCTGCTCAACAGCAAGACCGCCACTGGTGACCACCCCAAAAGATGCAAAGTTGATTTTCCCAGGATTGGCTTTGGCTTTTTTTATCAATTCTGCTGTATTGCTAACGCCAAGTTGTTTGTTGGCCACAAGGAACAAGGGGTATTTAGCGACCATGCTGATCGGCAAAAGATCCTTGTCGGGTGCGTAGGTAATTTTCCCTGCAAGGGTGGACGGCGCCAGTGTGATAGCTGTTGGCGAAGCAAGCAGCAGTGTGTAGCCATCAGGAACAGCTCTCGCTGTTAATGATGCTGCCAGCGTTCCTGCCGCTCCGGGTTTGTTATCCACAATCACGGGTACTCCAAGCCCTTGACTGAGTTTTTGGGCAATCAAGCGAGCCATGATGTCAGAGGCACCTCCGGCCGGAAATCCCACGTTGATCTTGATTGCTTGATTTGGCCAAACTTGTGCGTGAACAGGCGCAAAGGTCAGTAGCCCTGCAAACATGACAAATAACCAAGACGTATGAAAATCAAATTTTTTCCAAAAGATAAACATGAAACACTCCTTGCAAATGAATGAAACTAAAAATAACCGCCCTTGGCTGTAATTTCTTCAATGGTTTGACCTTCACTGACCCATGAAAAAATCATCTTTTCGTTGGTAATGATTTCTTCTGCTCTGATAAGCACTTCCACCGCAATATCGCGCGGCACCGCAACAGCGCCATCCGCGTCACCCAGGATGACATCGCCAGGTTTGACCAACACATCGCCAATCAAAATCGGCAACTGGTAGTGGGTGATCATGCAGCGGCCTAGACTGCCATTTGGGCTCTTGTATCGGTAATAAACAGGGAATTTTTTTTCTTGAATTTGATGGGTATCACGTATGCCACCATCAATGATGGCGCCGCGAACGCCCTTGCCGACTACTGTGGCTGTCATCACCCCGCCCCACAAAGTTGCTCGTTCATCACCCGTGGTATCCCACACCACGAAGGCATCTGTGTGGAGTTCATCGAGCATTTGTCCGCGGTAAGTCAATTCACCCGTGATGCGGGTGTTGGGCGAGCTTTTAACAGTGAAGGCTATACCGGCTACCGTTTGTTCAGGTCTTAGTGCAGTAAGCCTACCCGGAAATGCCTGATCTAGAAGTCCGTGTTCTCGCAATACGTCGCAGACCACTGCGGATTGCAATGCTTCGTATCGTTTCAGCAATTCTTTTTGATCCATGGTGAATGGTTCAGTTGAAATGTGTTCACGCTCACGAATAAGCTTTTCGAGCTTCATCATGCCTGCTTCTTTTTGCAACAGCGTTGGAGGGTTAGTCATGGGATAAACTCCTTTTCTCATATTTGAGACAAATTCTCATATGTGATTCAATATAGTCACAAGAATCAATTCAAGTCAAGTTATGACGAGCATCAACAGCCATACCCCCGCAATCGATCGCGCCTTGACAATTCTTCAATTGCTTGGTCAGTATCCGCAAGGCATTTCAATGCATGACATGAGCTTGCATTCAATTGCACCCAGAGCCACCCTTTATCGGATCGTTAAAACCTTAATGCAACGTGAATTTGTCGTACAGCATTCGAACGACCAAAGCAAGTTTTGTCTCGGACCCGCATTAACCATTCTGGGCAGAAAGTCTCCGCAGCAGTTTGACCTGCTGACCCTAGCTGCAACGCCGATGCAGCTACTGGCCAATCAAATTGGTGAAACCGTCAAACTGATAACCCGAAAAAACTTAGAAGCAGTGACTTTGCGTGTCAGTGATACAGGACTTGACGGGCGAGTGATTTCAAAAGAAGGTACTCGAATGCCGCTGCATATTGGGGCATCTCAACGCTTGCTGTTGGCGCACTCGCCTGTGGATGTTCAACATCTCGTGCTAACGAAACCCTTAGAGCGCAGAACTTCACAGACCATTATTCAGCCCGACAAATTGATAGCCAATTTGCGAAGGTTAAAAATGAGCGATACAGCACAAGGGCATGGCGAAGGAATTCACGGCGTAGGAGCAGCGGCTACGTTGATCCGGGGCGACCAAGATGTGGTTGTGGGCGCACTGGTTGCGGTCTATATTCATCCAGGAAAAACACAAGCCCAACTCAAATTCATTTCGGAAAACGTCGAAATGGCGGCGCATAAAATATCTCAATGGCGCTGCCAAGCTGTTGACCATTATTAAAACCCTGGGGTCAAATTGTTTCCTACGTGCGTTGTCCTGACGAAACGCTGGTCGAAATCTGTTCACCGGTAGCTTCCTAAAAGTGTTGCTGTTCAGAGTGGCTTTGGGTGGCCGCTATCCCGTTATACCTGACTGGCGATCGCGCAGTCTGAATGACGGCTTAGGGCCTTAACCCGGTATTCGCAGCGGCGAAATGACGTACGCCTTGGATTTTCCCAGAAGTCGCCGGATTCAATTTATTGGAATCAGCGTACAACTCACTGAAAATTCAAAACCGCTCGTCGCGCAGCACATGCAAAACGTCAGAGCGAAATTCACGGCCGTACAAAATCAGCACCACCAAAGCGGTGGCAGCGATCAGTGCAAGCGGTGAAAAAAACCAGGCCATCGCAGCAAATGAAAAGTAATAAGCCCGCAGGCCGTCGTTGAAGGTTTCAGCCGCTGCGCCCACCAGGGCGCCCGCCCTGTCAGCGATCTTTTTTCGGTCATGCAATCCGTCGTCAAACTCTTTGGCTGGGGGCATGGCACCTATCACCAAGGCCACAAACGTGTATTGCCGCATCGACCACGAGAAGCGGAAAAACGCATACACAAAAATGCCCAGCAAAACCAGGATCTTGAACTCGAACACAAACATCGGTGTTTGCGTGACAAAAGGGATGTCGCGCACCAATTCAGCGGCTTTGTCGGTGGTGCCCATCAGGGCCAGCAAACCGCCAATGATGATTATCGTAGTCGAAGAAAAGAACGAAGGCGTGTGCGACAGGTTTTGCGTAATCAAGCCGTCGAGCATACGTGGATCACGGGCTGTCGCTTGCAGCATCCACAAGGCGCGGTAACGGTTGGTGGTGGCGATCAATGAGCGCTCGTGCCGACCCCAGAATTTGGCAAACAGGGCGTGGCCAATCCACATGGCAAAAAAACAGCCCATGGCCAGCCAATCGACCAGGGGCAACAGGCTGATGATTTTCATGCCCCCATGGTACCAACCCGCGGCACGCTGGGAACACTCATTACATCAACGAGGAGACAATCAGCCGCGCAATTTGGCTGCCACGGCCGCCACGCGTTCGCCATAGGCTTTGCCTGTGTCCAAGTCACTTTGCGGAATGTCTTGCGCCGGGCTGGTCGCGCCGACTTGGGCCATCAATCCGGAGTTTGAACCCAGGCGATTGGTGGTGCCGTCGTTCATGGCCGGTTGGCCGACCCAGACCATGGCTTGTTGCATGGCCAAAGTGATGAAGTATTGGAGGGTGGACAACTTGTCACCGCTGGGGCTGGCCGAGATGGTGAAACCACCAGCGACTTTGTCTTTCCAGGCACTGGTGAACCAGCGCTTGGAGCTGGCGTCGGCAAATTTTTTGAACTGCCAAGACGCCATGCCCATGTAAGTAGGCGAGCCGAAGATGATGGCATCCGCTGCATCCAATGCAGCCCAGTCGGCATCGGTGATGTTGCCGTCAGCATCGATGGCAATGATTTGCGCGTTGGCGCCTTGCGCCACAAACTGTGCCACGCGCTGGGTGTGGCCATAGCCTGAGTGGTAAACGACGATGGTTTTAGCCATGAGAGAAGTCCTTGAGGTTTAAGAAAAGAATTGGATTCAAGCTGAAAGCTCGAAGAGCAGGACTTCGGCATTGTGGCCTTGGTCCAGAGTCAGCAAGCTTTCGCCTTCGATCAAGGCCGCGTCACCGCCTTGCAGTGCGATGCCATTGACCCGCAATTGACCTTGGATCAAATGCACATAGGCTTTGCGGGCAGGGTTCAGGGCCAGCGTCGCGGACTCTGCACCGTCGAACAGGCCGGCGTACAGAGCGGCGTCGGCGGTGATCTTGACGGCATGGCCCTCACCCTGGGGCGAAGCCACCAACTGCAACTGCCCTCGTTTGGCGCTGGTTGGCACTGTTTTTTGTTCATAGCTGGGTTCAATGCCTGACACATTGGGCTCGATCCAGATTTGCAGAAAGTGGGTTTGTGCACCCTCTGCATGGTTGAACTCGCTGTGCATCACGCCCTTGCCCGCGCTCATGCGCTGCACATCGCCAGGTGGAATACCTTTGACGTTGCCCATGCTGTCTTTGTGCGCCAAGTTGCCCGACAGCACATAGCTGATGATTTCCATGTCGCGGTGACCGTGGGTGCCAAAGCCGGTACCCGGTGCAATGCGGTCTTCATTGATGACACGCAAATTGCCCCAACCCATGTGTGCTGGGTCGTGGTAGCCGGCAAAAGAAAAACTGTGAAAGGACTTGAGCCAACCGTGGTCTGCAAATCCACGATCGCCACTGGCGCGTAATGTCAACATCTTGAGCTCCTTGGTTGAGAGCCCTGAATGTAGAGCCAAAGGACCGCACGAAGATGCACGTTGATTGCCGTCATCATTCAATTATTTTGAATTAAAATTATTCAATCATGCAAAACCCTCGCAATATATTGACCCCAGAAGCCTTGGCCATGCTGCAAACCATTGGCAGCAGTGGCAGTTTCGCTGCGGCAGCACGCGTTCTGGGACTGGTGCCCAGCGCCCTGACGTACCGGGTCAGGCAAATTGAAGACGCCTTGGACGTACTGCTGTTTGACCGCAGCGCCAAGCAAGCCCAACCCACCGCAGCTGGGCAGGCCTTGCTGGAAGAAGCAGGGCGGCTTTTGAGTGATGTGGATGCGGTGGCCAACCGCGTCAAGCGCGTGGCCACAGGCTGGGAGGCGGTGCTGACGGTGGCCGCAGACAGCATCATCTCGCGCAATGTGTTGATGGAGTTGTGCGAGGCCTTTTTGGCCCTGAAGTCGCCCACCCGGCTGCGGCTGCGGCACGAAACTTTGTCGGGCACCTTGAACGCCTTGACCTCGGGCCAAGCCGACTTGGCGCTGGGCGTTTTATGGCAAACCGGCTTGACAGCCGACATTCAGCATGAAGCCTTAGGGCCTGTGGAGTTTGTGTTCGCGGTGGCGCCCCACCACCCCTTGGCTGCAGTGCCCGAGCCCCTGAGCGAGGAGGTGCGCCAGCAACACCGGGTTGTGGCGGTCGCGGACTCTGTGCCGCGCGGCAGTGGCCTGAGCATTGGCTTGCTGGGCGGCCAGGATGTCTTTACCGTACCCGATATGCACAGCAAGCTGGAGGCGCAATTGCGCGGCTTGGGCGCGGGATTTTTACCGTTGAGCATGGCCTTGCCCTACATCAGCACAGGCCGCCTCGTAGCGAAAGAAGTGACGCAATCCCAACGCACTGAGGAGACCCATTACGCGTGGCGAAACAACCGCAAAACCACCCCCGGCAAGGCTTTGCAGTGGTGGTTAGCGCAACTGCAGAGCGAAACAACGCAACGCGCATTGCTGCAACCCCAATATCGCGTGTAGAGTAGATGCATGACAAAACATTTCGCCATCATCGGTGCCGGTATAGCCGGCATGACCTGTGCACGCACTTTGGCCCAAGCCGGTCACCAGGTGACAGTGTTTGAAAAGAGCCAAGGCTTGGGTGGGCGCATGAGCACCCGAGACACCCCGTTTGGCGGGTTTGACCATGGCGCTCAATACTTCACCGTGCGCGATACGCGTTTTGAACAAGCCCTGCAAACCGCACCCGGGGTGTGCAAGCCATGGAGCGCCAACGCTGTGCGCGTGCTTGACGCCATGGGCCGCGTCGTAGCTGCTGCTCTGCCCCACCGAGAAAAACATTGGGTCGCCAAGCCTGGCATGAACGCCTTGGTGAAAGCCTGGGCGCAGCCACTGGAGGGCCAGATCCACATCGGCACCCGTGTGATGCGCATCCAGCGTGATGCGCTGAACAAAAAACAATGGCAACTGCAAACCGATGGCGCCGAAGATTCGCACCATGTGTACGGTGGTTTTGATGGCGTGCTGATGACCATTCCGCCTTTGCAGGCCCAAGAGTTGCTAAGCACATCCAAGTTGGCACCGGCCATGGCCAAACAACTCGACACAGTGCAAATTGCACCCTGCTGGACGCTGATGGTGGCCTTCCCCCATGCAGCGCAGCCCATTACTTTGGGGCCGCAATGGAATGCCGCCCGCAGCAACCACCACCGCGTGGCTTGGTTGGCTCGGGAATCGTCCAAGCCGGGGCGCAATCAACTGGAGCGTTGGACCATTCAAGCCAGCGCAGCTTGGTCGCAAGAGCACCTGGAAGATGCCCCTGAGCGCGTGCAAGCCAAATTGCTCAAGGCGTTTTCAGAGGTCACCGGGATTCGCGCCACACCGGCCCATGCTGACGTGCACCGCTGGCGCTACGCAAAGACATTGCAAACCTTGGGCCAAAGCCACTTGTGGGACGCTGCGCTCAATCTGGGTATCTGCGGCGACTGGTGCATAGGTCATCGGGTGGAAGACGGCTTTGTGTCAGGCCTCGAGCTCTCGCTGACTGTGGCCAAGTCAGCCTGACTTTTTTGGCATCCAGGCAGCAGGTGACAGGCACGGCTTATTCGGGGAAATACCTTGGGCGCTTTGCCCCCTCCCCAACCGGTCCCTTGCATGCAGGCTCCTTGGTGGCTGCACTCGCCAGTTGGCTGCAAGCCCGGGCCCATGACGGCCAATGGCTGAT
>Ga0164295_10002526_pt1 | contig 15010 bp, 17 predicted proteins | sample GEODES006metaG_FD_111798 | JGI IMG/M metagenome (GOLD analysis project Ga0164295, IMG submission 111798) | Oligotrophic lake water microbial communities from Sparkling Lake, Wisconsin, USA - GEODES006 metaG | ecosystem: Environmental > Aquatic > Freshwater > Lake | place: USA: Sparkling Lake...
TCTTTTATGAACTGGAACTGGAACTTGTTGTTCCATTGCCTGGTTTTGTGAAGCGCCGTGCAGAGGCACGAATTCTCATCGAAGCAGTCAAAGAACTGAAGGCACGCGCCGAGTCGTGAGTTTCGTCGGAATAGATGTTGGTGGCACAAAGTGCCATGGCGTGCGCGTTGACGAACGTGGTGTGGTTCTTGAAGAGATCAGATACCCAACTCCACACGCGTCGGAATTGGTTGAACTGCTTGAAACGATGTTCCATGAACTTTCTGGAACCCAAACTCTCGGCGTTGGAGTTCCTGGACTAATCACGCCAGACGGAATCGTGCGGGCGTCTCCCAATATGAAGGGCGCACACAACATTGCGGTTGGTCCCGAACTCCGTGCGCGTCTTGGCATCAGTGTGCATGTTGAGAACGATGCGACGATGGCTGCGTATGGGGAATGGAAAGCAGGCGCTGCTAGCGGTGCGATGAATGCTGTCATCGTCACTCTTGGTACAGGTATTGGCGGTGGCATTGTCATGGGTGGCCAATTACAACGTGGTGCAAACGGCTTCGCGGGCGAAATTGGGCACATGGTTGTGAAGCATGATGGAGAACTATGTGTCTGTGGCAGGCGAGGATGTTGGGAACGGTATGCATCGGGTTCGGCATTGCGAATGTTGAGTGGCGGCTTGAGTGGTGAAGAAGTATTTGCTGCAGCAAGTTCCGGCGATAAGCACGCGCAGTCGGTAGTCGCCACATTTGCAGATTGGGTTGCAGTGGGCCTTGCAAGCCTGACGAATATTTGTGACCCAGAAGTGATTGTTATTGGTGGAGGAGTCGTGCAGTCTTTCGAATTCGTTCTCGAGTCTGTGTCAAAGAGTTTTTCTGCCGCGCTGTATTCATCCGAATCGCGGCCTCATCCTGCTTTGCATGTTGCAGCGTTGGGTGAACGCGCTGGTGCTATCGGATGCGCTCTATTTATGACTCAGGGCTAGCCCAACTACGAGAGCGTTCAACGGCACGCAACCATTGCTCATGAGATTGATCTTCTTGTTGTGGCTCAAATCGTTTATCAAGTTTCCACATTGAAGCAATTTCATCAAGATTTGCCCATACGCCTTCTGCTAGGCCGGCCAAATATGCAGCACCTAGAGCAGTCGTCTCGTGATCAGTTGGGCGCAGAACTGGCACACCGAGTGCATCTGACTGACGTTGCAGCATTGCATCCATCACTGAAGCACCGCCATCAACACGTAGCTCGGCAAGAGTGACTCCGCCAGCTTGTGTCATTGCATCAATTGCATCGCGAGTTTGATGAACCATTGCGTCGACTACTGCACGAGCAATATGAGCCTTCGTTGTACCGCGAGTAATGCCGATGATTGATCCGCGCGCATACGGGTCCCACCACGGACTTCCTAAGCCTGTAAAGGCCGGCACCACGCAGACGCCACCTGAATCTGGAACGGACTCAGCCAATGGTCCGATCTCTGATGAATCATTAATGATGCCAAGTCCGTCTCGCAACCATTGAACGGCAGCTCCGGTAACAAAAATCGCACCCTCCAGCGCATACGTGGGCGCACCATCTCCGAGGTCCCACGCAACTGTTGTGAGCATTCCCTCTGCAGGAGCCGGACATGTCGTGCCGATATTGAGAAGAACAAAACTTCCTGTTCCGTATGTGTTCTTTGCCATGCCGACGCTTGTACATGCCTGTCCAAACAGTGCTGCCTGTTGGTCGCCGGCAATTCCAGAGATTGGTATTCCGTTTGGCACACCAGGAACGTCAGTAGTGACTCCGAATCGTCCGCTTGACGGTTGCACGGTAGGTAGAACGGACATGGGGACACCGAGTAGCTCACACATTTCAGAGCTCCATTGCAATGTGTTGATGTCAAACAACATTGTGCGACTCGCATTGGACGGGTCTGTAACGAATGCGGCACCGGCAGTCAGTTTCCACACCAGCCATGAGTCAATATTTCCGATACACAAATGCTCGATAGGAGGAAGCGATGAATGTTGCAACAACCATGCAGCCTTTGTGCCGGAAAAATACGGGTCAAGAACTAGACCAGTTACTGCGCGAACTCGATCAAGATGTGGCAGTAATTCTTCGCATCGTTCTGCTGTGCGGCGGTCTTGCCAAACGATTGCGTGAGCAGTTGGCTGCCCGGTTCGCTTGTCCCAGGCTAAAACTGTCTCGCGTTGGTTAGTGATTCCGATAGCTGATACGGGTTGAGTGAGTTGGCCACACACGTCTTGCAGTGTGGCCACAATTGCATCCCAAATTTCAATTGCATCATGTTCAACCCAGCCAGGTTGTGGAAAGTATTGCGTGAATTCTCGGTACGCGGAAAATGATTCTTGTCCATCATTAAAGACTGCGCGCGTGCGCACTCCGGTGGTGCCTGCGTCAATCGCGAGCACAACGCTCATGAAGGGCCGTGCCCCGATGTCGCAATGAGCTGAATGAGGTCGGTGTGAACTCCCGGTGTTGCGGCTAAAACTTGCGCAGGAGTTACAGGATTTCCCGCATAGTCAGAAAATATTGCACCAGCTTCGGTTGCGATGACTTGGCCGGCGATCAGGTCCCATGAATGAAGATGTTCTTCGAAGTAGGCATCAAGACGACCGCAAGCGACGAAACATAAATCAACAGCTGCTGCACCAAATCGTCGAATGTCTCGTACTTTCATCACGATCTCTGCAACGCGTTTGGCATGTACTTCGCGCTCACTGATGCGATAGCTGTACCCGGTGCACACGAGAGCATCTGCAATGTCATTGTTGTCGCGAACTCTGATTGGCATTCCGTTGAGAGTGGCTCCTTCAGTGCGGGTGCCACTAAACATCTCGCCAAGTGCAGGAACGTAGACAGCCCCAGCCAGTGGACCATTTTCATCGACTGCACCAATTGATACCGCCCACATCGGCAGATCGAAATAAAAGTTTGTTGTTCCGTCGATTGGGTCAATGTGCCATGTAATCCCAGACGTGCCCTGCTTGGCCGCGCCTTCTTCGCCGATGATCGAATCATTAGGGCGAACCTTCGCCAAGCCCTCAGTAATCATGGCTTCGCTTGCCTTGTCGAATTTCGTGACCATGTCAATTGGCGAAGACTTTGTTTCCGCAGTGAGCGGGCCACTTTTGCGTCCGCTAAGCGCCATGTCTCCGGCTTCGCGAGCAAGCGATTCGGCAATCTGACGCAGTTGAGACCCGATGGAAGGCGACGAGTTCACGATGGATCCGTTACTTGTCGCCATTCGCCTTGAACCCGTAATACGAGAACGGCAACGATGGCAGTTCCGCCAGCACCCATCAGACTGCACATCAGCATTCCAATACCTGTTGGCACAGTGCAGGCGCCATCGCACTGTTTGTCGACTAAGCCATAACCGAGTAGCCCACCGGCGATACCACCAAGGAGAATTGAGCAAAAGGCAATAACTCGTGCAGCAACGGACGGCAGAGCAGAAAGAGAAGAGGTGGAGTCTGGCACCTTCCCATCGTAGGCGTGGAGGCATGACGAGTGCAGTAGCGTTTGCGTGAAATGACCATTGACCGTTCGATTCTTCACATTGATATGGATGCCTTCTATGTATCGGTTGAGTTATTGCGTCACCCTGAACTGCGCGGTCTGCCAGTGGTGGTGGGCGGAACAGGAGGTCGTGGAGTCGTGGCCGCTGCTTCCTATGAGGCTCGTCGGTATGGGATTCGTTCTGCGATTTCTTCAGCAGTTGCGCGTAAGTTATGCCCTGACGCTGTGTTTATCGCGCCCGATATTTCCCACTATGTCGAGTTCAGTCAAACGTTGCACACCATCTTTGAAACGTTCACTCCACTTGTCGAGCAGATTTCTATTGATGAAGCATTTCTTGATGTCACAGGGGCATCACTATTGATGGGTGATGCTGTGTCTATTGCGTGGGCCTTACGTGAGCGGGTGGTTTCTGAAACACAGTTGACATGCAGCGTCGGTGTTGCGCCTAATAAATTCCTTGCGAAGCTCGCTTCAGAACATGCCAAGCCTCGTGCAACGGCTGGCGGTGTGCAGCGGGGTTATCAAGTTTTTGAAGTACAGCGCGGGCATGAATCTGAATTCTTGTTGCCGCTTCCGGTGCAATCCCTGTGGGGCGTCGGGCCTGCAACACTGGCAAAACTTGAAGCTATTGGCGTTCGTCTCGTTTCTGATTTAGCTGAACTTGATGTTGACATTGTTTGTGCGGCAGTCGGCGATGTGAACGGACGTCACCTTCATGCCCTTGCGCGAGGAATTGATGAGAGGACAGTCGAGCCGGAAAGAATTGCTAAATCAATCGGCCACGAAGAAACATTTTCTTCTGATCTCACTACGCACGAGGAATTGCGGGTCCAGTTGGTGCGGCTCTGTGACGCGGTGGCACGCCGTACTCGTGATGCTGGGGTCGCTGCCGGAACCTTGCAATTGAAAGTCAAGTTTTCATCGTTTGAGTCGGTGACTCGGTCGGTGACGCCCTCGGTGCCGTTGACGACTGGCCCATCAATGGTTGCAGCCCTTGAGCCACTGCTAGCGATGTTGGATTACGCACAGGGTGTTCGTTTACTTGGCGTTCATGCACAGAAATTGACCGAAGAGAGCGAAGGGATTCCCCGATTGTTCGATGATGGGGGAGACACTCCGCAAGACATTGAAGAACAGTGGAAACCAGCAAGTAAGGCAGTTGACCTGATCGTCGATCGGTTTGGGGCCGGAATGATTGGGCCCGCCAGTGGAATGAATACCCGAAAGCCAGGCCAGAGCCCTGCTGGCCCCGTCCTCGACGAAGAGCCCTGACATAGAACACACTGAGGCGCATTGCGTTTCGGTGTGTGAGGTGAGACAATGAAGACGTGCCATTGTCAGACGAAGAACAAAGAATCCTGCGTGAGATTGAAGCTCAGCTCCAAACTGATGAAAAGTTCGCCAACGCTGTTTCCTCGGCTGGCTTGTACCGCCACTCTGCCCGCCGTGTGTGGTGGGCTCTGGTTGGCGTATTTGTATCGCTCGTAGCAGTCGTTGCCAGCTTGCAGATTCACTTCCTCATTGCATTTGCAGCGTTTGTTGTGATGATGGGCTTTGCTTTGGTGATTGAACGACAGGTTCGGTTGATTGGGCGCGCAGGGGTGCAAGACCTTGCCCAAACAATTCGTAAGCCTCGCGTCAAGTTTCCTCACAATTAGTTGAGATTTGCCCACTACTGTTGGCGCTATGCAAACCGCAGATACCTCTTTGAAAAGTGATTCTGCCTTTCTGTCGATTCTTGGGGCAGTCATTGTTCGGCCATCGCTATGGTTTACCGCTCTCGCCCAGGCATTGCGGTTAGTACCTCGGGGCTGGTGGCGTACCTCTCCCTTTCTGCCGGTGCCGTCTCGGGACTACATGGAGTTTCGTCTGGTGACGCAATACGGCGGCGGACACGGTGTGGCTCGCGGTCCTATTCGATCAGAAGATGTCGTCGCATACCTGCGCTGGTGCAGACGCTGGAGTAGCGAAAACTAATGAGAAGCGCACTCGTACTCAATGCAACATATGAACCACTCAGTGTTGTGTCGGCACGACGTGCGATTTGTCTTGTCCTCTGCGATAAAGCTGAAGTTATTGCAGACGATGGAACGGTTGTTCATTCTGAACGGCTTACCTTGGCATCGCCAATCGTTATTCGTTTGCGGTACGTAGTGAAAGTTCCGTATCACCGCAACGCAACCATGTCACGACGAGCGGTGTTTGCTCGTGATCATCATCGGTGTGGTTACTGCGGCGGAACCGCTGACAGTATCGACCATGTAATGCCTCGCTCTCGCGGCGGGAAAAATATCTGGGAAAATGTTATTGCTGCGTGTCGTGGATGCAATCTACGAAAGCGTGATCGAACTCCAGAAGAAGCAGGCATGTTGTTATCGAGCATTCCACGCGCCCCTCGGGAGATGTCTTGGATTATGTACGCCGTGCCGCGAATTCCCGAACAGTGGAAGCCGTACTTGGCTGAGGCCAGTTAACTCGATCGAATTCCTCAATGACTACGCCTTCAATGGAGTGGGGCCGCCATGACTGGACAGGTACTGCTGCAGATTTTCATGCAATGGAATTGCCATACGAACGTGCTTTGTGGTGGTGCAACGTTGAAACACCGACTGTGATTCTTGGTTCAACTCAATCAGTTGATGATGTAAATCAGAACAGTGCAGATGAAAGTGGCGTGTTGGTGTCGCGACGACGAAGTGGCGGAGGAGCAGTGTTTGTTCACCCTTCAGACACTGTTTGGATTGATATAACAATCAGCAGAGATGATCCGTTATGGAAAGACGATGTTGCACAGTCAATGTTGTGGCTTGGTGAATTTTTTGTTGAAGCTCTTTCACCGTGGGTGCAAGCAAATGTGTATCGCGATTCTTTTTCAACTGGGGTTGACGGTCGCGTCGTGTGTTTTTCCAGTTCGTCTCCTGGAGAAGTTTTTGTGGGTGCAAACAAACTTGTCGGCATTAGTCAACGTCGCGGCCGAGAGGGTGCCAGATTTCAGTGTGTGCTGTATCGACATTGGCGACCAGGTGAATGGTCGCAAATCTTTGCATCCTCAGATGTGCGGTCACGGGTGGCAGACATCCCGGTGGCGACCCTCGATATTCCGGCTCAGACCCTTGTCAATGCCGTCTCCCAACAGCTTTCTGGCCTGGGTGGGGAAGAAAGTGGTGAATTAAGGGGGTAAGTGGTTGACAGTGGGGGCTAGTGGGGATAACCTGCCACACGGGAGAGGCGGAGTACTTCACCCAGGAAGGCAGAGACTGTGTTTGTTGGAGTGCACGAGCGACAGCTCGACCCAAAAGGTCGACTCGCGCTCCCTGCTGCATTTCGTCCCCGTCTCGAGCCCCGTTGCTATCTAGCTTTTGGTCGCGATAAGTGCATTGACGTCCTAACGGCGGAAGCCTTCGAGCAAGTCGCAGAGGAAATGCTGCAAAAAGTGCGCAGCGGAGAAATGGACCGCAACGAACAGCGTGCACTTGCCGCCAACACCATTGAGGTCACAATTGACGCTCAAGGTCGGGTGAACCTTGACGAGAAACTTCGCGAGTACGCAGGAGTGCAGTTGGGATCACGAGTGATTGTTGCTGGTTCTTTTGACCGTGTCGAAATCTGGGAGCCAGATCGCCATGATCGCAACATCAGTTCGGGTACCGAACAAATAGCTGGAGCGGGCGCGTGATTCCCGATGCCTTACAAGTCTTTTCAATCAGTCAGCGGCCGACGGTCTCTGGCAGTCTCCCGGATGGCACGGTGGTTAGCTCCAACTCCGCCCGCTACCATCGCGCACATTCCGGGGATACATCCGGGTGGCAATTGCTTTCCGGGAGGCTGCCAGGGACCGTCCGTCATGACACAGGTGTCAACATGAACGCGGTCTTTGCTCATCTGCCAGTGATGTTGGAACAGATCTCTGATGTTTTTTCCGACATGAACGATGGTGTCTTTCTCGATGCAACTCTTGGCGGTGCTGGACACAGCACAGCAATCTTGACCGCACATCCCAAGGTCTCATTGTTGGGAATTGACCAGGATGACATGGCTCTTGAATCAGCTGAACAAGTTCTTGCAGCCGCTGGTTGTAGTGGACGCGTTGCCCTCCGGCGCGCCCGCTTCGATGCAGCGGCGCTGATCGCGGCGAAAGAGGGCATCGGCGCGTTGTCTGGTGCTCTCTTCGACCTCGGTGTCTCGTCTCCACAATTCGATGTTGCCGAGCGTGGATTCTCGTATCGATTTGATGCACCTCTAGATATGCGCATGGATCGTTCTCAAACATTGAGTGCAGACGTGATCGTAAATACATACGACGAAGATGCGTTAACGAGCATGTTGCGTCGAAACGCCGATGAGCGTCATGCATACCGAATTGCAAAGGCGATTATCGCTGCACGTCCGATTCATTCCACAGCACGGTTATCCGATGTAGTGAGTTCAGCAATCCCTGCGCCAGCGCGACGTCGTGGCGGGCATCCTGCGAAAAGGACATTTCAAGCAATTCGCATCGAAGTGAACGCAGAACTTGAAATTCTTCCGGGTGCCTTGCGTAATGTCATCTCTCTGTTGGCTCCAGGTGCTCGATTGGCGGTTCTTTCGTATCACTCTGGTGAAGATCGCATTGTGAAGTCCGTGATGAGGTCAGCAGAGACGGGCGATTGTGATTGTCCACCAAATCTTCCCTGCGGATGCGGTGCGGTACGTTCTGTTGTTCGTGTTCGTGCACCTCGTGATGCAAGTCGGGCAGAGTTGACTCTTAATCCCAGGTCCTCGTCTGCGCGTTTGCGTGTCGTTGAGAAAATAGCCGTCGAGGGTCAGGAATAATCATGGCTGTCGCTATTAAATTTCCTGCTGTTCTAGCGCCACGCGAGGATCGAGATAATCGTCCTACGTTGGTATTAGTCCCTCAAAGTGAACGGCGGTACATCCGAGCAATCACCGCAGTCGTTCTCGTCGCAGGAGTGATGTTATGCATTGTGTCGCTTCGCGCATACATGGCTCAACAAGAGATGCGACTAGACAAGATGAACTACGACATCACCCGTGCGCGCGCACATTTTGAAACCTTGCGAGCTGAACGTGCAAATCTTCAGTCGCCTGGCCAGTTGATGAAACAGGCAAGTCTCATGGGGCTCGTTCCAGGTTTCCCCATTCGCGTGGTAGGGATCCCGGCAACAGTTGCGGCTGAAGTTGCAGCAACAGTTGGCAAGGTTGACTCTGACGTTGTTGCTCATACTGAATCGCCACTCGATGAATTCGGCCGAATGAAAGCCGTTGTGGTGGGGTCGCCATGAGTAGGTCAGAAAGTTCGCATCGAGGAACACGTTCACACGGAACGCCGTCATCATCTCGTTCATCAAGCAGTGGTGGCAGTACTTCGTCTGGTCGTTCTCGTTCGGCTAGTCGACCACCAGTAGCAAAGAAGGCAAGTCGTCCACCAGTTCGCATTTCGGCAACAACGCGCCGGCCAGCACCAACTACCTCGCCTTTTGAATCATTCTTTAAGTCTGTAGGGCATTGGACAAGGATGTGTTTCACTGGCGAAGTGCCGGCGTCGATGCGCTCAAGCAAGATTCCGTCATCTGAAGCCCATCATCGTGTCAAGAACCGGATTCGCGGCATGGTTGTGTTCTTCGCAGTTCTCTTGACGTTGCTATTCGGCCGAGTAGTGCTTTTACAAACGGTTCAACGAGATGGATACTTTGCAGCAAGTGTTGATCAACGCACCAGGGTAAGTATTTTGCGTGCAGCTCGCGGCGTGATTTTTGATCGCAATGGAAATGAATTAGCTCTGTCAGTCCCAAGTACGACGGTGTATGTAGATCCTCGTGATGTCACTGACATCCCTGGTGTCGCACGCGCTTTATCGGTTGCGTTGGCGCACACGCCAGAACAAGAAGCCAAACTGCTTGCAGCTCTCAGCAAACCAGGTTCGAAGTTCAGTTACATCGCACGAGGCTTGACACAAGAGAAGGCTCAAACTCTTCTTGGCCTCGCTCTTCCTGGTGTGTATTCCTACAAGGAACCTTCACGACAAGTAGAAGGCGGAGTTGCTGGCGCTGTTATCGGTCGAACAGATCCTGATGGGCTTGGAACATCTGGTCTTGAAAAGCAGTTCAACAAGATTCTGACTGGTGTTGACGGCAAAGGTATTCGTGAAGTTGACAAGAATGGACGTTCTATTGCCGGAGTTCAAAGCACTACTGCTGCTCCAGTTCCAGGCGATGACATTGTCTTGACACTTGACAAGAACATTCAATTTCAGACTGACACAGCTCTCCTCGATCGTGTCGGTCAACTCAGTGCCAAAGGTGGCACTGCAATTGTGATGAATACAACGACAGGGCAGGTGTATGCCATGTCGAATGTGCGCCGAAATGCAGCAGGCTCTGCGGTTCTTGCATCGGGCAACTTTGCCGCTGTTGAGGCGTATGAGCCCGGATCCGTGGCGAAAGTATTCTCGATCAGTGCAGCATTGAATGAAGGAGCTGTGACTGCTGAAACTGTCTTTAAGGTTCCGGGTGCAATAGTTGTTGACAATTTCCCCATTCGCGATGCGTGGCCGCACGGACCAATTGACATGAATGTGAAAGCCATTGTTAGTGAGAGCTCCAACATCGGAACCCTGATGACGGCTGAAAAAATTAGTTCTAATTCACTACACGATTATCTGTACGCATTTGGTTTTGGCCAGAAAACGGGCCTGGAATATCCAGGTGAAAGTCGTGGAACCTTGCGAGCTGCGAATAAGTGGCGAGGCACAGAAAAGGTAACTGTGTCGTACGGTTATGGAATGGCGGTAACACCACTTCAGATGATCGCAGGTGTTAACACCGTTGCGAACAAAGGCACGTATGTCGCTCCACAGTTGGTGAGCGCCACAATTGACAAGGCCGGAAAGCGCCACCCAGTTCCTGAATCTGCAACTCGCTCGGTGCTCAAGCCTGAGACTGCAGCAGTGATGACTGACATGCTGCGCGAAGTTATCTGTACTGGTACCGGAGAACTTGCTCAAGTGAAGGGCATGGAAGTCGCTGGTAAAACTGGCACCGGATACAAGGTGCAGACAAACGGAACATATTCGACAGATACTGGTGGGCGTAAATACTTTGCATCGTTCGTCGGTTATTTTCCCGCTGCAAATCCTCAAGTAACGATGTTGATCAGTATTGACGAACCAGATGCGTCCTCACGGGACCGTTTCGGTGGTACTGCCGCAGCTACCGTTTTTGCTCGGTTGGTTCCAGGCGTCATGCACGAGTTGGGTATTCAGGCAACTGGTTCAGGTACTGGTTGCAAGGCGGGCGCTAAGTCTGCTGGACACTGATCGGATCATGAAGCATGGCGCGTTACTCAGTTTCTCCGTTGACTGTCGACAGCCTCGTCATGCACGCCGACATTTCTGCCACAATTGTTGGCAATAAGAACGCAGTTTTTTCGGGGATTACTCAGGATTCTCGCAACGTCGAGCCGGGTGACATTCTGTGTTGTGTTCGCGGAGATCTATTCGATGGGCATCAGTTCGTCAATGAAGCAGTATCGCGTGGAGCTGTAGCGGTTCTTGTCGATCATGTTGATGAATCAATTGAGCCTTCGGTCGTTCAGATAGTTGTACGGGATGTACGTGCAGTTCTTGGCCGCATCGCGTCTGCAGCGTTTCGCCACCCTGCGTCATCTTTGAAAATGATCGGGATCACAGGAACGAATGGCAAAACTACAACTGCGTCCATCCTCGGGTCGTTGATAACGGCTCATGGCGGCTCTGTGTACGTGATGGGAACATTGACGGGAGCACGGACCACGCCAGAATCAATTGATTTGCATGCTCAATTGCGGTCGTGCGTGGACTCAGGAATCGATCACGTTGTGATGGAAGTCTCGTCGCACGCATTGGAGCATCACCGCGTGGATGGAATCGTCTTTGATGTCGCCGTTTTTACGAATCTCGGGCATGACCATCTTGACTTTCACGGCAGCATGGAAAATTACTTTGCTGCCAAGAGAAAATTGTTCACGTCCGAACGCACTAGAGCGGCCGTAGTGAATGTTGATGACCCTCATGGGCATCTGTTGCAAACGGAAGCAGTTGTTCCGACATCGTCATATTCGCTATCAGATGTGAGCAACGTAAAAATTAGTGCTTCGACGGTTTCGTTGACTTGGAAGAATCTCGATATCCGACTCCCCATCGGTGGCTCCTTTGCAGTGATGAACGCTCTCGCAGCAATTTCTGCAGCCAGTGAACTTGGTATTCCTCATGAACGCATCGTTAGTGGATGTTCTTCGGTACAGACTGTGCCAGGCCGATTTGAATCAGTTCCGAACGACGCAGACATAGACGTTGTAGTCGACTTCGCACATACGCCTGAGGCGCTGGCAGGTCTGTTGGTTAGCGCCAGAGAAATTACTCGCGCTGGGTTGATAGTGGTATTCGGATGCGGGGGAGATAGGGACAATGCAAAGCGGCCACTGATGGGGGACATCTCATCTCGTGGGGCGGACCTTGTGATTGTCACCTCTGATAATCCACGCAATGAGGACCCCGAGCACATAATCGCCGAAGTCATGTCTGGCGTTGTGGTCAATCATGCATTGGTTAGTTCCATCGTGAATAGAGAAAAAGCAATTGAATCCGCCATCTTGGGTGCAAAGCGTGGTGACATGGTGGTTATCGCTGGCAAAGGTCATGAAACGACCCAAGAAATTGGCGGCGTGATGACAGCGAGCAGCGATGTGGCAATTGCAGCCAAAGCACTTCGGGTACGAGAGGAGAAAACAAAATGATCGCAGTTCTTATTGCTGGAGCAGTGGCAATGGTTTTATCTCTTTTTGGTACGCGCGCATTGATTTCATTTTTTGATTCGATAGGGAAAGGTCAACCAATCCTTGGTTCTGATGACCATGGACCCGTCCATCACATGAAGAAGCAGGGGACAGCGACGATGGGTGGAATTGCCATCATGATGTCCGCGTTCGTTGGTTGGGCGGTAGCGCATCTGCGCGGCGGGATTGCTCTGTCCGACCAAGCCATGATTATGTGGGCCATCTGCGGAGTCCTGTCAGTTATTGGTTTCCTTGATGACTTTCTAAAGGTGCGTCGCGCACATAATCGCGGAATCTTCTGGAAGAAGAAGGGCCAGATCACCTTTGGTCTCGTGGTCGTGATGATGACGTGGTTGCTTCTCGGAACAGGTGTAAGTGAAACGCTGTCTTTTACTCGTTTTGATTTTCCGGGATGGCAACTATCGCCGGTTCTGTGGGTCATCTGGACATCCGTCATGGTGTGGGCGACAACAAACGCTGTCAACGTGACCGATGGTCTTGACGGTCTTGCTGCAGGCTCTGCACTATTCGGATTCCTCGCCTTCACGGTGATTGCATATTGGGCATTTCGAAATCCTGATATTTACAATTTGGTCAACCCACTTGACTTGGCAGTGTTTTCTGCGGCAATGGCCGGAGCATGCGGCGGATTTCTGTGGTGGAATGCGGCGCCAGCGCGAATATTTATGGGTGACGTTGGCGCGTTGGGAATCGGCGCTGCGTTGGGGTTGTTGGCAGTGACCACTAATACGCACATGTTGCTTCCACTTATCTGTGCGCTCAACGTGATGGAAGCAGGTTCGGTTGCTTTGCAGATGGGTGTATTCAAAGCGTCGGGACGAAAGAAACGACTGTTCCGTATGTCGCCAATCCATCATCACTTTGAACTTCTCGGTTGGCCTGAAACAACGGTCATTATTCGATTCTGGATCTTGTCTGGAATTTGCGTAGCTGTCGCTGTAGGAATGTTCATTGCTGACTTCACCCATATTGCCGACTCCTTTGCTGGGAGGTGACATGAAACGAGTGGCGATTTTTGGCCTGGCCCTTACCGGTTCGGCTGCTGCGCGTGCTTTGGTCGCGCGGGGCATTGAGGTAGTTCTGTCAGACGATGTGGTCGTGGATCAGCATCATCATCTTGCACGTGAACTTGGCTGCACAATTGTTCCAGTAGTTACTCAGTCGGATGTCGTTGCGTTTCTTGACGGCATCGATGTGTTGATTCCTGCACCAGGCGTGCCCCCGCATCACCGAGTCATAGTTGAGGCGCTTGCGCGCGGCGTATCTGTTCGTACAGAAATTGATATCGCATATGAATGGGAACAGCAGAGAAGTGGCGGTCCGCGGCCCATTCTTGGTGTAACTGGTACAGACGGCAAGACAACAACCACGATGATTGCTGCTGCCTTGTTGCGCGGCGGTGGACGTTCGGTTGGTGAAGTGGGGAACACGGACCTTCCCTTTATGGCAGCAATTGACCAACCTTTTGATGCCTTTGTCGTGGAGTGTTCAAGTTTTCGCCTGCAATTCACAGACGTTTTTCGATGTGATGTATCGGTCTGGCTCAATCTGGCCCCGGATCATCTTGACTGGCACAGCTCGTTGAACGATTACACGGGAGCAAAACGTCGACTCTGGGCGCACTCAAAAACTAGTGACGTAGTAGTCGCTCCTGTGAACAATGAACTGATTCTCGAATCAGCTCGAGCAGCGCGAGCACGTTGTGTCACGTTTGGTCTTGATGCTGGCGACTACACGGTGTCGTCGGGGTCTTTGATTAGTCCACACGGAGTCATCTGTTCGGTTGATGAATTATGGCGTTCGCTCCCTCATGACATCACTAACTCACTAGCCGCTGCGGCATTGGTTATTGAGTCTGGGTTAAGTGGTGTAGGGGACGTAGCAGCACCACTACATAATTTTGAATCCGCACATCACCGCATCGAACTCGTCGGCCACTTCGATGGGTCAGCGTGGTACGACGACTCCAAAGCAACAAGTCCTCATGCGGCGCTCACCGCTATTAGATCTTTTGAACACATCGTGTTGATAGCTGGCGGGCGTAATAAAGATTTGGATTTGGGACAGATGGCTACAGAGCCACAGCGCATGGTTGGAGTTGTTGCAATTGGTGATGACGCCGATGCAATTCGGCGTGCTTTTGAAGGTGTGTGTGTCGTACGTGACGCTGCCACCATGGAAGAAGCGGTTGCCTTTGCGCACGGCATGGCAATGAATGGCGCATGTGTTCTGTTGTCGCCGGGGTGTACTAGTTATGACTGGTACAACAATTACAACGAACGTGGTGATGATTTTCAAGACAAGGTACGAAAGTACTTCAATCAAACAGAATTGAGTTCATAATGGTTACAGATAAACGAACCTCTCCAAGTCTCAAGGAACGTCGCCTTGAAACTCTTCGCCGAACCGGTGTCGCAGACCGTCAGCGTGTGGCAACGGAGAAGCCCTCTGCTGCTTTTTACTGGATTTTCATCATTGTTGCCTCGTTTGTCATGTTGGGTCTTGTGATGGTGTTGTCATCATCTTCAGTTACCAATTTGCATTCCGGAGGGTCGGCTTGGGGGATGTTCCAACGCCAATTGATTTGGGCTGGGTTGGGAACAATTGCAATGTGGGCTGCATTCGCATTTCCCTACGAAACATGGCGCAA
>Ga0164295_10002527_pt1 | contig 15008 bp, 12 predicted proteins | sample GEODES006metaG_FD_111798 | JGI IMG/M metagenome (GOLD analysis project Ga0164295, IMG submission 111798) | Oligotrophic lake water microbial communities from Sparkling Lake, Wisconsin, USA - GEODES006 metaG | ecosystem: Environmental > Aquatic > Freshwater > Lake | place: USA: Sparkling Lake...
CCCGATCAGGGTGAACAGGTACAAAGTGCCGAGCACGACCGGGTAATCACGTCGAATCACGCTCTCAAAGCTGAGCAAACCCAGGCCGTCCAAGGAAAACAAGGTTTCAATCAACAGTGAGCCAGTAAAAAATGCACCAACAAAGGCCGCTGGGAATTGGGTCACGATCGGTATGAGCGCATTGCGCATGACATGCTTGTACAGCACCTGCCGTTCGGCAAGGCCTTTGGCCCGCGCAGTGACCACGTACTGCTTGCGAATTTCTTCCAAAAACGCGTTTTTGGTCAACATGGTGGTCACCGCAAAGCTGCCCAGCACCATGGACGTCACAGGCAAAGCGATATGCCAAAGGTAATCAACGATGCGTGCCCCCCAGGATAATTCTTCCCAGTGACTGGAGGTCAAACCACGAAGAGGAAACCATTGCAGCTGGCCGCCGAAGACAACAAGCAAGACCACGCCCAAAACAAAGCCAGGTATCGCATAACCGAGCAGCACCATCACGCTGCTGACCATGTCAAAACGGGTTCCGGAACGCACCGCTTTGGCGATACCGAGGGGTACGGCAACCAGGTAGCTGATGAAAAAAGTCCATAAGCCCAGGCTGATGGACACCGGTAGCTTTTCCAGAATCAGCGTACCGACATCCTTGTTTTGAAAAAAGCTTTTACCCAAATCAAAGCGCGCGAATTGCCCAAGCATTTGAATAAAGCGCTCGGTGGGCGGCTTGTCAAAACCGTAGAGCGCTTTAATTTCCGCTAAGCGCTTGGTATCTACCCCTTGTGACCCGCGGTAGGACATGCCCGCACCTTCGCCTCCAGGACCTGCCGCCTTGGCCTCTGCCAAATATTGCTCTACCGGCCCACCGGGTACAAACTGAATCACCGCGAAGGTGACCAGCAGCACGCCCAGCAGCGTGGGGATCATCAATAAGACACGTTTAAGAATGTATTGAAACATAGCTATTTTGCCCACCAAGTTTGGACCGCCCACAATTCGTTGGCCGCATAGGGAGGCATGCTTGGGGGAAGCGCCAAGCGCCTTGCGCTGTACACAATCCGGTGGGTGCCCGCAGTCCACTCTGGGACGAAGATATGGCTGTGCGCAATGACGCGCTCCAAGGCCCGGCAGGCGGTCAACATCTGCCCTTTGTTTTTCGCGCTGACCAAGCGCTCCAGCAAGGCGTCAACCGCCGGATTTTTGATGCCGGTCAAATTACCAGAGTCCTCGGTGTCTGCTGCCTTGCTGCCGAATAAATCTACATAATCTTGGCCAGGGTTGTTCGTTCCTGGGTAGGCGAGGGAGACCATATCAAATTGAAATTTTTGCAGCCTCTCTTGGTACAAGGAAAAGTCAGCCGCCCGAAAACTCATCTCAATGCCGATTTTTTCTAAATTGCGCACCCAAGGCGCAATCAGTCTGGCTGAACCTTCGTTGCTGTCGAGAAATTCGATACGGAAAATTTCTCCCTTGTCATTTTGCAATTTGCCATCGCGCACTTCCCAGCCGGCTTCTTTGAGCAAGGCGAGCGCCCGGCGCAAATTGTTGCGCAAAGAATCATCCCCATCGGTGCGCGGCGGCTTTGCCATGGGGCCAAAACTGGCAGCGGGTATTTGCTTGCGCCAGGGCTCTAGCAGGGCTATCTCTTCCTCAGAGGGAGCGCCTGATGCCTGGCAGTCGGTATTGCCGAAAAGCCCGGCAACGCGCTGATAGGCGCCATAAAACATTTGGCGGTTCATCCATTCATAGTCCAGCGCCAGACCAATAGCCTCGCGCACCCGCACATCCTTAAAAAGTGGGCGCCGCGTATTGAAAACAAAGCTTTGAAAGCCTGTAGGGAGACGGTGTTTGAATTCAGCCTTCACCAACTCGCCGCTGTCAAAACGCTTGCCGTTGACCCTGCGTGCCCAGTCCCCGGCGGAAAAAAAGCGTATCAGGTCGAATTCACCAGCTTTCACCGCCTCCAATTTGGCGGTGTTGTCTTTGTAAATTTTGACCGTAACACGGTCAAAATTGGCCGATCCTTTGCGTACGTTGAGGTCTTTGGCCCAATAACTTGGGTCGCGCACATAGGTAATGTCTTTGCCAAATTTGACGGGTCCGATCTTGTACGGTCCGCTGCCAATCGGGTGGTCCATCACTATTTTGTCGAATGATTTAGCCTTGCCGTTTTCGACGCCCCAGTTGCGGCTGAAAATTGCCATCGTGCCCACCGTGAGCGGCATTTCACGGTTGGCGCGGCTCAACCGGAAACGCACCGTGCGCTCGTCCAGCATATCCACCCCGGACACATCGGCGAGCAAGGTCTTAAAGGCCGGTGAAGTATGGGGCCCAAGATAGGTGTCAAAACTGTGCTTCACATCGGCTGCCAGGACCGGGTCACCATTGTGAAAGCGTGCAGCCGGGTTCAGTTTGAACACAACAGACAACAAGTCCGGCGCGGCCTCGACGCTTATGGCCAGCAGTCCGTAGGCGGAATCGGTCTCATCTTTGGAGGCGGCCAGCAAGCTGTCAAACAGGAGATCGGCCAGGTAGGCCGGCGCATTGCCCTTCATGGTAAATGGATTGAACTTATCAAAAGTCGACACCCGAAGACCGCTCACCATGCGCAATTCACCGCCTTTGGGCGCTTGCGGGTTGACATAGTCAAATTGGCTGAAGTTTTCCGGGTACTTGAGGTCCCCCCAAAGCGCATAGCCGTGGGCTGCCCAACTGGGCAGGCTCACCAGGAGTGAAAAAATACTAACTAAGAGGATTCGCATGGAATGAGGCTAAGCGCGATTGAGAAGGTGTGCAAGTCCAAAATTAGAAATAGCCAGAGAATTTTCCGCAAAATAAGCGCAATCAGCCCCAAGTGACGCAATAAGTGACGCAATGCCGGCCTGCTGCAGCTGACATCACGCGCGCCGCCTGTGCCCGATGCGCTAAGTGCCTAAGCGCCTAAGCGACAGCGTCTTGCACCGCCCGTGTAGCGGCGCTTTGCCACCAACCGTCGCGCCCATAGGCCTGGGCTGTCTGGTGGCAGCAGTCCACCAGGGTGATGGTGCGCACATCCCGGCTGGCGCGGGCCTGGCGCAACAGTTCGGGCCAGGGCAGGGCGGCAGGCGCTATGCCAATTTGCAGGCCGGCCACGGCCACCGTGGCTGCAAAGTCCTGCCAATAACTGCGCAGCGCCAGTTCCGGTTCATCCATGTGCGGCAGGATGCGACGCATGGCGTCGGCACTGCTTAGCAGGGCCTTTGCGGCTGCGTTTCCCGTGCAGGCGTAGGCTTGGGCTGCCAAGCCGGCCAGTTGCTCCAGCGTTTCCGCATGGGTCTGCAATTGGCCGGCAGCGCGCAGCAAGGAGGGTGTATTGGCGGCTTTGTGCATGGCTTGTGTCCAGTCACCGTCGTGGTTTGCGATGCGGGGCAATTGCCGCAGCACGTGGAGTGCATCGCTGCCCGCACCCACAGGTGCGGACGGCAAGGGCGCGCGTTCTTGCCAGCAGCAGGCCCATAAGCTCAAGGCATCGGCCAGTTCATGGTGGTGACGCGCCTCTATGGCATAGGCGGTACGCAGCAAGCCGTCAAAGCCTGCCGCACCACATGACAGGGCCAAACGCGGCAAAGCTTGTGGCAAAACCTGTCCTGCCGCCTCATAGGCCAGCCATTGAAAAAACAAATCGCGGTACTGGGGCCAGGCCTGCGGCTGCCCCAACGCAAAGCCCCAGGCTTCACCGGCAGGCCATGCCTCCCAGGCGGGGCTGGCTTGCAATTGCGCGTCATAGCTTCGCACAAAGGCATTCAAGTCCTCGGCGCTGGCCTGCATACGGGCCAAAGCGACCAAGCCCGGTGCGCGCAGCACGCATTGGCCCCGTTGATCAAAGGCGGCAAATGGCGCGCAGGCGTTCAGCAGTTCAATCGTCAGCATGGAGGTGGCAGCGCTTAAAAAGCGATATGTTACCGCCTTGCAGCGCCCCGGCGCTGTGCATCAATGAGGACGGCGCGGCCCGATGTTGTCTCGCCGATGTGCTCGGTGGTCCGGCCTCTTCGGTCTGTCACTTTTGCACATGCAACATGCCGGTAAATGCGGCGGTGCAGCTTTCTGCCGACAGGAAGGCGGGCACGCCGCTGGGGATCAAAAGGCTGAACGTTGTTCTGGCCAGACCAGGCATACCAAGGCAGACAGTTCAGCTTCGCCCAAGCCCGCAGCCTGGGCTGCGCGCAGTTGTTGCTGCACGGCGGCCATGACCGGCATGGGAACCCCGCTGCTTTGCGCCACCTGCATCACGGTGTCCACATCTTTGAGCATGGTCGATAAAGCCCCAATCGATGGCTGGGTGGGCGTGATCATGCGGGGCACAAAAACTTGCAGTGGCTTGGAGTCGGCCCAGCCGCCTTGCAGGGCTTTGGCCAGTTGATTCAAGTCAATGCCATTGCGTTGCGCCAGACCCACGGCTTCTGCAATGGCGGCCACCGTGCTTGCCACAATGGTCTGGTTGCAAAGCTTGGTGGCTTGGCCCGCACCGCTGTCGCCCATGTGGGTGATGTTGCTGGCATAAGCGCGCAGGGCTTGTCTGGCGCTGTCCAAGGCGCTTGCGGGGCCGCCCACCATCACTGCGAGTGTGCCCGTTTGCACACCCGCCACGCCGCCGGACACGGGCGCATCAAACCAATCCGCTTGGCAAGCCAGGTGCAGGCGTTGGCTCCAAGCACGGGTCTGCTCAGGGTGGACACTGGAGTGGTCCACCAGCCATCTCAAACTGCGGGCATGGACGATGCCTTCGGGCCCGAACACCACTTGTTCGACGGCGGATGTGTTCAAGAGACAGATGAAAACGCCATCCACATCGCTGGCCGCTTGGGCTGGGGTGTCGCACCATTGCGCGCCCAACGCGGTCAAGGCTTGGGCTTTGGCAGGGGTGCGGTTCCAGACATTGACCGTGTGCCCTGCCGCCAACAGGCGCAAGGCCATGGGCTCGCCCATCAAGCCCAGTCCACAAAAAGCCAGTTTCACGGTTGAGCTTTCGTGGCAGCAGCCTGGGCGTCAGAGTTTGAGCGCTTGCGGCAGGAACAGGGCAATTTGCGGGAAGGCCACCAGCAGGGCGAGCACCACGACCAAGGTGTAGACAAAGGGCATGACGCCTTTGAAGATTGTGGCTGTGCTCAACTCGGGCAGCATGTTGCGCACCACAAACATGTTCATGCCTACCGGGGGACTGATCAGACCGATCATCACCACCAAAACAATGACGATGCCAAACCAGACAGGGTCAAAGCCCAGACTGACCACCAAGGGAAAAAACACCGGTAGCGTGAGCAACACCATGGACAACTCTTCCATGGCAGCACCCAAAATGACGTAGATGGCACAGATCGCGATCATCACCGCTACGGGGCTGATGTTGTGTGTGGAGACCAGGCTTTTCAGATCGGATGGCAGTGTGGTGAAGTTCACAAAATTGGCAAATACCAGGGCGCCCACCAAAATCATGAACAGCATGCCGGTTGTTCGCGCACTTTCGATCAAGATGTCCAAGGTGACGGAAAAGTTCAGCGATCTGCGCAACAGGGCAATGATGAAGGCCCCGAAAGCACCGATGCCCGCACCTTCTGTGGTGGTAAAGACACCGCCGTAAATGCCGCCCATCACGATCACAAACAGAACAGCCACAGCCCAGACATCTTTCATGGCATCGAAGCGTTCTGCCCAGCTCGAACGTTCGGCTGCAGGGCCTGATGACGGGTCGCGCCAAGTGATGAAAGCGATCGTCAGGCACATCATGAAGACCGCCAACAAGCCGGGGAGCATGCCCGCCGCAAACAGTTTGCCGATGCTGGTTTCTGTGACCAGGCCATAAATAACCAAGATGGTGGAAGGGGGAATCAAAATACCCAAGGTGCCCCCGGCCGCAATGGCGCCTGCCGCCAACTGTCCCGAGTAGCCATGGTCTTTCATGGACGGGTAGGCCACTTTGGTCATGGTGGCAGCTGTCGCAATGGATGAACCGCAAACGCTGCCAAATCCAGCGCAGGCCATCACCGTGGCCATGCCAAGACCCCCCCGAAAATGGCCGACAAGGGTGTAGGCTGCCCGGTAAAGCTCGCGGGACATGCCAGCGCGTGTCACGAAGTTGCCCATCAAGATGAACAAGGGAACAACCGAGAGCGTGTATTCAAAACCTGCTTCGTAGACCGTGGAGGTGACAGAAGCCAAGGCGGGATTGAGTCCCCTCATCCACCACAAGCCCGCAAAGCCCACCAGGCCCATGGCAATCGCCAACGGAACCCGGGCGAAGGCCAGGATCAACATGGCCAACAGGCCAATACTTGCTTCTGTCATGGTGTCACTTCTTTGGCATCAAAGGCAGCCTGTTCGGCGTGCGGTATGAAAATGAGCACCAGGTGCATCAGGCCAGCTATCACGATCATGCCGCTCATGGTGTAGACCACAGGGGCCAGTGGCAGCAGCAGGACGTTGGTCGTGTCGCCGTATTCTGCAACGCGCACGGCCCGCTTGAAGAGGATGTAGCCCACACCCGATAAGGCGATAAAACAGACGACATCGGCCAGTCGATTGAGGAAGGTTTTGACCCCTTGGCTCATGAAGACATCAAAGGTGTCGATGACGATGTGCTCACGCCGGGCACTGACCAAGGGCAAAGCGCAATAAATGAGCAAAGCCAGTCCTATTTCCGTGATTTCGAAGCCGCCTGCCAGCGGCTTGTTGAAAAAATACCGGCCCACCACATCTACCGCTGTAACGATCATCATCAAAAAAAGTACAGTGGCGGCAAAGTAGCCCAGGGTCCTCTGTAAAAGTTGAGCGAATCTCATCCCTTATGTCCTTGTCTCAGGCGGTTGGCGCGACGTGTCCAGGCATCGAATGTGATGTTCATGATGCGGTCTGTGCGCAAGAAATCTCTGGCGCGACGCGCTTCTGCTGGATCGACAGGGCGAACCCCCCCGAGCGTTGACGCATTGATTTGCAACTGTGCCATGCGCTCCATGAAGACGGCCAGAAAAGCGGCTTCTTGTATGCTGCGCCCGGCCGTCAGCAGGCCATGGTGAGCCAACAGCATGGCATGGTGCGGGCCCAGTGCGGTGGCGATGATCTCTCCCTCTTTGTCGGCCGTGGGCAAGCCAGGCCAATCGGGCAAATAGACCATGTCTTCAAACAATGGGGTGGCGTCCATGTGGGCCACAACCAGGGGGCATTCGGACGCAGCCAGTGCCGAGGCCGCGGGGGGATGGGTGTGGACAATGGCGTTCACGTCCGGGCGACTTTTATAGACCCACAAATGAAAGCGTGTGGCAGGGTTGGGCTCGCGGATGCCGTGAGCGCCTTCACCTTCAAGCAAGCGCATTTGGTCGTCAATCAAAAGCCAAGATGCAGGGCTGGCTTCATCAAATGACAAACCCAGTGGCAGTGTCCAATAGGTGTTGGGGACAGGTCCCCGGGCGGTGATTTGCCCTGCCAAACCTGATTCATGCTTTTCGTCCGCAAGAATCAGGGCGCAGTGAGTCAGAACTTGGCGGAGTTCATTCATTCGATGTCAAAATTATTTGCCGTCGGCCACGCGTTTGAGTTCCTCACGGAACTCGGCCAAGACCTTGGCACCTTCCAGCCCTTTGGCATTGGCAGCCTGGATCCAGGTGTTGGCCAGAGGCTCTGTACGGGTGCGCACTTCGGCAATGAAGGCAGGGCTGGCTTGTTGGATGTTCACGCCCGCAGCGCGCAAGGCTTCCATGCCGCCTTTGTCCGCAGCGTCCCAGGCTTGACCCGCCAAGCGGGCCAGGGCTTCACCCGATACTGACATGATGGCGTCCTGGTCTTGCTTGGACAGCTTGTCCCACTTCTCTTCGTTCATGAAAAAGCCAAAGGCCGAAGAGTAAAAACCGCCAGGGAAGATGGTGGCGTGTTTGACTACTTTGTCGAGGTTGAAGGAGCGGATGGATTCGGCCGGGAAAAAAGTGCCATCGGCCACGCCCGAGGCCAGAATTTCGTAGGATTCAGGGGCGGGTTTGACCAGTGGAGAGGCGCCCAGGGCTTTGGCAGAAGCCTCGGAAATGCCGCCGCCGCTGCGAATTTTCATGCCAGCGATGTCAGCGACTGAGTTGACTGGCTTTTTGACCAAAAACATTTGGCCAGGACCGTGGGTGAAGACGCCCAGCAATTTCACGCCTTTGTATTCACCCGCTTTGTGCAGGTGTTTCCAGTGGATGCGGCTGAAGGCCACCGAGTTGATTTCGGCGGTGCCACCCGAGCCAGGGAGCTCGGCCAGCAGAGGCAGAGGGTGGCGAGCGGGGGTGTAACTGGCGGTCACATAGGACACGTCCATCACGCCATCGCGCACGCCGTCAAAAGTGCCTTGGGCCGCCACGGGGTGCTTGGCCAACATTTGCATTTTGACGCGGCCATTGGTGGCTTTTTCCACGGCTGCGGCCCAACCACCCAACACATCACGCGTCAGGGGGTGGTTGGGGCCCACCCAGCTGGACATGGTCAGCACGGTTTGGGCGCTGACCGTGTTGAAACCCATGGCCAGTGCCATGGCGCCTGTCAAAGCGAGGTGTTTGAAAACTTGTCTCATGGGGTGTCTCCGTCAAAATAGTCAGGACCTGAAATCAGGCGGTGGAAGAAAAGCAAAGTATATTGATTGAATGTTGTCAAAGCCGTTAAATCAGTCATGGTTTACCCGTGTCTGGCGGCGAACATTCACCTGAACAGTCTTGAAAGCATGCGCCCTTCATTCGATCTGCCACCAAACGCCCGTGTTTTGATGACGGGCGCTGCCGGTTACGTGGGACAAGCCTTGGTCAAGGCCCTGGCAGTGAGCGCCCCAACGTCTTGGCAATGGGTGTTGACCGATACCCCATCTGCTGAGGGGGCACGGTCCGAAGCCAACACGCGGTGGGTTGTTGGTGATTTGTCAGATCCTCGGGTGTGTGATGCGCTGTTTCAGCAACCTGTTCATGCGGTGGTGCATCTGGCCGGTTTGATGAGCGGGCGCACTGAGCAAGACGTGGCGCTGGGCGAGCGCATCAACGTGCATGCCAGCCTGAATTTGCTGGCCCGGTGCCGTGCCCAGTACAGGCAAGGCGGCCCTTGGGTGCGCTGGCTCATGACCAGCTCGATTGCGGTCTACGGCACGCCCCTGCCGCCTCGGATCGACGACCACACCCCCCAGCGGCCCAGCCTCAGTTATGGCACCCATAAGCGCATGCTGGAGTTGATGCTGGACGACATGAACCGCCGCGGCGACTTGGATGGCCGCGCCGTGCGCTTGTCCGGCGTGGTGCTGCGACCCGCCTTGCCCAATGGGGCTTTGTCGGGGTTCAACAGCGACTTGATCCGCGAGCCCTTGTTGGGGCGAGACTATGTCTGTCCTGTCTCGCCCGATGCCCGGCTGTGGCTTTTGAGTTTGCCTGCTGCGCTGGCGCACCTCATGCGCTTGCTGGGCTTGGACCATGCCAGCTGGTCCCGGGTCATGGGCCCCGCCGGAACCTGTGCCCTGAATGCGCCAGCCTGGCCCGTGACCGTGCACGAGGTGTTGCAGGCCATGGCGCAGATTGATCCGCAAGCACCGCAACGTGTTCAGTTTGCCCCCCAGCCCGAACTGGAGGCCCAGTTTGGCGAATGGCCGCTGGACGTGTCTTTTGCGCTGGCCCAGCAGCTGGCGCTGACGGACGAAAGGCAGACTTTCAAGCATGATTTGAGTGCCTTTGTGCGCCAGTTGGCGCAGCCCATGTTGAGCCCTTGAGCACCCACCACCTTGTCTAAAAAATTGTCATGACCACACCCATACCCAAACGCACTTTCACACCCCCTGAAAAACTCACCTCTGCGCGCATTGTTGAGGGGATGGACCGCACGCCCCATCGGGCCTTTTTGCGTGCTGTAGGCATGTCGGATGAAGACTTTGGCAAACCTATGGTGGGCATTGTCAGCCAGCATGGCGAGAACACACCCTGCTCGATGTCTTTGGGGCCGCAGGCCGATGCGGCACGCCTGGGCGTGGCGGCAGGGCAGGGCATTTCAGTGCCGTTCACCACCATTTCCGTCTCGGACGGTGTGTCCATGAACCACGCAGGCATGCGCATGAGCCTGGTGTCGCGGGAGATCATCGCCGACTCCATCGAAGCGGTGATCACGGCCCATGCTTACGACGGCTTGTTGGGTTTTGCCGGTTGCGACAAAACCCTGCCTGGCGTGATGATGGCCATGGCCAGGCTCAATTGCCCCAGTGTGTTTGTGTATGGGGGTGCCATGTTGCCTGGGCAATGGCGCGGTAAAGACGTGACCATCCTCACCGCCTATGAAGGGGTGGGCTCGGTGCTGGCGGGTCAGATGAGCGAGCAAGACCTGCACGAACTCGAGCGCGCTTGCTCGCCCACGGTGGGTTCATGTCCTGGCCAGTTCACTGCCAACACCATGGCCATGGTGGCCGAAACCCTGGGCCTGGCTTTGCCTGGTTCGGCCATGATGCCTGCGGTGTACAGCGAGCGACTGGCTCTGGCGCGTGCTGCGGGGCGGCGCATCACCGAGATCATTCGGGAAGGCGGCCCCTTGCCGCGCGACCTGATCACCCGCAAGTCCCTTGAAAACGCTTGCGCGGCGGTGGCCGCCACGGGGGGGTCCACCAATGCGGGCCTTCATTTGCCTGCCATCGCACATGAAGTCGGCATCTCTTTCACTTTGGACGATGTGGCGGCCGTATTTGCCCGAACCCCCTTGATTGCCGATCTGCAACCCGGGGGGCGGTTTTTGGCGGTCGATTTGCATCGGGTTGGTGGGGTCCGCTCGGTGCTGAAGTCTTTGCTGCAGGGCGGGCACTTGCATGGCGATGCCCTGACCTTGTCAGGGCGCACTTTGACCGAGGATTTGGCCGATGTCCCTCTGCCGGACGGACAAGTGGTTCGGCAGGTGGCGCAGGCCATCAGCCCCACGGGCGGTGTGGTGGTGCTGAAAGGCAATTTAGCACCCGAAGGTGCTTTGATCAAAGTGGCGGGTTTGAAGTCTTTGGTGTTTGAAGGCCCGGCGCGCGTCTTTGAGAACGAGGAGGAATGCTTCGAGGCGGTCACACAACAAACTTATGCGGCGGGAGACGTGCTGGTGATTCGCAACGAAGGCCCCAAAGGGGGCCCGGGCATGCGGGAGATGCTGGGCGTGACGGCGCTGGTCTACGGGCAGGGGATGGGCGAAAAAGTGGCCCTGTTGACCGATGGCCGTTTTTCCGGCGCGACCCGGGGCATGATGGTCGGCTACATCGGGCCAGAAGCGGCGGACAACGGTCCGATTGCCTGGCTTGAAAACGGGGATCGCATTCGGCTGGATGCCGATGCGGGCACGCTGGATGTGCTGTTGAGTCAGGAGGTTTTGGCCGCGCGTGCACAGGCTGCTGCTGCACGGCCAAAACCTCGGCTGTCGGGCGTGCTCGAAAAATATGCCAAGCTGGTCTCGTCAGCCCGTTTGGGGGCGGTAACGCACAGCGGTCCGGCCGTGGAGAATTGATTTTTAAGCTGGATTCGAAATTTCGGTCTCACAATTTGAACAACAGTGATTGTTTATGGCGTGAGAGGTGTCTGAATGGCGGCCCTGATCGCATTCGGATTGTGAGGAGGGCTCAAACCTGGCCCAATGCCTGCGACAGTGCCGCCGCCTCTTTGACCAGGATGGCGCCGAACTGGCGTACCTTGACCTCTTTGAGCCTGGCAGCAGGCCCGAACACCGCGATGGACCCGGCCACCTGGCCATGGCTGTTGAAAAACGGGGCCGCAATCGCCACCGCGCCTTCGATCAAGGCGTTTTTGCTGGTGGCGTAGCCGCGTTTGCTTATTTGACGCAGTTCTTGCGCAAAGCGGATCGGGTCCAGGCTCAGGCCTTCAGCGTAGCGTTCAATCGCCTCAATGGAGGTGTTGGCATGCGCCAGAATGACTTGGCCGCTAGCGCCCAGAACAATCCGGTCCTGATAACCAACGCCCCTTTTGAAACTCAGTGCCTGGGGGCTGGGCAACTCGGCAATGCACAGGCGCATATTCCCTTGCGGCACAAAAAGGGCCACGGTTTCCTGAGTGGATTCCCACACGCGTTGCATGATCGGTTGACCCACCGCGGAGACATTCAGGCCCGATGACCAGACATGCGTCAACTGCCCCACGGCAGGTCCAAGCCTGAATTTTTGAGGCTCGCCCACCGACACCACAAAGCCCGATTGCACCAGCGTATGCAGCAAGCGGTACAAGGTGGGTCGACTCAGATTGACGCGCTGAAGCAACTGCGCAGCGCTGAGCTCGTGGTCGCTGACGGAAAAGGCTTTCATAATGTCCAGCGCCCGTTCAACGGCGCGGACCCCATCGCCAGAGGTCGATTTCAAGTTCAAGCTGTTCCTTCGAAGGCATAGAGATGTGGGCATGGGGCTGCTGTGCGCAGTGAGCTTGCCCAAAACACGGAGTCTGCGGGGTGAGGGTCGCTGTCCATCAGGCGGACAGCTCTATCATTTTACCAATTTAGCGCTCGCCCTCATCAGAGGATGCTTGAAAACCACGGAAATAAAGGAGACGTTTTTCATGAACAAGGACATGTCTGAAACACTGATACGAACAGGGCCTGGCACCCGCATGGGCAATCTGATGCGGCGTTATTGGGTACCCGCCTTGATGACAAGTGAAATCGAACAAGCAGATGGGCCCCAGGTCCGTGTCGAGCTGATGGGCGAAAAGCTGCTGGCTTTTCGCAACACCGACGGGAAGGCCTGCGTCATCAGCGAATTCTGTTCACACCGGGGGGTGTCGCTTTACTTTGGTCGCAACGAAGAAAACGGCATCCGTTGTGCCTACCACGGTGTCAAATTTGACGGCAATGGTCAGTGTGTGGATGTCCCCTCCAACCCCAAAGCCTGCGCGCATATGCACATCAAGGGCTACCCCTGTGTGGAGCGCGGCGGCATGGTCTGGACCTACATGGGGCCTGCGGACAAGATGCCTGCACCACCCGAACTGGAGTGGTGCACCTTGCCTTCAAGCCATGTCTTCGTGTCCAAGCGTTTGCAATATTCCAACTACCTGCAGGCCATGGAAGGCGGCATCGACACCAGCCATGTGTCGTTTGTGCACCGCTACGAGGTGGACACCGATCCGATGCACAAAGGCGTGAAAGCACTCGACTACATCAAGGCCGATGGCAACGTGGTCTTCGAGATTGAGAAAACCTCGTTCGGTATGACTTTGTTTGGTCGCCGCATGGGCGAGCCCGACAGTTTTTACTGGCGCATCACACAGTGGCTGTTCCCTTGGTTCACGATGATTCCACCGTTTGGTCACCACGCCCTGGGTGGTCATGCTTGGGTGCCAATCAATGACCACGAATGCTGGGCCTGGAGCATCAACTGGCAGCCCAAACAGCCCCTGTCGGCAGAAGAAAATGAAGCGATGGCTGCTGGAAAAGGCATCCACGTTGAATACGAATCCCCGGGCAGTTTTGTGCCCAAGTCCAACCGGGAAAACGATTACATGATGGACCGCAAGGCCCAGCAGGAAAAGCGTGCCTTCAGCGGGGTGTTCGGTTTTTCGGCGCAGGACTATTCCTTGCAGGAAAGCATGGGCCCCCTACAGGACCATGCGTCCGAAAAACTCTTGCCGACCGACCGTGCCATTGTCATGGCGCGTCGCATGTTGCATGATGCGGCAGTGGCGCTGGAACAAGGCGTCGAGCCGCCCGCGCTGGACGCCAAAGAACAGCGCGTTCGCCCGGCAGGTGTTTTGCTGCCACGAGGCGATGACCCCCTCGCTTGGGCCAAAACGCACTTGGCCAATGGCTTGGACGAACCCGTCTTTTCAATCTGACGGTCTTGCATTGCAAAGCAATCAACTGGAGACAAAAATGACAAATTTCAACCGCAGGCAACTGACCGCTTGGGTCCTGGCCAGTCTGGGCCTGAGTGTGGCCATGACCGTGAACGCACAGGAATGGGCACCCACCAAACCGGTGCGCATCATCGTGCCCATCACCGGCAGCACCAACGATGTTTTGGCGCGCTTGATTGCACCCAAGTTGCAAGAAGTGTTGGGTCAGCCCGTGGTGGTTGAAAACAAACCCGGTGCGGGCGGTAACATCGGCGCCGACATGGTGGCCAAGGCCGCCCCCGACGGTCACACCTTGCTGATCGGCTACAACGGCCCACTGGCCATCAACGTGGGCTTATTCGACAAAATGCCTTATGACCCGGTCAAGGACCTGGCCCCCATTACCTTGATGGTCAAGGCACCGCAATACCTGGTGGTCAACCCGGCCTCGGGCATCACCAGCGTGAAGGATTTTGTGGAGAAAACCAAAGCCAAGCCGACCCAGTATTCCTATGGCTCTGTTGCCCTGGGCAGTGCTTCGCACCTGACCATGGAAATGTTCAAGTCGGCGGCCGGGTTTCACATTACCCACATCCCCTACCGTGGTGCCGGACCCGCGGTCAGCGATTTGATTGGCGGCAACATTCAGGCGGGGTTTTTCGTGCCGGGTAATGTGCAGCAGTTTGCTAAAGAAGGACGTTTGAAATTGGTGGCCACCTCGGGCCTCAAGCGCTTTGCCAGCACGCCCGACATTCCCACCCTCAGTGAATCGGGCTATCCTGACTTTGAAGCCACTTCGTGGATTGGCTTTCTCACCACCGGTGGCACACCTGCACCCATCATCGAGCGTTACCACCGCGAGATCGTGAAGATCGTGCGTTCGCCCGAAATCACCAAGCGTTTGCTGGACATGGAGTTTGAAATTGTGGCCACCACTCCCAACCAGTTCCGTGACTGGATTGGCTCGGAAATCAAGCGTTGGGGCAAAGTGATCAAGGACACCGGCACCAAGGCGGAGTGAGCGGCATGGGCAAGCCACGTTTGCAAGGCCAAGTGGCGCTGATCACCGGCGCGGGTTCGGGCATTGGTGCGGCGACGGCGCATGTTTTTTGTCAGGAAGGCGCTTCGGTTTTTCTGGTGGATGCGGATGCGCAGGGCCTGGAACGTACACGACAAACCATTCTC
>Ga0164295_10002530_pt1 | contig 15000 bp, 22 predicted proteins | sample GEODES006metaG_FD_111798 | JGI IMG/M metagenome (GOLD analysis project Ga0164295, IMG submission 111798) | Oligotrophic lake water microbial communities from Sparkling Lake, Wisconsin, USA - GEODES006 metaG | ecosystem: Environmental > Aquatic > Freshwater > Lake | place: USA: Sparkling Lake...
GCATGCTAACCGGGTGATGATAGAGCCTGTGGGTAAGTATGGCGTTCCTGTAATCGATCCACGCTACCACTGTGTATGCGTGGAACAAACCCCAGACTTTGCACCCATGTTGTTTGAAGACGTTATCAAACGTATTGAAGCAGAAGGCGGCAGTGTTGGCTTTAAAAACGGTAACGGTCCCACAATGTAACTGGATACATTTGTATAAATAAATTCAAATAGTGGTTGACAACAATCACTAAATACTATACAATAGATACTATGATGAATACAAAACTTTCAACACAGCAGAAGTCAACGATGCCCAAGGCATTTGCCTGGTCACGCGGCTTCACATCAGTGAATAGTATTCCAGGGAATTCAGGGTCTAGAGGAAACAAGATGTAACTGTAAAGTGCATCAAGAACCCAAAGACCCTGGAACTAAACACTCCAGGGTTTTTCTTTTAGTGCAATGGCAACGAGAGCCTGCATCACTCTAAACTGCAAATGGGCGGCCTGTAGGATGAAGCACTTCTTCTAGTGTGAAAAATTACAGCGTATTAAAGCATTCTTTAAGAACAGGCAGCCTAAGTATTTTAGAGTGCTTTAATACACACATTGGAAACAGTGTGTTTAAAATTTGGGCTGATAGTGATAACGGGAGCACAGTGGCTTTGCAAGCCTCGGGTCGGGGTTCGATTCCCCGTCGGTCCACCAAATGAGTATCCATAGTGTAATGGCAGCATCGCGGTCTCCAAAACCGTCAGTCTAGGTTCAAGTCCTAGTGGGTACGCCAGTTTTTGTTGGGGGTTAGTTAAATGGTATAACCGCGGATTTTGATTCCGCTGTCACAAGTTCGATTCTTGTACCCTCTGCCAATAGGTCGCTTTAGCTGATGAGGTCATAGCAACGGACTGAAAATCCGAGGAACCAGGATCGTTACCTGGAGGCGATACCAAGATTAATGCGGGGCTCGTATAGTGGTAATACCTTAGCCTTCCAAGCTAAAGCGAGGGGTTCGATTCCCCTGCCCCGCTCCAGACATAGCCCGTTAGCTCAAAGGTAGAGCACTCGACTGATAATCGAGAGACCAAGGATCGTTACCTTGACAGGCTACCAAGTTTTTTAAAGGAGAGTCCCGATGGACAGTGACAAGAGTGACAAGATAAACAGGACGTTAGCTCATTAGGTAGAGCAGTAGACTTTTAATCTATTGGTGATCGGTTCGAATCCGATACGTCCTACCATATAAAAACATATTGATACAGTGTGTTTTTATATGGTTGACAATACTCGTTTTGCAAATTGTTTATTTGATTCAATGCCGCTGTGTGCTAGGTCTCTAGCCCAATCGTTTGAGTGTAATTCGCTAAGTGTAAAATTGATAAATTTAATATTGCGGTCTGCACATAGTGATTTAATTGCTAGTAAATTTTTTAATGCGTTTAATTCACTGTTGGAGTCATGTGATATCCAGTCTGCATAAAAAGGTCCATGCACGTCAGGACTAAAGCTTGAGATTGTTTTCATCTCAACTGAGTTATTTGCCATTAATTTGACAAGTTCAAATCGCGAAGCATGGGGTTGTAGCATGACAACAAGTTTTGGTTGAATAACATCAATCCACCCGTAGCACAATCTAAACGCTGTATCAGATGAGTATCCACCGATGCCTAGATTGGCACTGGCATAGTTTAGGTTTGATGCAACAATACTGGTCCAAGATGCATGTATAGGAAGCCCTACACCGCATGTGTAACTGCAACCCAAAAACATAATAGTTGGGTCGCTTGTGAATTCATTGCACCTGAATCCGTGCGAATTAAAAGTATAAGTTATCTCAGTGTCGACCCAGCCGTTGGCTATTAGTTTTTCTTTATTTGTTTTTAAATTACGCAAATACAGATCTTGTGTGTCCATGGGGAGCCAACTAAGTGTTTGATTGGTATAACAAGCATAAGGTGATGTAAAGTCTATCATGGCAATATTTATACGGTGATATAGCCTAGACGGATAGGCGGGGGTCTCATAAGCCTCATAGAGAGGATCGTTACCTCTTATCACCACCAGGCTCTTGTAGTATAATGGCATTACACACCCTTGGTAAGGGTGAAAAACAAGTTCAATTCTTGTCTAGAGCACCAGTAAAACTCGGTATGGTGAAATGGTATCACTGAACGTTTGGGACGTTCGAGCGTAGGTTCGATTCCTGCTACCGAGACCAATTAAGGAAGCGTGGTCGAGTCAGGTTTATGGCAACAGTCTTGAAAACTGTCGTGTCGAAAGGCACCGTGAGTTCGAATCTCACCGCTTCCACCAATGCATATATAAAAGCATTAGCCCTTGTAGCTCAGCTGGTAGAGCAACTGATTTGTAATCAGTAGGTCCCGTGTTCGAATCATGGTGGGGGCACCAAAGGATAGTTATGAAATTATACGAAGCAACAATTAAAACGCCAGATGGCAAGGAATTCAAAGATCGTGTGGGTGCTGACTCAGCAGAGGAGGCACGTAAGTTATTACAGCAAAGGCACGGACCAAGAGCTGTTCCTTATATACCACACATGATACCCGGTTAAGTTTACGGAGAGCGGGCAGGACGGTAATGCAGCAGATTGCTAATCTGTAGAGTGTAGTAATACGCTCATAGGGTTCGACTCCCTAGCTCTCCACCAATTTCGGCCCTTAGTTCAATGGATAGAATGCTTGGCTTCGAACCAAGCGGTGTGGGTTCGATTCCTGCAGGGCCGGCCAGATTGTTGTTTAAAAGGAAATGTATGAAGGTAGATGTTAGAGCAGTAGAAGAATTTGTACGGTCATGTGATCCAAACACTCGCATTTATCTAGGTGCAGATAGTTCTAGGTACAGACTCAACAATCAATGGTGGGCTGAATACACAGTGGCTGTTGTTGTGCACATTAACGGCAATCAAGGTTGCAAAATCTTTGGTGAGATTACACGGGAACGTGACTATGATCAAAAGGCATCAAAGCCTGCCATGCGATTGATGAATGAAGTATACCGCGTGAGCGAGATGTTTCAGAGGCTGGCTCTGGTGCTTGAAGATTATGATGTTGCTGTTCACTTGGATATCAATCCCAACGAAATGCACGGATCAAGTTGTGTTGTGCAACAAGCCATTGGATACATTCGAGGCACTTGCAATGTAATCCCAATGGTTAAACCAGATGCATTTGCCGCAAGCTATGCGGCTGACAGACTTAAAAATTTAAAAGTAGCCTAATTTTTGCTGGCGTTAGTATAATGGATAATACAAAGAGCTTCTACCTCTTGAATGTGAGTTCGATTCTTGCACGCCGGACCATTTAATAAATCAGTAATATAAATAGGGATATATAAGCACATTATGCTCCACCTCATCAAATCCATTTCAGATACTTTTGTAGATTTCCTTAAACAGGATCCTGTGCGCCCACACATTCCTCATGATTTACGAGTGGGCACGAATCGTGACATTTTTGTTGCACGCAAAGATGATCAAACAGTTAGAGCTATCACTTGTGTGAGCTACCAACAAACAATACCCACTAGTGAAAGTGAGTTGTTTGAGGAGTGTGACACTCCCGAGGTTGTGGTGTTTTATACCATATGGAGTTACGAACCCGGGGCCGGCCGTGATCTTATATTTCAAGCACGTGACTGGATCTCAACAAATAAACCTGAAATCAAGAAGTTTGTGACACTAAGCCCTCCAACAGAAATGGCTCGCAGATTCCACATTAAAAATGGGGCTCATATATATAGACAAAATACCGACACTGTGAATTACGAATACGTATGAAGATTGGATTTTTTGGTGACAGCTATGTTGATCTAATATGGCAAATGGACTGGGCGCAAGTTCCACATGATAAAACCCCCTGGAGTTATCGTCTGGCAAAAGAATTGGGATCCACAGTTGTATCTTCGGGGCTGGGCGGCACAAATCAATACTATGCAATCAAGTCATGGCATGACCACTTGACCTTTCAAAATGGTCTATGTGATTATGCTGTGTTTTCATTCACATGGCACAATCGAATGTATCACAATGACGAGCTCAGACATAAAATCATGCGAGCTGTGTCGGAAGTAAGAAACTACACCGGCGAAGATCCCGGGGTTATTAGCACTATTCAAACTGTTCAAACAGCAATTGATGGCTATTCAAGATATTTGTTTGACCCAGGACAGTCAGAATACCTATATCAGCTCATGGTGGCGGACATACTAGCATTGCCAGCAAAATACCCAACAACTAAATTTATATTTCTACCCAATACTGAGTTTTCCAGGAAAGTATTACTGGATAAATTTACACAGGGGGTATTGATGAATTTTACATTTGAAGCATTGTCAAACAGTGAAACAAACAGTCCTGGGCCTATGCCAGTCAACTGCGGACGTGCCGGCCACTTGAACTCTGCCAACCACGACGTAATGTGCGCCACAATAAAAAATATAATTGTCAACTACAACCAGCACGAAAATCAAGTAATCGATCTTGATTTAAACATGTTTGATTTGGCCGTAAACCCTGTTTTTGATAGGTAAACTCAAATCAAGCATCTGATGTAAATATTATAATGCAGATGCTTGTGGACAAACACATATTTCAATATCATGCAATTGTGCCTTGGCCAGCAGTGGGTGTAGGGCAAGTTGACTGGATTTTGGGAGTTCAAACCATTGAGAATTGGCTCAACGATCACGTGGGACCAAGGCTCAAACACTGGGCTTGGTCAGACAGCGAACAATCGTACAGTATGGGCGTGGCATTTAGATGGGATCAAGATAGATTATTATTTGTAATTGCCTGGACCTAAGTCATTGACTATTGCCAAGTGCGAGTATACAATATATTAAAACTAATGGAAAACTGCATGTCAACTGAACAAGACAAATTCAATCACAGCAAACGTTTACAAAAAGATGAAAATGCTATCAAAAAGCAAACAAAAATTGCCAAATCACATGGATTAACCAACAAAGAAGTAAAAGAGCCACATCGGTTGGCCAAACACCATGCCATGGATTGCGGTAATCCTCAATGTCCCGTATGCGGTAATCCTCGCAGAACACACAAGGATACGTTGACTGCGCAAGAAAAACGCCTGTTCCAAGATTTGGAAAAAACTACAGATCGACACAGCAACGGTCTTACTCCGTCAACTGAGTAATTTTACTTTTACCAAAGTTGCGTTTTCTAGCGGCAGTTATTAACTGCAAAAATCTATCCGAAGACATACCTTTGTCTTCTGTGGTATCAAATTGTATTTTGACCGGTTGTTCAAGATTTTTGTTATGTCTGATATACCCAACAAAGTCAAAATCAAATTGTTGCTGGATTGGCATTGATTGCATGGTGTTATACGACATACTGTAATATTTGCTAAACTGTATCAATTGTTTGGTTAACTTGCTTTCTAGATTTAAAACTTGATTCAAGTAAGTTGTTGCCAGATCAAACACTTGATCTAACTTGTGGTGTTGGTGTATAGTCAACAATAACCACATGTTAAAAAAGTAACCATGCATATAGGTACTTCCAATTTTGGGTACATCTATCTCACCATGTGTGAGCCAATGATCGTATGTGTCCCGAATAAATTTAAATTGTTTGTTCATCCACTCGTCTTGTAACAGGTGTCGATAAAAACCATTGTAGAATTTATCATAATCCATTTTACCGGACTTGGCTAAGAACCTGGCAATATAACTAGTGATGCCACTTACATGAAATGTAAAGATAAAACTATTCCATGTCATAGCATCTAACATGTCCGAGTATGGCATAGTCGAAGTAGATTTAACCATCATGAGAGTTTCTACATTGGGATCCTTTATTGGAAACACATCATGTACTGGTGTTACTTCCATGCGAAACAATTTTTTCTGCAACAGGTTCATTTCAGTGTTGGTAATCATGTGTGCATGATTAAAGTTAATACCAAAGTGATTACCTGCTCGAAAAACTTCGTACACTCCATGTTTCCAAGATGTTAATGTTTCTCCTGGGAGTCCTAGAATAAATTCGGTGTATACAGGAACATTTTGTTCCTCACACATGTGGAATATTTCTTTAATTTTATGTTGATCAAGGTTTCGACGTTTGATATTGTCTAACACTGTGTTGTCCATGCTTTGCACACTGACTGTCAGCCCTTGCCCCTGACCCGGTAACTCTGTAGCAAGTTTCTTGACAAGAGATAAAACATCTGATTTTTGATTCTTGGCCCAGTTAGCATTGTATCCGTGTATGCGGTTGTATTTCTTGACCACTTCAATAAACTTGTCAATAATCAGACTGTCTCGTTCCATGAATATGCCAACATTGGCATCAGCAAAAGTGACAAATACCGAGTGCTGTCCCATCCATTCTAGTTCGTCAAACACACGCTCTAGACCAAATTTCTTGACTTTGTTGTAGGTCAGGCCGCCCCAGTCACAAAAGGTGCAAGCATAAGGACACCCTCGGTTGGTTTCTAGCGTGGCGTTCCAGGATACGGCGGGGTTGTTGGCAATTATGTTGTCAAATACACCAGTTAAGTAGGGACTAGGGACATCATCAAGTTCATCTATTCGTTGTGCAGGTCCAGTATCAACTATGCGGCCTTGATCATTGACTAGACAACCTGAAATCCCACTTAGTGGAATACCACTAATGCACTTTTCTAATATGCGTTGAAACACCCGCTCGCCTTCTGTTTTGACAAAAATATCCACATGCGGAAATTGCACAAATGCATCTGTTTGGCTTGATGGAAATTCTGGCCCACCAAACACAATAATACATTCGGGATTGAGCTGTTTGATTCGTTTGGCTAGAGCATGATTATAATTGCAGTTCCAAAGATAGGTACTAAATCCAACAACAGCGTCATGACGGCAGAGCTGTGCCACAGTTTCTACATCATCTCGGCGAAACACCAATTGATTTAATTCAAAATGTTCTTGAGTAATTGGTTTACTATTGGCATACGCCCAAATGCAACCTATGCTGTATGGAAGATAATATGCATTGAATTCGCTAGGGCCTTGCTGGAAGTTAGGCTGTACCAGACTTACTTTAAATTTTTTCATCATGATACTTATTGTATCACAGCGGCTTGTTTGGTTATTTTGTTTTTGCACCACTCTAAAGATTGATCAATTTGCCTAACACGGCGCCAGTCACGATACAATGTCAATGCATCGTCTATGTAATCGGGCAATTGCAAATGTTGATTGATTTTTTGATACTCTGACACAAAGCTATCTTCGCCAATAAAAAAGTTGTCTAAATTTATAATGTAAGGATTGTGTTCTGTAGTAAATTGCATATCCTTACGTTCTTCGCCTGTGCGGAATCCCGGGAAGCCTTGATTTAACATGTTAAAATGATCAATCACCCGGCCAAACTCTTCACTTACTTTGATTTGTAAATAATTTTGTTTGACGTTTGTGGTATCTAGGTGATGAGACACCCGACGATAAAACTCATATGGATGCGAATCTATTGTGCACATGGAATAGGTACTGTTTACAAAACCATTAATTGTGTCAATTTCATCATGAAAGTGTTGATGAAACTTCACCCACCATTTGAACTTTGAACGCAAATCCTTGAACGAATAAAACTCTTTTCGTTGACCATCATTCACTAGCACTTCAGTTCTGGGCACATGCGGATAAGTTGACTTGTCAAGGGACAACAAGAATTTAATAAATGACCCACCATATCCTGGCAAGTACACAAGCACATTTAGTTGTTTCATGTAAATACTTATTAAACCAGACCATGTAGACCATAAAATATCATTGTGTTATACTACATACAGTTACATTGATAACAATGTGTCAAAAACTCATTGACGGTGGGCCCAACTGCTAGGGACAATACGTTATCCAGAGCCTCTGAACGGACGAGAGTTGCGGTAGACTGCTAGTCACAGTCGAGTCATGTGTCTGGAAGGACGTGAGCTACCCGAAAGGATGTTCAGAACCTTTAAACACCCAGCAGTATTGTTATCAATGTATCAAACTGTAAGTATCAGCATGCAAAATGAAACATCTTTGTCAGACCCTACACTGGAACTAGTTAGATCTGTGTATGCTTCCGTAAGAGAAAAATATATCAATCATCGATTGTCTGCACAGCAATTGGCATGGAAGCAGTCATATGATGTTATCAAAGACAGCGCATGGCCTGACTGCCATACATACTCTGACTTTGATCTCCTGCCAAATTTAATCAGAGCTGAGTGCATCGAACAACATGGATTTTCCTCTGACATTTTTAAACAAGCAATTGTCGACGATGCCGATGATCTTTTGCAAATTGATCAGGCGTTTGTGTTAAACCCCCACTTGTTAGAGTTTTTAACACAACACCTAGAAGTGGTACACAACAAAAAAATCATAGACATTGGCTGTAACTTTGGTTACTGGAGTATGTTTGCCTACAACAATCACTGTGCAAATGTGCTGGGCGTGGATGTGCGACCCGAGAACATAAGCATAGCAACTCTCATGCAACAGCAGTTGGCCATACCAGACACACACATGTACTTTGTACAGGGCGACATACATCAGCATGCACAAACTGCACAACTGTGTGCAGACCGCGACACTGTGTTTTTGCTTGGTGTCATGTATCATGTGCATGATCACTATGACATTTTGAAATCGTTATGCCAGCCCGGTGTAAACAGCATGGTGATCATGACTAGAGAAGCTGACCAAGTGATGGATGCTGACATACCATTGATCTGGTGGAAGCACGAACCCAGCTTTGAACTAACTGCCGGGTTCCACGAAGATCGTGACACAGTGCTAGTTGGATACCCAAACACTGTTTGGTTTGATATTGTGATGTCAGAGCTGGGCTTTGCTAGAACAGCGGCCACAAGATATCACGAATTTGTCAGTCAACAAAAAACAGAAGAGTTCAAGCAATTCACATCAATTTTTCTCTATGAAAGAACATAGAATAAGTATTACCGCGGGGTACGTCAGTTGGTAGACTACTAGGCTCATAACCTAGAAGACGGAGGTTCGAGTCCTTCCCCCGCAACCAATTTTACCATTGTTGTCAACGTTTTCACTGGTTAAAACGTTAAATATACACAACAAGGAGATATCGCAATGAAAAAGTTATTCATTACTCTAGCATTGGCCTGTGCTGTATTGCCTGCACTAGCACAACATCATGGGTTTCGGCACCATGGGCACTATCGTGGACCAGGCGTTGGTTGGTGGGTTGCCCCAGTTGTTATTGGCGCTATTGGATATGAACTTGGGCGACAACAAACTGTTGTGGTTCAACAACCTGTGATTATACAAAATCCTCCTATTTTTACTCAGCAAGAAAATTGCACACCGTGGAAAGAAATACAAACTTCCGATGGTAAAATCTATCGCGAAAGAACTTGTACTAATTAATTTGCCAAATTTGTCAACTAATGTGTCCGCTAAGGCGTTATATATATACAAGACAAAGATCTTGTACTAACCTTAAAGGAAACTTATCATGAAATTAGTCGCAACATTGATCGCCACAGCATTTGCTGTTTCTGCTTTTGCACAAGCACCTGCTGCCAAGAAAGAAGAAAAGAAAGCTGATGCCAAGCCCGCTGTTACCGCACCAGCACCCACAGCTCCTGCCGCAACTGCGCCAGCAACGCCTGCCAAAAGTGAGCCTGCTAAGAAAGACGACAAGAAAGACGCAGCCAAGAAGTAATCCAACCGATCTAGAGGACAGTGATTTTGAAGTCGACGATGAAATCACTTTTGGTCGTAATTTAAAAAGCAGAAGTTTTGGTAAAGTAATTGATGATGAAATATCAGAATCTGTAAAGTTTAGATTATGGCTAGCTAGACAATTGGCTTTAAAGAAGCATCGAGAAACCTGGACCTGATCCAGGTTTTTTGTTGTTGCTGATACAAAAATATAACTATAAAATGCAATATTGGATTTTGTATCAGCCAGGGGTAGGCGGTGACGGGTTTGGGTGCATGCTAGAACATGCTGACAATATCAAACCTGCAGATGGCCAGCTTGAATGGCGTTTTCATTACTACGATGGTAGGTATGGGTTTTTAGATCGACCTATTAGGTTTTATCAAGCCAGCTGGGCCAGTCAACCTTTGCCATTTAGATCTTCAAAACTGCCTACTAGCACTGAACTAAACCCAGCGTATGTTGATCTAGTTGAACAACAACAAAATACTGTCATCACTGCACATCTAAATTTTTATTGGGATCAAGTGGATCAGTTTGAGTATAGTTCTGTGGTCAAGAAAGATCAGATCAAAATTCATTTATACAGCGATCGCTCCAAACGAGTTTGCCAAGATTTTGTAACCAAACGACATATTCCTACTCCGATTGATTGGCATGAAATATACCACCAGCGTGTTAACAATCAAGAACTTGCCCGCAAAGAATACAACATACATATCAACATAGAACAAGCATGGAGAGACTGGGACTATATGCAAGCCTGCATGTCTCAGCTCAACATCAACTTGTCAAAGGAGGTGTATGATCAGTATTTGACGTACATTGATAACTTGTCAAAGGATCAGGAATAAATTCTGGTTTAGGTCTATTTAACAACAGGTCTGGAATAAAAATTCTAGCAGTTGTGGAATAACTCGTGGTTGACGTTTGCCTAGAACGTGTGTATAATAATTGTATGCCCGAGTTATTCATGTAAGTATTTAACGCCCAGGTGATGGAATTGGTATACGTGTTGGTCTTAGAAGCCAAATTTTGTGGGTTCGAGTCCCACCCTGGGCACCAGTTATTAAATACTACATACTAGGAGAACATTATGGCTTCATTCATTAACGCAGTAAAAGAGGCTCTTGCCAAAAAGCAAGCCGCAGAACACCCCGACGCAAAACCTGCCAAGGGCACAAAGTCAGTTAAAAAAACATCAGCACCTGTGATTACGGGCAAACCTGTTAAAAAGGTCACTGGTAGAGGCGGATAACAACATGCGAGTGTGGGGGAATAGGTAGACCCAGCAGACTTAAAATCTGCCGCGTAATGCGTACCGGTTCGATTCCGGTCACTCGTACCACTTAATAAGTACTTGTATGTATAGTGTATATCAGCACTGGGACCCATTGCGTGTGTGCGTAGTGGGACGCAGTTATCCTCCTGAATTTTATTCCTGGATCGAAGTGCCGCATGTTCGTGATCTTTTTGAACGCATTGCCAGGGAAACTGAAGAAGATTACCAAGGCATTATTGATAAACTGAATCAATTTGGTGTTAAGGTGCTTAGACCAAATCTTCCCGCACGTGTCTGGAATGGAACTCGATTTGTAAACTCGCCCATGACTCCGCGAGATCACATGATCATGGTGGGGTCGACGCTGTACAGTCATTACAATACAGATGTGCTCATTACAGAGTCTTATGACAAAGTAAAAGACCCTTCGTGGCCTTTGATTTCAAGTCTTGAGCAGTTTTTTCAATTGCCCGATCATATACAACAAGAATGCCAGAGTCTGGGACTAGATATTGACGAACACAAGCATCCTTATCACGATATTTTTGAGCATGTTCGTTTACAAGGAAATATCATTGCCAACAATCGAATGAAGAATCCCAGAATGATTGACGTCATTAACGGTGCTTTTATGACTCGCGTGGGTAGAGATTTATACTTTGGAACTGAACATTACAGTCAAGACCGTGAAGAATTAAAGTCCTGGGTTGACCAAGAGTTTGTTCACACACGCAACCACATTATTAACACCGGTGGTCATAGTGATTCTACGTTTTGTCCAGTCACACCTGGTCTAATTATTAGTCTCAAAGATGTACCAACTTATGCAGACACATTTCCAGACTGGGAAGTTGTTTATTTGCCCAACCAAAGTTGGGGCAAGGTAGTACCATTTCTCAATCTTAAAAGAAAAAATGGAGGCAAGTGGTGGATTCCCGGATTTGAACACGACCAGGACGTGATTGACACTGTTGAAGTTTGGTTGAAACATTGGGTAGGCTATGTCGAAGAAACTGTTTTTGATGTCAACATGTTGGTGATAGATCCCAAGAACGTCATGGTATTCAACTACAACAAACAAGTGTTTGATGCATTGTCCAAACACGGGATAACTCCACATGTTGTGCCATTTAGGCATAGATATTTCTGGGATGGGGGCATTCACTGTGTCACAGCAGACCTGGATCGAGACGGAACAATGCAGGACTTTTTCCCATCTGGATTGACACAAAACCAATAGTATGCTACAATACAATTTTAAAGGAAAAAGCAATGGCCAGACTCACCAGTGAATTAGCAGTACAAGCAGTGGGCAATCGTTATGATCTAGTGTTGATTGCTAGTCGTCGAGTCCGAGAACTCAATCGCGGATGGCGCCCCACTGTGGCTTCCAAAAACGGAACAGTAGTAACTGCCTTGAGAGAAATTGAGCAAGGCAAAATTGGGCGTGACTATCTTCTAAAACCGCAAAATTTAGAGCGTAGAGAACTGCCTCCTGAAGACCAAAGATAAGTAATAGTATGCTGTGCAGGGGTAAACCCCCAGGGGCTCTGGATTCTATCCCGTGGCAAGGTTGATGCAGTGTGAGACTGCTGTCTATCCGTAGGACCTGACCGCCCTGGACAGTTACGGAGTTTATGATTATATGACAATAGAATGGTATCACGTGTTGCTGTGTTCAGCAGTTCCGATAAATTATTTTTATTGGTGTGTAATACATAGATGTTTTATTAAGACTGTATGAAGTAGACAGAAAAGGATTCAAGACGCGGGGGCAGTGCCCGCCAGGTCCACCATAAGGAGACTTTATGGATGATGACAAGCAAGAAAACCTATATCAAATGGTATGTGGTATTATTGACTTTTTATCTATACTAGCAATAGTATGTTATATAGTCTTTTTATGCTGGGCCTGACACAGGATCGATTGGGTCAAGAGTACGGAAATGGACAGTCCGGCAATGTAGAAGCCGTTAGGACAGGGGCAACCCGGTCGAAGAAGCAAAAAACGTAAATGCAAACGACGAACAGTTCGCTTTGGCTGCCTAAACTCAGCCTAGGGTAAGACATACCTCGTAACAGAAACTCAGAAAAGCCCGCTTTATTGTCGGGCTTTTTCTTGGAGGTTGACCAAAAATTCTTACACTTGTATAATAGAAGTTCAGTAAGAAACAAAGGAAAAACATGGAATTTTATGTTGAAGGCCGCCCAAAAGCCAAAAAATTTGTTGAATCACTTTTGCCCTCTATGCTAGAGCAGTTGAAGTTGACAAAAAGCAAAAAATTCTTGCATATTATACTAGACCCAGATATTGAGGAACTTGGCACTACCATACCTTTAACAGGCATAGACACTTACCTGGTTGCAATCAAACCCACACGAGACCTCTTGGCTATGGCCGCAACTCTAGCACACGAGCTCACACATGTGGCACAGTTTGCCAAAGGTACACTACAGTTAACCCCCAAAGGCAAACGGTGGAAAGGCAAATTTTACGGACGACGGGTCCCGTACCTAGACCAGCCCTGGGAGATCCAAGCTTTTTCCAAGCAAGAAATTGTAATGCGCAGAGCCATTGAGTTGTAAAAATACAACACAATTCTGGTTGACCAGAAATAGATCATTTCGTATAATACTAGTATTGTAATTAATAAAGGGAGTCGATAATGATTAGAGAACACATTAAATTTGATTTGGAAGAATATAATGAGTTTAAAGAATATAGCCCTCTCATTATTGAATATGATGACGGTACAACTCTTGATTCTGATGATTTTGTAGATGTCAATGAAGACCTGGATTACAATATTAATATATTGTATATGAATGATTTTGAATATGAAGATATTCAAGAGATTCTAAATATATCATTATTGCGTATAGCACAATATCTTGCACCGCATGGCGTGGACTTTCCCGAGTTTAATGACCCATGTGTTTTTGATGAGCACGGAAATTTGTTGTAAAAACACAACATGTATTCTGGTTGACCGAATATTCCCAAACTGCTATAATACTTGTATAGTAACTAAAAAGGAGTTGTAAATGAAAGCACTTAACGCATACATTGATCAGAAGAATCGCTATGCTAGCCTGTTCCGTGGCCAACGCACAGAAGCCTTGTATGAAGTTCAAACTGCCGCAGGCCGTAAACGTGTGGCAGACATGATTGATTCAGACTTGAGCCCCGAGAATCTCTCTTGTGACGGCGAACTCCCCCGTAGCCAGGTCGTGGCACGTTATCGTACACTCACAGCGGCCGCAAAAGATCTGATCAAATTAGATCCCACAATGGCTCAACACATGTATGAATTTGGTTGACCAATAATTCCCAAACTGCTATAATACTTGTATAGTAACTAAAAAGGACTTTGAAATGAAAACTATTGCAACAGTGATCACAGAGCAAGTGGTACAAGACGCAGTCAACGAAGCAGGCATTCAGGCCCGTACAGCGGCCAAAGCATTCCACGCCAAGCATGGCGATCGTGATGCTTGTGGCTTTGCTTGGGTCAACGTGTTTGGTGTTCGCTCAAACTCAAAGTTGGGCAAGTGGTTACAGGCCGCAGGCTTCCGTAAAGACTACACAGGTGCATTGAGCCTGTGGAACCCCAGCGGCTTCCCAACACAAAGCATCAGCATTTTGGAAGCGGGTGCAGAAGCCTACGCCCAAGTGTTGAAAGACAAGCTGGGCCTTGACAAGGTCTACGCAGGCTCACGCCTGGATTGATTGACCAATAAATCCCAATCTGTTATAATACTTGTATAGAAACTAAAAGGAATCCAAAATGGGTACACGTTCAAGAATCGGTGTCATGCATGGCGACGTTTGCAAATCAGTTTACTGTCACTGGGATGGCTATCTGGAACATAATGGTGTGATTTTGCAGGAGCACTATAACAGTGCCCGGGCCAATGAGCTTGTGTCGCTAGGTGACTTGTCTAGTTTGCAATCTGAGATTGGTGAAGCTCATCCATTTGGATATCACGGGGCCGATATGTCTGCAGACGAATAC
>Ga0164295_10002531_pt1 | contig 14998 bp, 13 predicted proteins | sample GEODES006metaG_FD_111798 | JGI IMG/M metagenome (GOLD analysis project Ga0164295, IMG submission 111798) | Oligotrophic lake water microbial communities from Sparkling Lake, Wisconsin, USA - GEODES006 metaG | ecosystem: Environmental > Aquatic > Freshwater > Lake | place: USA: Sparkling Lake...
AAGCGCGTCGGCGGCTGCACCTGCCGCTGCAACGTCTGCAAGAACGGCACCCACTGCCGCAATATCGGCAGCGGCTGCAAGGTCAAGCTCTAAACATTCCCTGACTCACCTCGACGGGATCGATAGCGCGATCCCGTCGAGAATGTCGTGCTCGCTGACGACGAGTTCGTCGATGCCTGCGCTTTCGCCCAATGCGGCGGCGAGTTCCTGGACGACGATGGCTCCGCCACCGATCACATCCACCCGACCCTCATGCATCGGCCCCAACGCGGCTCGTTGCTCACGGGTCATGCCGATCAACTGATCACACACCGCCAGCATGTCGCTGAGCCGGATCCGGGACAGGTGAATGGCCTCAGAGTCATAGGTATCCATACCTTGGGCAAGTGCCGCGATCGTGGTGAACGTACCCGCCACCCCTACCCAGGTCTTGGCCTGTTCCACTGGAACAACTCGCAGCGCCTCAGCGAGGCGTTCGCCCACCACCTCGCGGGCGGCGGCCACCTCCGCGGCGGTCGGCGGATCCGAATGCAGGCACCGCTCGGTCATCCGAACGCAGCCGATATCCGCTGAATAGCTGGACTGCACGCCAGCACTGTCACCCAGTACCACTTCGGTGGATCCGCCGCCGAGGTCCACCACGACGAATGGTGCTGCGGCAGAATCTAATTCGCTGACAGCGCCGATGAAGGAAAACTCGGCTTCTTCCGATCCGGTGATGACTTCAGCAATGGACCCCGGAACCACCGCGCCCAGGATGCTGGCCGTCATTGCGAAGAACGCATCGCGGTTCGCCGCGTCCCGGGTGGCCGAGGTCGCCACCATCCGCAGCTTGCGCACACTGTGCTCACGAAGTAGCACCGCATAGTCCGCCAGCGCCGCCTCGGTGCGTGCCAATGCTTCAGCACTGAACCGTCCCGTCGCGTCGACTCCTTCGCCAAGTCGGACGATCCGCATCTCGCGATGAAGATCGCGCAGCCTCCCGTCGACCCGCTCCGCAATCAACAGCCGAATCGAATTGGTGCCGCAGTCAATCGCCGCCACCGTATCGGTCACGGGGTTCACACCCACTCCTCTCGTACCAGGATTCCTGCCATCGCCGACTCGCCGGCCAGCATCGCCAGGGCCTGATCACCAAACGGGTTGACCCCGCGTCCCTTGGCAAGCGAGTGGGCCATCACCACATGCAGACACTTCACCCGGTCGGGCATACCGCCGCCGGAGAAGGTGGTGCCCAACGATTCGATCGCGTCGCGTTCGGCAAGGTAGGACTCGTGGGCCCGCCGGTAGGCCTCGGCCAAAGTGGGATCCTCACGCAGCGCAGCGGTCATCGTCCGCATCACGCCCTCGGATTCCAATCGGCTGGCCGCTGCGGTCAGAGCCGGATGGGTCAGGTAGTACAGCGTCGGGAACGGAGTGCCGTCGGACAATCGCGGAACCGTTTTGACCACGCCCGGCTCACCGTTAGGGCACCGATAGGAAATCTCCAACAGGCCGCGCGGCTCGCGACCGAGCTGGCGTGCCACGGCGTCGAGATCAGTGCGGTCAACCACCGGGCACGGGTGCAGGCGGCGGCGGTCCGGGCAACAGCGGCGGCTCGGGCGCACCGGGCGGAGGTGTCGCGGCGGGCGGCCCGTGCGGAACGTCGGCGATGGTGTGCCAGAGCGCGGTGTACCAGGGATCGCCGCTCGGAGTCACGCCCGCCCGGAGACCGGCGTCGGAGGCCGCGGTCGCGGAGGCCGGCAGCTGAACCTGATACGGAATATCGCCCGGCATCACGAAACCAAGGCGCTCGCGTGCCTGCGCCGCGATATAGACCGGGTCGCCCAATTTGGCCTTCTGGCCTTCCAATTCGGCAATCTGTTCGCGCAGCGCGGACTCACTGGCGGCTAGCTGATTCATCTCGGTGCGCTGCGCGAAGTAGGTCCGCACCGGCCCGGCGATGGTCAGGGTGAGAACGCACACCATCGCCGCAAGAATGGCGGCCCGCCTCGCGGTGAAACCGAGCCTTTGCTCGCTCTGCTGCTCGATCGATGCAGCGATCACGCGACGGATCGGGTCGGTCAGCCCATGACCAACCGACTCGGCCTGGGCCCGCAGGCCAGTCGAACGCTTCCCTCCGGTGCCAACACTTTTCGGACGGGAACGGCCACGGCCCGACGCGCCCGGCCGGGAAGCCGGTGCGCGCCGTTTCGGATCGGGCCGTTTACCTTCTGCCACAGTGTTTTCCGCGCTATTCCTTCGTCTATCCGGATCCGGTGAATCGCGGGAAAGCCAGATCGCCCGCGTAACGGGCGGCGTCACCGAGAGCCTCCTCGATGCGCAGCAACTGGTTGTACTTGGCGACACGTTCGCTGCGGGCCGGGGCGCCGGTCTTGATCTGACCGCTGCCGATCGCGACCACGAGGTCGGCGATAAAGGTGTCCTCAGTCTCACCGCTGCGGTGGCTCATCATGGTGCGGTAGCCGCTGTTGTGTGCCAGCCCGACGGCATCGAGAGTCTCGGTAAGCGTTCCGATCTGGTTCACCTTCACCAACAGCGCGTTGGCTGCCCCACGCTCGATACCCTCTTCGAGGCGTTCGGGATTGGTGACGAACAGATCGTCGCCCACGATCTGAACCCGGTCGCCGATTGCGGCGGTCAGGTTCACCCAGCCGGCCCAATCGTTCTCATCGAGTGGATCCTCAATGGAGACCAACGGATACGCATCCAGTAATGCGCTGTAGAAATCACACATCTGATCAGCGGTACGGGTCTGCTTCTCGAAGTTGTATTCGGCTCCGGTGCAGAACCCGTTGGCAGCGACGTCGAGAGCCAACCCAACATCCGTCCCCGGTTTGAGCCCGGCAGACTCGATAGCCGAGCAGATCAGATCCAGCGCGGCATGGGTGCCGGCGACATCGGGAGCGAAGCCGCCCTCGTCGCCCAGTCCGGTGGACAGGCCCTGCTTCTTGAGCACCGCTTTGAGTGCGTGGTACACCTCAGCACCCCAGCGCACTGCCTCTTTGAAACTCGGTGCGCCGATCGGCGCCACCATGAACTCCTGGACATCGACTCCGGTGTCGGCATGCGCACCGCCGTTGAGGATGTTCATCATCGGCACCGGAAGGATATGAGCGTTCGGTCCGCCGAGATAGCGGAACAGGGGCAGCGCGGCCGATTCGGCGGCGGCTTTGGCCACCGCCAGGGAGACGCCCAGGATCGCGTTGGCTCCCAATCGGGACTTGTCCGGGGTTCCGTCGAGATCGAGCAGTGCCTGATCAACCAGTCGCTGATCGTCGGCGGACAGTCCGATGACGGCCGGTGCAATCTCGTCGAGGACCGCTTCGACCGCCTTCTGGACGCCTTTACCGCCGTACCGGGTACCCCCGTCACGCAACTCGACAGCCTCGTGCTCACCCGTGGACGCCCCGGATGGCACGGCTGCGCGCCCGAAAGAACCGTCGATCAGGGCCACCTCAACCTCGATGGTCGGATTGCCGCGCGAGTCGAGAATTTCGCGAGCGGCGATCTGCTCGATGATGGGCACGGGCTTCTCCTTGCTGATCGGACCGTCTATTGCTGCCAGCCATAGCCTAGATGGTTGGGGCCGGTCTTCTAGAGCGGATGACCGTCTGCGTAGGCCGTCGCCCAGTCTCGCACCGTGCGCGCGTACAGGTCGGAGTGGTTATAGGCGCGCAGTGCGTTCATCCACCCTCGAGGCGTGCCCAGGTCGGTCCCGCGGAAACACAGATAGCCGGCCGCCGATAACGCGGCGTCGTCGAAGTTGTCGGGGCTGGCGGCACCGTCGTTGTTGGCGTCCACGCCGTACAGGCGCCAGGTTTCCGGGATGAACTGCATCGGACCCATGGCCCGCACGTACACCAGGTCGCCGTCCAGGGACGCCTCGCGGTCGACGATCTCGAGGTTGCCGTTGGTGCCGTCGAGGTGCACACCACGAATTGGCGGGCTGACGTCGCCGTTCGGGGCGATCACCGCCCCCCGGTAGGTACCGTGCTGGCTTTCGACCATGCCGATTCCGGCCAGCGTCGTCCAGGCCAGGTGGCAGTCGGGGTTCTCCACCTCGGCGACGCGGGCGGCGTAGGCGTAGGCCTCCAGAGCATGAATGGGGATGCCGAGAGCCGGGGCGCGCTGCTCGGCCCAGTCGCGCAACTGGCCGGCGGGTCGCCCGGCAGCGTGGGTGTCGATCGCCGGAACCGGGTCACCCGCCGGTGGCGGGACGCCCTCAGGAATCGGCGTGCCGATATGCCAGGAGCAACTCGACGCAAGCACCATCGCCGCCGCCGCTACGACGACGGCACTTGGTAGCCAGCGTGACCGTGACAAATGACGCTCCCCTAACAATCCCCAGGTCCTCGCTGTTCCCAGGGGCGCTCAACGACCCCATCGTCCCACGATCAGGACATCGCCTGCCGCTTCGCGGGCGCGGCAGGTCGCCCGGCGCACAACCCCCCAGTTGCCTAGGTAGGCAGCCCTAAGTATGGTAAGCCTTGGCTGAACCGGCGTTCGGCTAGATAAGGATTGGTGACATGACCGGTACCCCCGATATCTCCGCGCAGCTCCTCGGCAGCGGATTGATCGGTCTGCGCGAGGGCCTGGAGGCCGGAATCGTCGTCATGGTCCTGATCGCATTCCTGGTGAAGATGCAGCGACGCGATGCTCTGAAATGGGTCTGGCTGGGTGTTTTTGCCGCCGTGGTGATGACCATCGGGGCGTTCCTGTTCATCCAGTACGGCGCCTACAACATCACCGGACTCGACGCCGAGGCGATCGCCGGAGCGGCCTCGCTGGCCGCCGTCGTGATCGTCACCTCGATGGTGCTGTGGATGCGCAAGGCTGCGGCAACGATCTCCGGTGATCTGCGGGCCGGCATGTCACGCGCACTGGAGACGGGCGCACTGGCCGTCGTGGCCCTGTCCTTTCTCGCCGTAGGTCGGGAGGGCGTCGAAACTGCGCTGTTCATGGTCGGCTACGCCGAAGCCGAGACGGTCTGGCCGCTCGTCGGACTGCTGGCCGGAGTGGCGGTGGCCGTGGGAATCGCCTGGGGCATGTACGTCGGGGCGGTGCGGATCAACCTCGCCAAGTTCTTCAAGTACACCGGCGCCTTCCTCATCGTGGTCGCAGCCGGGATCCTGTCGTACGGCATCGGCGCGCTGCAGACCGTGGGGTGGCTACCGGCCGGCGGGCGGGCCTTCGACATCAGCTCCTGGTTCAACTGGTCATCGTGGTACGGCGAAATCTTCCAGGGCGTGTTCAACATCAGCCCGACCCCGACGGTGCTCCAGTTGGTGTGCTGGGTGACCTACCTGACGGTCGTACTGACGGTATTCCTCAAGCCCGTCGGCGAGTCACCCGCGCGGCAGCTCACGCCGCAAAGTCCTGTCCTCACCCCCGAAAGGTCCGCATCATGACGCCCCCCCGGATTCTCACCGCAAGCCTCGTCGCGGGACTCGCGGCGCTCGCGCTCGTGGGCTGCTCCACCAAGGAGTCCGCAACGTCCGATAGCGGTAAGGCTGTCGGCCCCGAGGTGACGGTCAACGCCACCGATAGCGAGTGCGTGCTCTCGGCGAGCGCGGGCGGTGTCGGATCAACCACATTCGTGGTGACCAACAATGGATCCAAAGTCACCGAGTTGTACGTCTACGACAAGGACAACCGAGTGCTCGCCGAAGTGGAGAACATCTCCCCCGGTCTGCAACGCCAACTCGCGGTGGACTTCAGCCAGCCCGGCTCCTACAGGCTCGCCTGCAAACCCGGGATGGTTGGCGACGGCATCCGAGCCGATTTCACGGTGAAGGGCACCTGACCCCGAGGCCAAACCAGGGCATCACCCGGGCGAACGCGCTCAGGTCCATACTCGGCGCCACTCATCCGCGGTGATAGGCGAGTCCATCTCCGCAGTCGTGCGGTGCACCGCGATGGCCCGCTCGGCTGCGCGCACGGCATCCATGAACTCCAGCACCGCGGTGCGCAATTCGTTCTCGGCGTCCCGATCGGCGTCAAGCACCACCGATGTCACCGTCTCGGGGATGAGTTCGGCTGGCATCCCGTTGGCGATGGCCCGGGCAATGACCTTCTGAGCCAGCGCCAGCGCAGGTTGTCCGGTCGGAATGCCGTCGACGCACGAGCGCCCCACCTCACTCGCCCGTTCCAGAGCCTTACGTTGCTCCCACTGCACCAACTGGTCGGCAAGAGTAATCGGTTCCCCTGCCAGCACAGTGGGCACCCGGTTGACCAACTTGCGTACCAGGGCATCCGAGACGTCATCGATGGTGAAGGAATCGCGCGGTGCCTCCTGGGCGATACGCGCGTGAAAAAGCACCTGGAGCAATACATCTCCGAGTTCGTCACGCACCTCGTGGGCATTTCCGCCATGCACCGCATCGAAGAGTTCGTAGGTTTCCTCCAGCAGGAAGCGCCGCAGCGAGTCGTGGGTCTGCTCGCTCTCCCACGGGCCCGCGGTGCGCAGCCTGTCCATGATCTCAACCGCGTCGACGAGCCGATCGCCCGGCCGGGGTGCCGGGGCGGTGATCACCTGCTCCCCCGCGGCGACCCGCGCCGTGACGTCGGCGTGTTCGGGGTCCGATGACAGCAGTACCGGAGCCGGTGGGTCGGTCCGCACCGACCGGGCCGAGGGTAGCGATGCCGACACCGCACTCGCCATCTCCTCGGTGTACTGAACGTCACCGCCGAGCAACCCGACGGCCTCGATCGGTACCAGGGTGGGGCGGCGCGGGTCGACCAGGATGACGGTCATCGCGGGCTGCCTTCGGTCACCGGGGTGAAGGTCGTGATATCAACTTCTCCGGCCGGGCGGCCGTCGAGTGCGAGCAGTAGGTCGGCCACCATCTGAACCAACTCAAGGTCGCGGATTCGCGGTGCACCCATCCCGGTGCCGGCTCGGGGAATCGGCACCTGCACCGTGGAGGTCGTCGCCCGGTAACCGGCTGCCGGGTAGAGCCGTTTGAGCCGCACCTGCGCCGAATCAGGCAGTGTCAGCGGCGTGATTCGAAGCGTCGTCGCCGAACCGGTTCCGGTGGCGGCCACCTCGGTGACGCCGTAGTGCCGGCACAACAGGCGCAGGCGCGCCACGGCCACCAGTCGCTGCGCGGGCTCGGGCAGCGGTCCGTAGCGGTCGGTGAGCTCCTCCACCACCGCCGCGACGGCGGCCTCGTCGGCGCCGGCGAGCCGCCGGTAGGCCTCCAGTCGTAGCCGGTCGCTACTGATGTAATCCGGTGGCAGATGCGCGTCGACGGGCAGATCGATGCGCACGTCCCTGGGTTCCTCAGCGGTGATCACCGTCTTGCCATCGGCAGCCGCGCGATATGCCTCCACCGCCTCACCGACCAACCGCACGTACAGATCGAAGCCAACGCCGGCGACGTGTCCGGACTGCTCGGCACCCAACACGTTGCCGGCACCGCGAATCTCCAAGTCTTTCAACGCAACCGCCATACCCGCGCCCAGCTCGTTGTTCTGAGCGATGGTGGCAAGCCGGTCATAAGCGGTTTCGGTGAGCGGGGTCTCGCGTGGGTAAAGGAAATAGGCGTAGCCACGTTCCCGGCTCCGACCCACCCGGCCGCGCAACTGGTGCAACTGGGACAGGCCGAGCGCCTCGGCCCGCTCAACGATGAGGGTGTTGGCGTTGGAGATGTCCAGGCCGGTCTCAATGATCGTGGTGCACACCAGGATGTCGTAGTCGCGGTTCCAGAACCCCTGGACGGTCTTCTCGAGTTGTTCCTCCGGCATCTGTCCGTGGGCGACGGCGACCCTGGCCTCAGGTACCAGTGCCCGCACCCGCGCGGCGGCGGCATCGATGGAGTTGACCCGGTTGTGCACATAGAACGCCTGGCCGTCGCGCAGTAGTTCGCGGCGCAGGGCCGCGGCGACCTGTTTGTCATCATCGGGTCCGACATAGGTCAGCACCGGATACCGCTCCTCGGGCGGGGTCAGGATGGTCGACATCTCCCGGATTCCGGCCAGGCTCATCTCAAGCGTCCGGGGAATCGGGGTGGCGCTCATGGTCAGCACATCGACGTGGGTCCGCAGGCTTTTGATGTGTTCCTTGTGTTCGACGCCGAAGCGCTGCTCCTCATCGACCACCACCAGTCCGAGATCCTTCCACCGCACCCCGGTCTGCAGCAGTCGGTGCGTGCCGATGACGATGTCGACGCTGCCGTCGGCCATTCCGGCGATCACCGCACGGGACTCACCCGGATCGGTGAACCGCGAGAGACCTTTGACGACGACCGGGAACCCGGCCATCCGTTCGGTGAAGGTCTGCAGATGTTGATCGGCGAGCAATGTGGTGGGAACCAGTATCGCGACCTGCTTGCCGTCCTGCACCGCCTTGAACGCGGCCCGCACCGCGATCTCCGTCTTGCCGTAGCCGACGTCGCCACAGACCACGCGGTCCATCGGGACGGGCTTTTCCATATCGGCTTTGACTTCGGTGATCGCGGTCAGTTGATCGATGGTCTCGGTGAACCCGAAGGCGTCCTCCATTTCAGCCTGCCACGGTGTATCTGGCGCGAACGCGTGGCCCGGCGCAGCCTGTCTCTTGGCATACAGGGAGACGAGTTCACCAGCGATCTCACGAACCGCCCTGCGCGCCTTGGTTTTTGTATTGGCCCAGTCACTGCCGCCGAGGCGACTGAGGCCGGGCTGCTCACCGCCGACGTAGCGGGAGAGCTGATCGAGAGAGTCCATCGGTACGAAAAGCCGATCGGCCTGTTGGCCGCGCTTACCGGAGGCGTATTCCAGAACGAGGTACTCCCGCCGGGCGCCGCCGACGGTGCGCTCGACCATCTCGACGAACCTGCCGATGCCGTGCTGGTCATGCACCACCAGGTCACCGGCGGTCAATGCCAGTGGGTCCACGGTGTTTCGGCGTTTGGCGGCAAGTCGTTTACCCTCGGGCCCGGTGGCCCGGTTCCCGGTGAGGTCGGTCTCGGTGATCACCACGAGTTCTGCGCCGGGCACGATGATGCCGTTGTGCAGCGGGCCCTTGAGCACGTTCACCACGCTCAGGCGCAGTGGCGCACCAGCTTCCAGCATCGCGGCGGGGGTATCCCGCTCACCGAGTTGCTCAACCACCCGGTGCGCGGTTCCGATTCCCGGGGCGACGACGGCAGCCCGGCCACCGGTGAGCACGTGGGCGCGCAACATGGCGAAAATCTCGTCAGCGCTACTCTGCTGACCGCGGGCCGACGGGGCGGCTCGCAGGTCGAGATCTATCGCACCGGGCTCGCCGAGCTGGCTGATCGTCCACCACTGATGGCCTCCGCCACGAGCGAGGTCACGAACCTCATCGAGATCGCGGAAACCGGAGCCTCCGAGCTCCTCGATGTCTATCGGGGCGTCACCGCCGACAGCAGCCACTGACCAGGAGGCTTCAAGGAACTCCTGTCCGGTCTTGATCAGGTCCGCGGCTCGAGTGCGGACCTTCTCCGGGTCGCACACCAGCAGGGGCGTACCCGCCGGCAGATGGTCGACGAGGAGGCCGAGACGCTCCGGGTGCAGTACCGGGGCCAGGGCCTCCATGCCGTCGACCGGGATTCCCTCGGCGAGTTTGGCGAGCATGTCACCGACGCGACCGGTGACATGGCCGTCACCGGGGGGCGCACCGGCGGCCAACGCGGCTGCGCGAGCGCGCACTTCGTCAGTGAGCAACAGCTCACGGCACGCCACTGCGACGACCGTGCCGACCTCGATTTCCGGGATCGAACGCTGATCGGCGACCGCAAACATCCGCATCTCGGTGATCTCATCACCCCAGAACTCCACCCGCACGGGATGTTCGGCGGTGGGCGCGAAGATGTCGAGGATGCCACCGCGTACCGCGAACTCCCCGCGGCGGCCCACCATATCGACCCGGGTGTAGGCCAGTTCGACCAGGCGCTTGGCCAGGTCGTCGAAGCTCATCTCGGCCCCCACCCGCAGGGTCACCGGCTCGACTTCCGCCAGACCGACGGCCATCGGCTGCAACAGCGAGCGCACCGTCGTCACCACGACCGCCAGCGGCGGCCCCAGTTCGGGATCGTCCGGACGTGCCAGCCGACGTAACAGCAACATCCGCGCGCCGACGGTGTCCACGCCCGGCGACAGCCGCTCATGGGGAAGGGTCTCCCAGGACGGAAACAGCGCCGCGGCATCGCCGTGCACGCCACGCAGTTCCGCAGTCAGATCGTCGGCCTCGCGACCGGTCGCGGTGACCACAAGCAGGGGGCCGGTGCGCGCCAGCGCGCAGGCCACGAACAGCTGCGCGGCGGCCGGCCCGACCAAACCCAGCTCATCCGGACGTCCCGCGGCCAGCTCGGTCAGCTCGACGAATTTCGGCGACTCCAGAACCGCCTCGACCAGACCCTCCAACGGAGTGTGGACATGCTGGTGCCCCGTTGTGGTCATGATGTGCTCATCCTAGGCAACAGCGGCAAAAACCCTTGCGGCGGGAAACGATTCGATCGCTGCTACTCGCCCTGCAATGCGGGGTCGGCCTCAAGATGGCTCAGTCCGTTCCACATCAGGTTCACCAGATGGGCGGCGACGACTTCCTTGGCCGGCTCCCGGGCGTCGAGCCACCACTGCGCGGTCATCGACACCGAGCCCACGAGTGCCTGGGCGTACAGCGGCGCCAACTCCGGGTCCAGCCCGCGGCGGGCGAAGTCGTCGGCCAGGATCGAAGACACCTGGCTGACGGCGTCGTTGAGCAGGCTGGAGTAGGTGCCGGAGCTGATCGATGCCGGCGAATCGCGGATCATGATCCGGAACCCGTCGGTGCGTTCCTCGATGTAGGTCAGCAGCGCCAGCGCCACCCGTTCGACGCGCACCCGGGAGCGGTTGTTGGTCAGCGACGAGGTGATGCGGTCCAGCAGGGCCGACATCTCCCGGTCGACCACCACCGCGTAGAGCCCCTCCTTGCCGCCGAAATGCTCGTAGACAACCGGCTTGGACACTCCCGCGCGCTGGGCGATCTCCTCCACCGAGGTGCCCTCGTAGCCGCGCTCGGCAAACAGCGACCGGGCGATATCGATGAGCTGATGTCGGCGCTCGCTGCCGGTCATTCGGGCGCGCGGTACGCGCGGCTCCTTCACGGGTCCGGCCACGGCTATCAGCGTATCGGCCTGCGTTAAAGTCTCCTACGGGCAATCCGTCGTGGTGTAATCGGCAGCACCTCTGATTTTGGTTCAGATAGTTCAGGTTCGAGTCCTGGCGACGGAGCGAGGCTGGCCGAGCGACCATTGGGCACGGAGCGAGGCTTGACGAGCGACCATTGGACACGGAGCGAGGCTGGCACACCGGGAGGCTCACATGGCAGTGAAGGGTGAGTCGGCTGTTCTGGTGCTCGCCGCCGGAGCCGGCACCCGCATGCGCTCGGACACTCCGAAGGTTCTGCACACCCTCGGCGGACGCAGCATGCTGGCGCACGCACTGCACGCCGTCGCCAAGGTTGCCCCACACCACCTCGTGGTGGTCCTGGGATGTGATCGCGAACGGATCTCCGCCGCTGTCGGCGATCTGGCGATCCAACTCAGTCGACCCGTCGAGGTCGCTATTCAAGACCAGCAGTTGGGCACTGGCCACGCCGCACTCTGCGGGCTGTCCGTGCTCCCCGAGAACTTCGACGGCGTCGTGGTCATCACCTCGGGCGATATCCCGTTGCTCGATGCCGACACCCTCGCCGAGTTGATCGCCGCCCACGCAAGCGAGCCGGCCGCGGTGACCATCCTGACCACCACCGTGCCCGATGCCCGCGGCTACGGCCGGATCCTGCGCACCCAGGACGGCGAGGTGATCGCGATCGTCGAGGAAACCGACGCGACCCCGCAGCAACGTGCGATCCGGGAGATCAACGCCGGTGTCTACGCCTTCGACGTCGCTGCGCTGCGCTCGGCGCTGCACCGGCTGTCCGCCGACAACGCCCAGCATGAGCTCTACCTGACCGACGTCATCGCCATCATGCGGGCGGACGGTGAAATGGTGCACGCCAAGCAAATTGATGACGCGGCCCTGGTATCCGGGGTCAATGACCGGGTGCAGCTCGCCGACATCGGACGAGAACTCAACCGTCGCATTGTCGCCGGCCATCAGCGGGCCGGCGTCACCGTCACCGACCCCGCCACCACCTGGATCGACGTCGACGTCGAGATCGGCCGCGACACCGTCATCGCACCCGGCACCCAGCTGCTCGGTTCCACCCGCGTCGGGCCCAGCTGCCGGATCGGGCCGGACACCACGCTGACCGATGTCCACGTCGGAGACAGCGCTTCGGTGGTTCGCACCCATGGGGTCGACGCGGTGATCGGCGACGGTGCCGATGTCGGGCCGTTCACCTATCTGCGGCCGGGCACCCACCTGGGCGCGGGTGGCAAGCTCGGCGCGTTCGTGGAGACCAAGAACTCCGTCATCGGTGCGGGCACCAAGGTCCCGCACCTGACCTATGTCGGTGACGCCGACATCGGCGAACACAGCAATATCGGGGCCTCCAGTGTGTTCGTCAACTATGACGGCGAGACCAAGCGCCGAACCACCGTGGGATCTCATGTGCGCACCGGCAGCGACACCATGTTCGTGGCACCGGTCAGCGTCGGAGACGGTGCCTACACCGGGGCCGGAACCGTGCTGCGGGAGGATGTGCCGCCGGGTGCGCTGGCGGTCTCGGCGGGCCAGCAGCGCAATATCGAAGATTGGGTGCTGCACAACCGGCCTGATAGCGATGCTGCCCGGGCGGCGGCGGCGGCGCAGGCAGCATCGGCTGACCCGGACGGAACCTGATCCGGACTCGCGGTGCGACTCCCGACCCGACCCGCCACGCCTACGGGCACGTAACTACGTACGATTACTTCCGTATTCGATCCCGACGGGTGAGGGCAGGGCGACGTGGGCACGGACTGGACCGACAACCGCAAGAATCTGATGCTCTTCTCCGGCAGGGCGCATCCCGAGCTGGCCGAGCAGGTCGCCAAGGAACTTGATATCCATGTGACCGCCCAGACTGCGCGCGATTTCGCCAACGGCGAGATCTTCGTACGGTTCGACGAGTCGGTGCGGGGCTGCGACGCCTTCGTGCTGCAGTCCCATCCCGCGCCGCTGAACACCTGGTTCATGGAACAGCTGATCATGATCGACGCCCTCAAGCGCGGCAGCGCCAAACGGATCACCGCGATCGTGCCGTTCTACCCCTATGCCCGACAGGATAAGAAACATCGCGGCCGCGAGCCGATCTCTGCACGCCTGGTCGCCGACCTACTCAAGACCGCCGGCGCCGACCGCATCGTCACCGTGGATCTGCATACCGATCAGATCCAAGGATTCTTCGACGGCCCGGTCGACCACATGCGGGCGCAGAATCTACTGACCGGCTACATCACCGACAATTACCCAACCGAGAACATGGTCGTGGTCTCGCCGGACTCCGGCCGGGTACGTGTCGCCGAGAAGTGGGCTGACGCCCTCGGCGGAACACCACTGGCCTTCATTCACAAGACCCGCGATCCGCGGGTGCCCAACCAGGTGGTGTCCAACCGGGTGGTCGGCGAGGTCGAGGGTAAAACCTGTGTGCTCACCGACGATATGATCGATACCGGCGGCACCATCGCCGGCGCGGTCAAGCTGTTGCACGACGACGGCGCCAGCGATGTCATCATCGCCGCCACCCACGGCGTGCTCTCTGACCCGGCCGCCGAGAGGCTTGCCGCCTGCGGAGCCCGCGAGGTCATCGTCACCAACACCCTGCCGATCGATGAGACCAAGCGTTTCCCGCAGCTGACCGTGCTATCCATCGCTCCGCTGCTGGCGAGCACCATCCGCGCGGTGTTCGAAAACGGTTCGGTTACAGGTCTTTTCGACGGAGACGCGTAGAGCTACTCGCGATGATCGCTAAAGCACTAAGAGGATTAGGTATCACCGCTGCGGTTCTTGCTGTGACGGTGGGCGCAGTGGGCTGCGGGACACGTACCGCCGACTACTCGTCGATCGTGACGACGAGCGCAAAAAGCACTGAGGACGCCGAGACCACTTCGACAACGCCGACGCCGATAGCGCAGTACCTTGCCAGCGCCGGCGTGGTCGGCCAACAAATCCCTCTGGACAAACTCACCGATCTCACCGTCACCCTGCCGCGGCCGCCGGGGTGGAGCACGTATGACAATCCGAACTTCTCCCCCGGTACCGAGGCGATCGCGAAGAACAACAATTATCCGACCGCGCTGCTCATGGTCTTCAAACTCGACGGTGACTTCGATGTGCAGGCGGCGCTCAAGCACGCCGATGCCAGCGCCGAACTGTCTCGAAATTTCACCAAGCTGCATTCGTCTTCTGACGATTTCAAGGGATTCCCGTCATCGATGATCGAGGGCAGCTACGACCTCGGCCAGAAGCGGTTGCACAGCTACAACCGGGTCGTCATCCCGGTGACCCCGGCACCCCGGTTCGAGCGCTATCTGGTCCAGCTGACCATTACGACCATGGCCGATCAGGCGGCGGCCCTGGCTCCCGACGTCGGGCAGATCATCAACGGGTTCGACATCACGGTCAAGTAGCGCTCTGAGCAGGTCACCGACACCGAATTTCCGCTCGGGGCGGCCAATCGGCTAATCTTGCAACGCGTCACGGCGAGGGTGGTCAGACCACCGTTATCGGCGAGGCCGAAGCGTTCACCTACGTTTCATGCCCGCCTTCGCTGTGCACTACCACCCGAAGGCAGGAGCATCACAATGGCCAAAGGCGCCACCACCAACAAACTCAGCGTCGCTGTACGCACCCGTACGGGCAAGGGCGCCTCACGCCAGGCCCGCCGCGAGGGCAAGGTCCCGGCGGTGCTCTACGGCCACGGTGCTGATCCGCAGCACCTTGAACTGATCGCGCGCGATTACGCCGCGGTCCTGCGGCATTCCGGCACCAACGCGGTGCTGAGCCTCGATATCAACGGCACCGAACAATTGGCTCTTACCAAAGCACTCTCGATTCATCCGGTGCGCCGCAATATCGAACACGTCGA
>Ga0164295_10002532_pt1 | contig 14998 bp, 13 predicted proteins | sample GEODES006metaG_FD_111798 | JGI IMG/M metagenome (GOLD analysis project Ga0164295, IMG submission 111798) | Oligotrophic lake water microbial communities from Sparkling Lake, Wisconsin, USA - GEODES006 metaG | ecosystem: Environmental > Aquatic > Freshwater > Lake | place: USA: Sparkling Lake...
ATAGAAGCAAGACCTCCGCTATAATCGTAATTAATTTCAAAGACTGCCCATAGCTCAGTTGGATAGAGCACCGCCCTTCTAAGGCGTAGGTCGCACGTTCGAATCGTGCTGGGCAGGCCAAATATAAACCTAGAAAAATCAATAATAACAACGGCTCTAGCGGTAGGTTAGCTAATTTAAGAAGCGTCGACCAAGTAGTATTTATACACGATTTTTTGACCAAATTTCAGATGCGTTTGACCAAAGTTTGACCAAGATTTTTTAGTCAAGCGGCTTAAGATGCGCATACTGGATAGGGGTACCCCATGATGATTTCTTCTGGACCGTCCCCCACTATACCCCCACCCCCCAAAATTGGTTTGATGGTACCTAATCTTGATATACACTGTATTTCAGACGCTAGCTTTATACTTTTTATAAATGAAAAACAATCTATTCCAAAAATTCGCAGCTTTAGCAATTACTCTTTATTTAGTAGGTTGCTCGAGCGGTACTAGTCATCGCCCTTACTTTGTTGAAAAAGTTCCACTTGAGTCATATGTAGGAATGTCAAATCCAGAGATAACTGATACGGGTTTTATAAGATTTCCGAAAAATAGCTATAAATTATTTAATGAAGCTCAGACAGTGAACGGTAAGACAGGGAGGATAAGGTCAGCAATAAATGCAACTGCGGAAAGGTTTGAGATAACACTTGAGGTGTCAAAGAACCCTGAGCTTAATCGAACTTTTACTGTAAGTGATTCAATTATTGGTCTTCTAAATATAGAAGAAGTCATGAGTAAAGCCAATAAAAATAGTAAAGTTTTCATCACGTGCTTAAATTGTCTCAAAGCTGGAATGCCAACTATTGTCGAAGGTGATTTCCGCCTTTATCGTGAGTTTGAGTTCAAAAAAACAGTTGGCGAATATAGAGCCGAAATCGCTGAGCGTAAGAGACAAGAAGTAATCTCAAAAAGAGAATACGCAAAACTCCAAGAGCTTCAGAACAAACAAAATGAAGAGAATTTTAAAAAAGCTCAGATTGAAGAAGCTCGCCTCGCTAAAAAAATTGCGATTGAAGGTGATGGTAGTTCGGATGATATAACTTGTAAGAAATTTGGATTCAAACCACAGAGTAGTGGTTATGCTGACTGTAGATTAAAATTAGAGGTTGCTTCACGCCAAGCTACGCAGCAACAAGCTCAGTATGATGAACAAAAACGTCAATATGATGAGCAAAAACGACAGCATGAAGCGCAACTAGCTGAGCAGAAGCGTCAACGTCAAGTTGGTGCTGGACTTGCATTGATGCAAATGAGTTCTGGCTTACTGGCACCCCCAACGCCGCCGCCACCAGCTAATCAGACAATTGTCACACCAAGTGGAAAAATTGTTAATTGCCATACAACGGGTACAGTAACCAACTGTTTTTAGTCAATTATGAAAATATTACTTTTGATAATCAGCTTAGGGCTTTTAACCTCATGTGGCAATGAGGAGCCTTCAAAAGAACACATTCAGAAAATGAATGAAATTGCCAAAGCTTGCAAAGATAAGGTGATTAAATCAAGTCTGGTTCCAGCTTATTCAAGATTTGATGCTTACTATGACTCTGGTAACTCTGGATGGAGTTATCTTGGTACTGATGAAGAGCGTTTTAAATTTCGTAAATGCCTGATTGAGAATGGCGTTAAGTTGGGTGATGAAAAGTAATCAAAGGTGCTCAAGTAATGAAGAAGTTAATTATTGTTACGTTCTTGTTTGGACTGAACTTCGTTGAATTGAAGTCGGGTTAAGTAAAAAATGAATGAAGACCTTAAGAATAAACTAATCCTACTGGGAGTTATTTTTGTAGGGATTGTGCTTTTATATTACATTATGTCCCCATATCAAAAATGCTATAGGGCGATGATGGAGCGTGGGGGGATGACTAATGATGAAGCTGTGGGTAGGTGTGTCGGACCGACTGGATGGTAGAGCCTATGGGTTCACGTTACAAAACAATATGCAAAAACTGTCATCACCAATTTAGCCTTTCCAAAGGTGGTGGTTGGACGTGGTATGAAAAAGTTTGTGATACATGTGGTTCTTGTATGGCAGTTCCTAGACAGGGTCCAGAAGAGTTTGTAGATGGACAGCAACTGACCTATTTAGAAATAGTCAAACACCTTGCAGATAGCTCTAAATGGTCACGAAAAGGCGGTAAATTTGATGCCCACGAATCAAAGTTGCTTGATGAAATGACTGCAATTTGTACATGTGGTGGAAAGCTTATTCCAGAGTGGGATAAGGCAGTTAAATATCGATGCCCTGAATGCAAAAGCCCCGATTTAGAACTCGGGGATGAAATCTTATTTGATTAATTTTATTTTTGTGCAACTTACGCAAAACCAAATGCTTAAAAGCCTCTTAAATAAAGCGAAATAATTAAATGACAAAACTAGAAAAATTAACAAGAGTCTCATTACGTGATGCATGGAAAAATGAAGCTCTAGACTTCACTCCTTGGCTAGCACAAACGGATAACTTAAATGAATTATCTGAGGCCCTGGGGCTGAGTGAACTAGAGCTTGTGCAAACTGAATATCCAATCGGCGACTTTAAGCTTGATATTTTGTGCACAGACGAGGATGGTCACCAGGTGATTATCGAGAATCAACTCGAAAAAACAAACCACACGCATTTGGGGCAAATTATTACTTATGCTTCAGGCGTAGGAGCTCATACAGTTATTTGGGTAGCTGAATCATTTAGACCAGAACACATTTCAGCTTTAGAGTTCTTAAATCAAAACACAACAGATGAGTTGAATTTTTTTGCCGTTGAAATTGAACTATGGCGTATTGGCGAGTCACCTATGGCTCCTAGCTTTAATGTTATATGTAAGCCCAATGGATGGGCTAAGTCGGGCAGGGAACATGCAAGAGCTGCTGCCACCGCAACCCCAACTAAACAACTTCAGTTTAAATTCTGGTCTGGCTTCAAAGCTTTCATTCAGGACAAGGGCTATAACCTTCAGACAGCTGAGGCCAAAGCTCAACATTGGTTTAATATTCATCTAGGGCGTGGTGGATTCACACTGGCATGCACTGCAAACTCAAGAGTTGAACGTCTTGGTATCGAGGTTTATATTTTCCACACCGATTCTAAGAAAAAATTTGAACTGCTTGAATCTAGAAAGCAAGAGATTGAAAACGGTCTTGGCTTTGAACTTGATTGGCAAGTGTTACCAGAAAGCCACGCTTGCAGGATTGCGTTCTACAAACCAAACTTCGACCTAGAGAACGAAGCAGGGTGGGACTCTTACTACAAATGGCTCGGTGATACTGCTCAGAAATTTAATGACGTCTTCAGACCCTTACTAAGAACAGTCTAGTTTCAACTAGAGGCCCAAACCGCTCTCCAAGCGCCCTTTGTTTGCCCTTAATAGTAGGGATGCAAGTCTTCTCCAGGAGTCTTGGTCAGATGTCATGATGTTATCTAAATCTTTTTCAGATTCTCGGACTTCAGCCATCTTATCGAAAAGCCTATCAGCAAAGGTATCCAAAGATACATCAACTGGGTTATTTTTAATAACAGCACTCATTTCATTAGCAACCTTTTCCGCTTGAATACCTATTCTAATTAAGTCGTCGTCGGTAAAGTCAGTGCCATGCTTATCATTGAACTCCCTGATAATTTCAGAGAGCTCTTTTTCATCATCTTCAGTCGGCTTGGTATTTACACCAAATGCAGTGATTGGAGGAAGTGGGGCAACCTCACCGTGTCCAGGCGTAGCTGAACCCTTTTCTTTTTCTTCGATGCGCAGCTTTGTGAGGCGAATCATTTCATCTGTAAGCTGTTCACCATCATCTGTTCTTGCACTTCTTAATTTTTTAGATAGCCAGGTTGCATACCAATAAAGTGACTCCAAACTCACGTCTGCTACTGGGTAGACTTGAACAATAAAGCTATAGAACCTACAGTAACTCTTAACAGCCTGCCTAAATTCATCCTGTGAGGGTTTATCGGCAACGTTATAACTATCGACTGCTCGGTTAATAATGCCCTCTAAGATTGCCCTATCGCCAGTCGTTACCTCTACTTTGGAAAGTATTTCAGCGAAGTCGTCGACAGACTCTTGGTCAACAAACCCAACTCCCATAATGAGTGACTTAAGCTCGTATATTTGCTCAGGGTCGGTCAAGCTCTCTAACTCTGTTGTATCAAAGTAAACCTTAAATGCCTCTTTAATATCTTCTATTGAATTTTGAAAATCCAGTATGTAAATGCTTTCCGCACTCTTGCCAGGGAATGTTCTATTAGCACGCGTTAATGTTTGAACGCACTGCAACCCATCCAATTTACGGTCAATATACATCGCACAAATTTTTGGTTGGTCAAAGCCTGTTTGGTACTTGTTTGCAACAACTAAGACTTGGTACTTATCGGAATTGAACTGGTCAGGCAAATCTTTATCAGAAAATCCATTAAGACCGACCTCTGTGTACTCTTGACCATCAACAATCAAGTCTCCAGAGAAAGCAATAATTGCATCCAGCCCAGCACATTCGTGTTTATGGTCTTTAATATATCCCTTAATTGCTTGATGGTGCCTAAATGCATGTTCTCGACTTTGGCACACTACCATTGCCTTAGCCTGACCCCCCAATTCATTTTTTACGTGCTTATTAAAGTGCTCAACTATCACGGCAGCTTTTTGGTTGATTGTGCTTAAGGATACATATCTGGCAACCTTACGTTTAGCCTTAGCCCCTTTAAACCTTGGGTCATCTTCAATAGTTTTTTCAAGCTCGTAGTAACTTGCATAGGTGCTGTAATTTTGAAGAACATCAAGAATGAATCCCTCCTCAACCGCCTGGCGCATCGAGTATTCATGAAATGGGTATGGAATAGAATCAATAGAATCACGTGTACCAAATACTTCTAAGGTGACATTTTTTGGGGTCGCTGTAAAAGCCAAATAACTGATGTTGTCTCTCTTCTGTTTTGATGCTTGTGCTTTAGCAATCTCATCACCAATTATCTCTACATCCGATTCGTCTCCAAGAGCATCATGAACCCCTTGAGCTGACTTACCTGACTGAGATGAGTGTGCTTCGTCAATAATGACCGCAAAACGCTTACCAGTCATAGCATTCATGGCAGAAATAGTTTCCGTGGAGAACTTTTGAATTGTTGTAACGATAATCTTCTTGCCACCTTCTAGTGCTTCACGCAACTGAGCCGACGTTTTATCCACCGTCTCTATGTAAGAATTGCTGATACCTAATTTACGAATGGCTTTTTGTAATTGACCATCCAAAACACGGCGGTCAGAAATAATAATGACCGAGTCAAAGATGTTCTTATCTTCATTGCTGTGCAACTTTGCTAATCCAGCAGCAACCCATGAAATGGTCCAAGTTTTACCTGAGCCTGGAGAATGTTGAATTAAATACTTTTGACCAGAGTTTTTTTCTTTGGCATCGGCAAGTAACTTCCTTACAGCATCTATTTGGTGAAATCTTGGGAAGATAATTACTTCACCATCTTTTTGTGCTAGATTACCAACAATATCTAAGAGAACCTCTCTAGAAAATATGGCTTTCTCACCCTCAAGGTCTTTATATAGATATGCAGTTTTAAATTCACCTTTAATATCGCCGTTACCGGAATGACCATTATTTCCTCTATTCAGCGGTAAAAATACTGTCTTACCATTATTAAGCCTAGTGGTCATTGCAGCTTCATCAGTATCCACAGCTAAATGCACCAAACATCTTCCAGCCGCTAATAAAGGCTCACCTGCTGGACGTCTGTCATATTTAAACTGCTTAATGGCATCTTGAATTGTTTGCCCAGTTAAGGAATTCTTTAGCTCTAAAGTAACAAGTGGGATGCCGTTAATGAATAAAACCGTATCAATGGAGTTACTTTTACCTTTTTCGCCTTTATCTTTAGCTGAATAGTAAACCTGCCGAACAGCACTGAGAATATTAGCGTTATATAACCTCTCAAGGTTTGGATTAACATTACTGGCTGGCTTGAAATAACAAATCTTTACACTTGCACCCCAAGTAAATTGAATGCCTTCACGAAGAACAGTAATGATGTCAGAGCTCTTAAGCTTCTTATCAAGCTCCTTGCAAAACATATCTTTAGCTTTTGACCCAAACTTATGCTCCATTAAAGACCAAGTTTCGGGCTGAGTTTGCTTAATAAAGTTGATAAGAAGCTCAGTATCTAGGGCTAACTCAGAGTTGTAATTAGAGTCTACCCGCTCAATATAGCCTTGTGACTGAATAAGCTCAGACACAAAGTGTTGCTCGAAAGCTGTTTCTTTATGCAGGTCGACTTTTGAAATTATTTGCGTCATTTTTATGCCAACTCTCTTACGTCAATTTTTCCAGTAACTGCAGCTGATATTAAGCTTGCACGATGCTCTTTTAAAAAATCTATAGATAAACTTGCTCTCTCAATTAACTTATCAATCTTATTGTTTTTTATATTTATAGAGTTAAAAATTTCTATTTGTTCATGTATCGGCGGAACTGGAAACAAAAAATTATTAAATGCGTCTGTAGGCAATCTCCATCTACCTACTTGTGCTGCACCTTGCCCAAATGGAAAAAAAAGTTTGCTTTTATATCCAAGCTGCAAAAGCAACAGATAGAATCCGGAAAAGTATTTTGACGCATCTCTAATAGAAAAGACTCTGTAGTCAGGGCTTGTGACACCAAGCTGAGTGGATATGTCAACATAACCAGTCAAAAGGTCCATGTGATTCATCGCAAAATCGCCAGGCTCAACAATTTGATACTTCGAATAATCCATTGAGAGCTGACCTTCATTGCTTTCGATATCTTTTACCTTAATACCTTGCTGAGTAATGGATAAAACATCATAACCAAGCTTTCCCGCAATCCTTTTCTTAATCTCAAATATAAATTTAACTCTGTGCTCGGCCCAGTGCTCTGGAATTTCATCAGCCCAAAAAATCTCTGACGATTTTTTTTGTTTAGCAGACTGATTTAATCCTTTAAACATGACCTCTAATATAGAAATGTGTTTTTTTTCTTGTAAAAATTCAATCAACTTTTCTTGTTTATGAATCAACTCATCAATTTTTGCTATTTCACGGTCAAGGAAACCGGCAACTTTCTCTTGCTCTGAAGGTTGATTTGGAATCGATAGTTTGACTTTTTTAAGTTGGGAATTTGAGATATTTTGAATTGTGGTTGCTGGCAGTCCATAACTAATTTGCTCTCTAAATATTCTTGACTGAAGAATCCAAAATAAAAACCTTTTATTTATAATGCTATCGCGAATAATTGCGATTCTTTGATTTATCGCTACAGGCAAAATAGATTCTTTTATTTCCGAAAAATTTTCAACGCTTCCGGATAACCCCAAAATAATATCGCCAGCTTTAGCCAATGCTTGCTCTGGAATAATATTCGGATTGACTTTCATGGCACCGTCAATACAAACATTGTTTTCGGCAAAGTCAGACATCCTAATTACTGGGACTCCATCATCAGAAAAATCATTCGCACTAAATGGAAAGCCAGATAATATTTTGGATACAGATACAAGCGGCTTTGTAGACCAGTCAATCGGAATTTTTCCAATAAATGGACTACCTGAATACTTGCCATCTTCGCGCCAAATGTATTTCACTCTGCTACCTCATTCAATAAAGCCTGAATTTCAGCAGTTACATTTTTTAAGTCGGCATCAATTTCAGCTAATGAGCGGGGTGGTTTGTATTCATAGAAATGACGAGTAAATGGAATTTCATAGCCAACTTTAGACTTTGACTCGTCAATCCAGGCATCGGGTGCGTGAGGTAGTACTTCACGCTTGAAGTACTCAGCAATATCATCCTTGAGCGGAACGCTTTCGGTATCTCTTAAATTAGCATCCGCCTGAGGTTGCCCTTTTGTCTTTCCTTTTTCAGATAAAACAATATTGCCTGATTTATCCTTTAATGGGCGCTCAACGGTAATTGCTGTATACCCAAAATCAGTACTATCAAAATCTTTAATAAATTTAGATGTTTTATTAGAATAAAAAAGTTCAACGATTCTGTTGACTGCATCCATGCTCAATTGCTTGCGCTTTGAACCCATGGGTTTGCGCATCTGCTCCCAAAACTCTGGGCCGCTAGCGTCTAATAATCGAATTTTGTCTTTACGCTCTTTATGCTTGCGGTTATTGAGAATCCAAATATAGGTGCTGATACCCGTGTTGTAGAACATATCGGTAGGCAAGCCAATAATGCCTTCTAGCAAATCATTTTCGATAATCCATTTGCGAATTTCAGATTCGCCAGAGCCAGCTCCGCCAGTAAACAATGGTGAACCATTAAGAACTATTCCCGCACGGCCACCCATCTCATCATCGCGTAGCTTGCTAATGAAGTGCTCAACAAAAAGAAGTTGACCGTCGTTAATTCTTGGTACCCCAGCGCCAAATCTGCCATCAAATCCTTTTTGATGCTCTAACTCAACAGCTGTTTTTGCATCTTTCCAGTCATTGCCATAAGGTGGATTGGCCATGCAAAAGTGAAACTTTTTATCTGCGTGTTGGTCGTCTTTTAAGGTGTCTCCAAGCTTAATGCGCAATGGGTCTTGGCCTTTTAGAAGCATGTCGGTGACGCAAACAGCATATCCATCGTCCGTTAACTGCTGCCCATAAAGTTCAACAATCATTGAAGGATTAAGTTTTTTAGCTTCAATCTCTGCCACAGATAACATGCCACCAGTTCCGCATGTGCCGTCATAAAAAGTTCTGATAACACCTTCCCCCTGAATTGCCTCACGGTCATTATTCAAAAGTAGCTTTGCTATAAGGGTAACGATTTCACGGGGGGTGTAATGTGAGCCAGCCTCCTCTGCGGTTTTTTCACCAAACTTACGAATGAGTTCTTCATACAGATAACCCATCTCAAGGTTTGAGATATTCTCAGGATGCAAATCCATCTGAGTAATTTTTTCAAACACACTATACAAGCGGTCTTTTTCCTCAAGCTTGGCTAGCTTGAACGGCAACTCAAAGCGCTTGATGAAAACATCTTGTAAAAACTCAGGGAAGCCATTGATGTAATCAATCAGATTGCTATAGAGGTCTTTGGGGTCTTGATTTCTGAGTTCAGCCATTGTAAATGGCGCAGTGTTGAACACCTTTAACCCTAAACCAGTAGATTTAGCCAAGAGCTTTTCTTGCATTTCTTTGGTCGCATCAGGATTTAGCTTTTCAGCAGCATCTAATACCTTTTTCTTTGATGGTTCAAGGACGCAATCGAGTCGGCGTAAAACCATGAAAGGAAGAATGGTATTTTTTACATCCCCTTTAGTAGGAAGTGCTGTCCATAAACTATCAGCAATAGACCATGCATCATTACCAAGCTTATTTACTGTGGCTGAAATTGTGTTTGAATTAACTTGATTATTTTGGGCTTCGGCCTGCATATTTATTCCTTTATGTAAACCAATTATGCACCATAAAATACTGATTTTTATAAGCTATTCATCGGTCCTAGGCTCATTTTTAGAATGCATAGATTCAAGCAGGGCTTGTTGTAACTGGTCAGGGTCATCTAGGTCCAAATTAGGGCCAACTTTTCTACCTCTTGTCTTTGTACCAGTAAACATACCAACGTGCCATCCTATAGCTTCCAAGCGCTGAAACATCAGCGACATACGTCTTCGTTCGGCTCTGGCTTCTTTAGTTTCGTTACCGTGCTTCCAGTGTGCATTTTGAATGCGCTTAATGCCTTCTTGTGTGCGTGGTCCAGTAGAAAGTCCACCATGTGTCGAGCAGACGTTTTTGAGTCGTATGGCAGGCTTGCCACACTGTTGCTTCTTTCTTGATGACCGTGCCTGACAGCGCTTACATTTGATTCTGCCGCCTGCTGTGATTAGGTATTGTTCTGGTTTATACATCGCTTAACACCTTAATTAGGGGGTCTTCCGACCACGCTCAGGAAATTAAACTCAATACCCATCAGCCAGAATTTTGATTGGGCGAGCGGCTGCCATGATTGCCACCATTTTTTCAATTTATTATTTATTTTTATATTTTTCTTAATTAAGTTAGAAATATCATGGCAATAGTGGCAATAGCCTCTCATCCCTTTAAATTCAATGAAGAGCGCTGCCCCCTCATGCTGGCAATGCGCAACCAATCTGGGCATTAAATCTTTGGCCATGAAATGGGACCCCCTAAATAGGACTCAAACTCGCTACGTGCAATAGATAAATCAGGTAAGACGTAACCGCTGGAGCGCTTATTACTAATCATCTTTCTTCCATCTTTTGCGCTTGGACATATCTGACGTAAAGCTTCAGCAATATCTCGACCATTTAACTTGGTGTGGTAACGCTCAGAACGACTTTTATACTCATACACACCGTCAATCTCATGCGTGGGCCAAAAATAACCAGCTTGCCACTCATCATGGATTGGGGTGCTTGGGTATGACCCCATGTGATAAGTTTCAGCTTTCCAGAGTGCGTCAAACCAAAAACGTGGAAATGCAGGTAGTGAATGAATTTTCTGAGAAAGCAGCTCTTTAGAGGCTGGTTTGTTACCTGGTATGAAATTAGTTATATCAATAGCTAACAGGTCATGCACCATAGCTTCAACTTCGCCAGCATTTATGGCTGTATAAAGATTTTTCCAATAAGCGTGTTTGCCTTTAAATTGCTCTGAGACTTTCAAAAAAAAGAACCGCCTATCGTCATATTCTGTATTGGCAAAGTGTTGGCTATTACTCGCCGCAAAGAATCGGTGGAAGCTCTCTATTGACCTCTCAGGCTGATGCTTAGCTTCAATCTGGATATGTTTGGCGGTAACAAAGTTTTTAAGACGGTCGCTTGATTTCCTGTCACCCTTAAACAAAGCCTCGTCCATAAAGACCACGAAAGCACGCTCTAGGGACGAGTTAAACCGACCAACAACAGAGTCAACATCGCTGACCATGAGCGTAGTCGCTGCAAATATCTTTCTAAGAATGATTTCAAGGGTGCCTTTACCAATACCTTGGCCCCCAAGCATAACTATCATGACTCCAGGCTTTTCCTCTGGCTTTTGCAACATATGCGCCAAATAATGAATGAAATACTGATAAGCATCTTTATCGGAGGAGCACAAAACATGCTCCAAGTATTGACGTAGGGTTAGCCAATTGCCTTGCTGGGGTTCAATGGTCATGCCTTGCCAAAGATTTAAAGTATCTGTAGTAACAGCAATTGGCGAGAAAGCTAAGTTTCGATAAACTGTTGTATTCGGGCTGTGTAAAAAATCTTTAATAACTACATTTGGGTCCATTGAAGAAGCAACTGTTTGCAATCTTCGCATTAACAAGGTTTTAATTTCGGGACCACTAAATACTCTCAAAGCTGGTGCAGTCGACATGCCTGGATGCCATGCCAAATCAGACTTTTGAATCACTCCAAACTTCGCGCCAATCTCGAGTAAAGCATACTCAGATTGCAATATTTGCAAGGGGTTTATAGCAATACCGAGTGGCATATTGATAACAGCACTCATCGAACCTCCTCGGTGACCATTGCAACTGACTCAGGCGCTCTCTGATAGCCGCCAAGTCGTGCATAGTGAACCAAAGTTCCAAATGTGATGCCGCTATCTCTATGGTCGAATGATGCTTTGATGACCGTTAGACCATCTTCGCTGAATCTGTGCGGCGCACCCATACTCCAATTACGTTGAATACCGTCAATACAGTTCCAACCTGTAGCTTCTAATGCCCAAATCACGTTGCGGTAATCATCATAGTTACAGTCGGGGTCGATATAAGTCAGCATTTGCCAAACCCATGCTAAATTCCTTGGGGTCTCTTCAGGAGGGTAAGAATTTCGTTCTTTTGATTTGGCTTTGCTAGTCGCTGAGGTCTGCATGACAGGGAACCAAGATTTAAAGAGTTGCTCAAGCGTGTCAGTGCAATCAATAAGATTACCTTTAGCATTCCAACCAGTTACCGTTAAAAATCTCTTGGATGAGTACACCTCATATCCATTTTTGTTTCTGTTTGGAATCGGTTGTCTAGTTAAGCAGAAGATGCGCACGCCACGACCACTTGGAGAAGTTTCAATGTAAGGGCAGCCCAAGCTTTGCCAAATATTATCAACATCAGCGGGGCTAAGGTTTGCCTTGAAATCAATATCAACTCCAGCTAAGTAAAGTGGTGCTCCACTAGTATCAGTTGTTATTGAGCTGCCATCTAATACAAACCCAATTCCACTGATGTATGGCTGACAAGAATTTGATAATGCCTTACTAAAGGTGGTTTGATTTGCCTTGTTATGCGCATCAATCTTGTAACCATTCAGTGGGCATATTGGGTATTTTGGGAATTTTCCATTAGCATCAAGTGGCCCAGCTTGCCAATTGACCCATTTGTTCTTTGTTTGCAATAATTGGGGGATGTTATGTGAATTAACTTGCGGAATACTTGGATACAAATTATTCATAACTAAAAATCCTTACTTTCGGCGTAAGCTGTTTCAATTGCCACTAACACATCTTTAGCTGTAGGCAGCTCACCAATAGAGTTTTGTAAGCCCGCAAAAATTTGACCCTCATGTGTCCCTAGATTTGCATTAACAGCAAATAAAAATCTACCGTTATTTAATCGCTTCTCATCAATCACCACACCACCATAGCCGGCATTAATAATTGAAGCTGCAATCATCATAAGTGGTGATATTTCACCCTCATAATGCTGAACGACATCAGGGTCGATAACATGTATGTCATCATTTCTATCCCAATAGAAAACCAAGCTATCACTCATATTGACCTCCAGCTAATAGATTTTGAAGGTCCGAGAGACGCCAATGTAGTCGCCCATTAATTCGGATTGGTTTTATGGGCCCACAATTCAGGCATGCCCATTTACGCAGAGTTTGTGGTCTGCGATTTATCAAGATAGCCGCTTGATTAGTTGGAACTACTCTGGGTAGCTCAGGATTTGATACAAGTAACATTTTCACCACCAAAATTGAGTTTCGATAGTAATATTTTAGAAGTTACGTGCTGTTAATCCCAGTTGTTAATGGTTGATAAGTATATGTATTTATTGACTTTTATTTATAAAAAAAATCCCGAATAGATTTCCCAGTTTCCCAGTTACAAATTGGGGTTCTTTTTGTGTTTCTGAAACCAGCCATCTGCTGTTAATGCTTCCGTGCGCACATACTCAATCGAAATAACACCTTTATTAGTGCCACGGATACCCATTCTTTCCAGTTCTGCCGCAACTTTTCTGGCTAAGTTTGCTTGAGTAAGCGTCCAGGTTCTTGAGTCATCTAATATGAAATGTTTAGCTAGTCTGCGAGCAATTTCAACCCAATCACCTTTTTGATTTGCCAAATTGTATCCATCGATATACAGGCGCTTAAATTCATCTGGGGTATTAATCGATATACGCTCTAAATACCACTTAACAAACAACGCAAAGTTAACGTACGTATCTTGTGAACTAAACAACCCTCTAGGCTTGTGAGTTACCCAATCTACCGACTTTGATTGAATTTCGTTATTCGCAATGGTCTGATGTGCCCAGAATTTATGCTGATTATCAATACCGATATCTTCATGTTTATTATGATAGGTATTTGGGCAAACATCTAACGCCAATAAAAGCGCTTGCCATAAAGTTACTTCAGTAAGCTTTGACCAATATGGCCAATCTGGGCGTTTTAACGCTATCATTTTTTACATTCGCAAGAAGATAGGATTTGTATTTTCTCATGTTGATTATTTTATGTGTTGATATCCAATTTAGCAAAAATTGCTTCATGCGAGGGGTGTGTATACCTTTTAAGCATGGATAGTGTCTTGTGACCACTTATATGAGCAAGCTCGATTACGTTTAATCCTGCATCTGATAGCCTACTCAGTGCTTCATGTCTTAGGTCATGATATCTAAAGTCCTTAAAAGGATTTTCACCTGAGTGTTGCCAATCTTCTTTCGCTCTTTCACGAACCTTTTCAAAATGTCTTCTAAGCCAACACAAGCTGACAGGGAATACTTTGTTAGGATTATCTTTTGGAATTTCTTTTAGGATAGCCACAGCTTTTTGAGTGAGTGGAACTTGCCTTGGTTCCCCGTTTTTTGTTACGTGTAAATAAATTCGGCGTTTTTCTAAATCGATATCTATCCAATTCAAACCCATCAATTCACTACGTCTCATTCCAGTTTCTAACGAAAGCTCCAGTATGTGTCTCAAAAGCCGCGGGGATGTATTTTGTGCTGCTTGTATCAGAGTTTTTTCTATCAAACCGTTAATTCGTTTCGTCCTACCTGGATTTGCTGGCATCCTTTTTATGCCCTTAATTGGGTTATTCAAGGGGAGGGACCATTCATTTTGAAGCATTTGAATTATCTTAGATATCGCATTGAAGTATTTGTTAATGGTGTCTCCAGACCTTTGTCTCGCGAGTAATTCATCCCTGATGGTGAGAACTTTTGGGACATCTATATGGCAGACCTCTATCTCACCCCAATATCTAATCAGTGCATTAATAATGTAGGTTTCTGATTTGTAGTTTCGTTTATGAATAGTGTGTGTTTTTATATAGTAGTTGGCAGCAATCTTAAATGGCGTATCAGCATTAATTAACTGAATAGTTGGTTTTTCTAGCTTTTGTAACGTACCACTGTCAATTTGCGTCTCAATAGCTCTAGCCCATTTAGTTGCCTCAATTCGAGTATTAAATGTCTTTGATTGGGTAGGGTAGCCACGTCTAATGACCCTTGCTCTGTATGTTGAACCACGTTTCTGAATAGATGCCACAATGAACCTCGTTGACCAAAGTTTGACCAAACGACGCATCTCAAAAAGCTTATTACTGCTAAACTGTTGTTTTACCTATCGATTCTCATAGCTCAGTTGGATAGAGCACCGCCCTTCTAAGGCGTAGGTCGCACGTTCGAATCGTGCTGGGCAGGCCAAAGACCTAAAAGGTCGATGAGATTTTCATAGCTTTCTAAAACCTAGACAAA
>Ga0164295_10002533_pt1 | contig 14998 bp, 16 predicted proteins | sample GEODES006metaG_FD_111798 | JGI IMG/M metagenome (GOLD analysis project Ga0164295, IMG submission 111798) | Oligotrophic lake water microbial communities from Sparkling Lake, Wisconsin, USA - GEODES006 metaG | ecosystem: Environmental > Aquatic > Freshwater > Lake | place: USA: Sparkling Lake...
GAACTCGCCGTCGTCGACGATGAGCTTGACCAGCGCCTTCACGTCGTAGGGCTTGTTGGGGTTGTCGGGCACGATCGTGTCGAGGGCCGGATCGGCGCGGTCGGGCGGGTCGTCCGTCGCGACGAACGGCGGGTCCTCGGACCGGTTCTGCGGCAGGTACGTGAGCAGGTCGCGGATCAGCGCGAGGCACGTGGGCTCGTCGGGCGTGACGAAGTGGTTCACCCCGCTGCGGGTCGCGTGCGCCATCGCGCCGCCCAGGTCCTCCTGCGTGACCTCCTCGTGGGTGACTGCTCGAATCACGTCCGGGCCCGTGATGAACATGTAGCTCGAGCGCTCGACCATGACGACGAAGTCCGTGATCGCGGGGCTGTAGACAGCGCCACCGGCGCAGGGCCCCAGGATCGCGCTGATTTGGGGCACGACCCCGGACGCCAGCGTGTTGCGCAAGAAGATGTCCGCGTAGCCGGCGAGCGAGACGACGCCCTCTTGAATGCGAGCGCCGCCGCTGTCGTTCAGCCCAATGACGGGCGCACCGACCTTCATCGCCAGGTCCATGACCTTGCAGATCTTCTCGGCGAAGGCGCCGCTCAGTGAGCCGCCGAAGACGGTGAAGTCCTGCGCGAAGACGAAGACCGTGCGCCCGTGGACCTTGCCATGTCCCGTGACGACGCCGTCCCCCGGGACCTTTTGCTGCTCCATCCCGAAGTCGGTGCAGCGGTGCGTCTTGAGGCGGTCGAGCTCCTCGAAGGTGCCGGGGTCGAGGAGCGCCTCGATGCGCTCGCGGGCTGTCAGGCGGCCCTTGCCCTTGTGCTTGGCGACGCGGTCGGCGCCGCCGCCCTCGAGGGCGCGTTGATTGAGGAGCTCAAGGCGTTCGACGACTTGCTGGCGACGAGAGACGGACATGCGGTCGGGGCTCCACGTATGGACGACTTGAATATACCCATGTCTGCCGCCTTTCGTGGCTCGAAACGGGCGGAAGCGTGGTAGCGAGCCCGCGCACGTTCACTTCGCTGCTTCAAGGAATCCGAGCCATGGAACCCGACCGCATCATCGCAGAGGTCCTCCCCACCATCACCACCTACGGCGTCCGCGCGGCGGGCGCGCTGGTCGCGCTTTGGGTCGCGTTTCGCATCGCGTCCGTTTTGCAGGAGCGCGTGACAGGCGGACTGCAGCGCCGGCGCTTCGACGCGACGCTGTCGATTTTCTTCGGCAACCTCACGCGCTGGCTCGTACTGACGGCATCGGTACTCGCGGTGCTGTCGATCTTCGGGATTGAGACGACGAGCTTTGCAGCGGTGCTCGGCGCGGCAGGCTTGGCGGTCGGCCTCGGTTTTCAGGGCACGCTGAGTAACTTCTCGGCGGGCGTCATGTTGCTCGTTTTCCGCCCGTTCAAGGTGGGCGACATCGTCGTGCTGAGCAGTCAGCTCGGCGTGGTCAAGGAGATCGGGCTCTTCGTGACTGCCATCGATACGCTCGATGGCCGCCGCGTGATTCTGGGGAACTCATCGGTGTCGAGCGGCATGATCGAGAACTGCACGCATAACCCGTTGCGGCGCGCGGACGCCACGGTGCCGCTGCCGGGCATAATCCCCGCGGACCGCGCGCGCGCGCTGCTCCATGAGGCCGCCCTCACAGTCGCGCTGCGTGACGCCGAGCACGCGCCCGAGGTCTTCATGAACAAGTTCATCCCAGGCGGCACCGAGTGGGTCGTGCGCGTCTGGGGCCCGTCCGAGCGGTACTTCGACGTTCAGGCAGAGCTGTTCGAGGCGGTGCGCCGCGTGCTCGAGCGCGAGAAGGTCGGGGGCCCGGTGCCCGCGATGTTCATCACGCACCAGCCGATGGCCTGATGCGCTCAGCCTGCGGCCGCTCAGCGCAGCGACCGCAGGAAGTCCGCGGCCTCTTCGGGCGCCGTCGGGTTGATGTAGAAGCCCGTGCCCCACTCAAAGCCGGCGACCCGGCCAAGCGTGGGCATCACGACGAGGTGCCAGCGATACCACGGCTTGGCCTCGCTCATCCCGTAGGGCGCGCTCTGCAAGATGAAGTTGTAGGGCGGGTCGCCGAGGCCGCGATCGAGGCGGTCGAGGACCGTCCGGAGCGTCTCGCCGAGCGCGGCGAGCTGCGCGTCCGTCGACTTCTCAAACGACGGCTGGTCGTCGCGCGGCACAATCCATGTCTCGAATGGGAAGCGGCTCGCGTAGGGCATGAACGCGACGTGCTCACCGCCGTCGTGCACGAGTCGGCGCCCGTCCTGCGTCTCCTGCCGAATCAGGTCGTCGAAGACGTTGCGGTCGTGAAAATCAAAGTACCGCTTCGCGCCGGTGAGGAGCTCCTGAACCTGGTGCGGCACGACCGGCAGCGAGATGAGCTGCGCGTGACCGTGAGCCATGCTCGCGCCCGCCGCTTCGCCATGGTTGCGGAAGAGCATCGAGAAGCGGAACCGCGGGTCGTTCTCAAGGTCGGCGATCCGGGCGCGGTAGACCTTGAGCGCGAGCAGCAGGTGCGCGGGCGACAGGGTGTGGAGCTTAAAGTCGTGGTCGGGGCTCTCGATGATGACCTCGTGCGCCCCGATGCCGTTCATGAAGTCGAAGATGCCCTCGGGCCGCTTGTCGAGGTCGCCCTCGATGCGGAGTGCGGGGAACTTATTGGGCACCACCCGCACTTGCCAGGGCGCCTTGGCATCGAGCGGTGCCCGCACGATGTGCGCCGGCGTGAGCGACTCGTTACCGGGGCAGAAGGCGCATTGACGCCCGCGAGGCGGGCGCGTGTGGTCCACCTTGAAGTCACGCGGGCGCAGCGCGCGCTCGGTGGCGATGATGGACCAGCGGTGGGTAATGGGACAGCGTCGAAGCTCAGGCATGGCGGGATTCTTACCCCGCTGCGGCTCCGCGTAAAGGTCGCGCTTACTCGGCGCTGCGCTTCGCGCTCTCGGCGTCGATCTCGTCGAACGCGCGCTTGGCGTTCGCGCGGATGACCTCTTTGGCGCGGGCGCTCAGCCTGTCCATCTGGTCGAGCTGCGCTGAAAAGGCCTCAGGGTCAAGCCGAGCGAGGGCGTACTGTGTGGACTGCTCGGTGTCGAAGAAGCGGTCGACGACCTCGACGCCCGAGAGCTCCATCTCGGTGAAGATCTTGGTTGCCTCCTGACGATGCGCCTCGGCCGCCTCCTTGTCGCCGTCGCCCGTGCTCGCCTCGTAGTTCTTGATCAGGTTCTGCACGCGGGACTGGAAGATTTTGGCGAGCTCAGCACGGGCCTGCGCGTCCGCGGTGCTGCGCCGCAGGCTGATGCTGCTGATATTGCTCGCGACGCCGACGCCGTAGACACGCTTGTCGCTCTTGAAGGCGGCGCCGCCCATATCGACCCACTTGGGGCGGTCGGCGTGCGTGCCCTCGCCGCGCACCTGGTCACCGCCGCACGCGGTCAGGGCGGCGGAGGCGCCGAGGGTCAGGAACATGCACAGGGCAAGGCGAGGGGAGAGGTGACGCATCGAGAGGCTCCTTTTTTACTGGTTTTACTGGTCGGCTTTGCCCGACTCGCGGTCGAGGTCGCGGTCGGCGCTGTCGGCGTTCTGACGAATGGCCTGCTTCTGTTCTTCGCTCACGCGCTTGTCGGCGCCGCCGCAGGCGGGCACGACAAGCGCTGCAGCGAGCGCAAGAGCAACGAAGAGCAGGCGGCGGGCGGGGTGGTTTGAGCGCTGCATGAGACTCCGTGGAAGCATCGGCGACGCTGTGTCGCTGTTGAGGGGATTGACGAGCCGCGCGGTTGTCGTATTCACAGCGAATCAATCGCGGGCGCCCTGCGTCGATGGAGACCATGAAGGACACGTGGGCGAGACTCAAGGGTGTGGTATCGGCCGGGGGACTCGCGTTGAGCCTCGTCGCATGCGGGGGCGTGGCCCCGGCGCGCATCGAGCCGCCCGCACGGCCCGAGGCTCCGCCCGAACTCAGGTTACCGGCCGCGCCGCGCGGCTCGATTTGGGCGGACGGCTACGGGCCCACGCTGCGCGAGGCGAGCCTAGATGCGCGGCGCGCCGTGGCGGAGCAGATCAGCGCCCGCCTGCGCTCCAGCTTAGACGCGCGCGAGCAGGAGCACTCCAAGCACGGGAGCCAGCGAGTGGTGGATGCGCGGATTCGGACCGAGACCGCGTTCGAGCACCTCGAGCTCATCCAAGTCATCGGGGACACGCATGTGCAGGGGGGGCACGTCGCGCGGGCGTGGGTGGATCGACGCCGTGTGGTCGATGCGCTGCGCGCGGACATCGCGCAGGCGCGCGCCCGCCTGACCGAGTCGCTGCCGCGCATCGAAGCGGCCGCTGAGCGGCGTGACTCGACCGTGCTGTTATCGGCCGCCCAGTCGCCGGGGCTTCAGCTCGATGGCATTGACCGCATGCGCCGGGTCGTCGAGCACCTCGGCGGTCAAGTGGACGAGGCGCAGATCGACGCAGATGCGCGGCGCGTCGAGGCCCAGGTGGCGAGCCAGCGCGCGGCGGCCCATTGGGTGCTCGAGGTCCACGGAGACGCGCCCAGCGGTCTTCGAGAGGCGGTCACCGCGGCGCTCAGCGCGCGCTTCGCGGCCCGCGGCTGTGACCTGCGACTCGCGCCTTCGGCCGAAACCCCGCCGGGTGAAGCGGCGTCGGTGAGCGTCCGCGTGCGCGTCGACCTGACCACGCGCGACCACGCTGAGCTGGGCATGATGTGGCGTTACCTCGGCCTTGAGCTGCAGGCCATCGACGCGGCGACCGGCGGGACCGTCCTTAGGTTCGTGGCACTGCCCGAGCTCGCCAAGGGCGGTGGTCGTGACTGGGCTCTTGCGGACCAAGCCCTCGCGCGCTCTCTGGACGCGCGCCTCGCGGAGCGCGCCGGCCCCGCGTTTGACGCCATCCTGTGCCGGCGCTGAGACGCGCTCAGAGCTTGAGGCGCTTGAAGACCCGCTCGGGGACCGCCCCGATGATGGTCATGACACCCCGCCAGAAGCGCGGGTAGTACAGCACGTCCTCGCCCCCCGCCGCCGCGCTGAGAATGGCCTGCGCCGCCGCCTCGGGCGCGGCGATCGGGATGCGCGTGTTCATGCCCCAGGTCATGCGCGTGTCCACGAACCCGAGCTTGACCGTCAGGACGTGCACGCCGAGCGGGAACAGGCGGTTGCGGAGACCCTGCAGGTAGAGGGTGAACGCGCCCTTCGCGCTGCCGTAGATGTAGTTGCTCTGGCGGCCGCGGTCGCCGGCGACCGACGACACCCCAATGATCGTTCCGCTCTTGCGAGCGATGAGGTGCTCGGCCACGCGCTCGCAGACGGAGACCGCGCCCGTGTAGTTCACGTCGATGACTTGCCGCGCGGCCTGTGGGTCGCGCTCAGAGTCTGCTTGCGCGCCCATCTCCCCGAACGCGAGAACGACCGCGTCCAGCGGGCCGACGGCCGCCTCGACGGCGTCGACAAAGGCTGCGTGCGCGTCGAAGTCCGTCGCGTCGAAGCGCAGCGCGACGCACGCTCGGCCACTCCGAACGCGCACGTCTGCGGCGACGCGCTCGGCCTCATCGAGGTCACGCGCCGCGACGCACACGTCGTGACCGCGCTCAGCCAGCGCATGGGCCAGGGCATGGGCGACGCGCGACGTGGCCCCGAGGACGAGCGCGCTCATGCCTCACCTCCCGTCAGCCCAAGCCGCTGGCCCAGAGCCGATTGAAAGACGTTCTCAGGGTCCCAGTGGTCCCGCACGGCCTTCCAAGCCGCCCACTCAGGGTACATCTTGCGGAAAATCTCCCGCGGGAGGCGGGCATCCTTGCCGAGATAGACTCGACCGCCTGCGTCAAGGACGATCGCGTCGAGGCGGTCGAGCAGGTCGAGCAGCGGGGTGCCGGCGTGACCAAAATCGAGGGCGAGCGTGGTGCCGGGCGCCGGGAACGACAGCCCGGGGTGCATGCGCTCGCCGAAATCCTTGATCACGGCCAAGAACGACCCGAGGCCGCTGCGGGTGATCTCGGCGAGGACCTGCCGAATCGCGCGGTGTTCAGGATCCGGCGGCACGACGAACTGATACTGCAGGAACCCGCGCTCGCCGTAGAGCCGATTCCACTGGCGAACGTTGTCGAGCGGAAAGAAGAAGGGCTCGTAGTGGACGGTGCTCCGGGTGACGCCCTTGGCCTGCTTGCGAAAATACGTCTCGTTGAAGGCGCGGATGCTGGCGGCGTTGAGGAGCCAATTCGGGCCGTCCACCCGAAAATCGAGCAGGCCGGGCGCGAGCTGACCGACGCGCTGCAGCAGCGAGACGCTGCCGCGTGTGCCTGCGGGGGCGTAGCGACCGCGCATGAAGATCCCGCGCCCCATCGCCGCGCCCGTCGTCACGCAGTCAATCCAGCTCACGGTGTGCGTGAAGTCGCCGCTCTCGGCGCTGACCTCGAAGAAGTGGTCAAGGCTCTCGACGCGGACGCTCTCCATCTCGATGAACGGATTGTCGATCGGCACGAGCTTGAGCTGCAGCGACAGGATGATGCCCGTCATGCCCATGCCACCGACGGTGGCCCAGAACAGGTCCGGCTCGTGCTCGGCGTCACACACCACGACCTCGCCGCTGCCCGTGAGCAGCTCGACGCGGCGCACGTGGTCGGCGAACGTGCCGTCGACGTGGTGGTTCTTGCCGTGAATGTCGCAGCCGAGCGCGCCCCCGATGGTCACGAACTGCGTGCCAGGCACCACCGGCGGAAAGAAACCGCGCGGCACGAAGGTGCGGATAATCTCCTCGAGTGAGACGCCGGCCTCGACCTCGAGCCATCCAGTCGCGGGATCGAAGCTCAGCATGCGGTCCAAGCGTCGAGTCAGCACCATGCGCCCATTCGCCACGAGCGCCGCGTCCCCGTAGCTGCGGCCGAGGCCGTGCGCCAAGATGGGCCCGTCGCCGCGGTCGTCGAGGGCGGCCTTGACCTCGGCGCGCCGCTCGGGTCGGGCAACTAAGCCCCGGACGCGCGGGTGGCGGCCCCAGCCATACATCTCTCTCTCGACCCAGCGGTTCACGGCGACCTCACTCCGCGCCGCGAGGGCGCTTTAGCCGAACGTCTGCTCAAGCGGGCGCTCAAGCGGCGCGGGAAGATGCCGCAAGTCGTCGCTCGGCTTCAAGTCGCCGGCGGAGGCACGCTCCGGCCGCACGCGCTGCAGAACTTGGCACGTGCGGCGGTCTCGACGCCGCAGTGGGGGCAGGGGCGGGTCTGGCGCGCGCCGCAGGTGCTGCAAAACTTTGCGTGGGCAGGCACAGGGCTCAGGCACTTGTGGCACGACACCTGCGCTGCCAGGGGCGTGCCAGAGCGAACGCCGCTCGGGGTGGTCGTGCGAACGGCCGCGACGCCGAGGCCCGGCAGCGTGATGTTCTCGAGATCGAACCGGGTGAGCTTGAGCCCCGCGGCCGCAAGGTGCGGCTCGATGGACGGCCGGAGCTGCGCTGCCATGGCGGGTAGGCTCGTGGCTGCGTCCTCAAGCGAGAGCGGCTTAACGGCGTGCAATGCCCGAAGCGCCTCGGCGAAACGCCCCGCGATGACGCGCCCAATCCGCTGGTCGAGGGCCTGCGGGTCGGGCAAGCCGTGGCGCGCGAACCGGTGCACGAACGCGGCGACGGACGTGACCGAGACGCTGTAACGGCCGAAGACCCGCAGCACAAGATCGGGTCCGAGTTCGATGTCGCTCTCGGAGCCCCAGCGGACCGCCGCGCCTTGCCTCAGCGAGATGAACACCGCATCGACCTGCGCGAGCGGGCCGTCACAGGCCGCCGGGGACACCTGCGCGAGGCGACCGTCGATGACCGGTTCCTCGAGTGAAGCGACCAACTCGCCGCCGCGCACGAGCGCGAGCGCTTGGCCTAGGGACAGGTCCACGCGCGCCTCCGCCGCCAGCGCCGCGCCCTCCTTGGGCAATTGCCACGCGAGCCCTGCCTCTGCTTCATCGTCCCACCGCAGCCAGTCGACGAGGGGAACCGCCATGGCATCGATCAGCGCTTCCGGCGACTCAGCCGCGCGCGTTCTCGGGAGCGCGTGCTGGTCGACCCGCAGGGCTCGACGGGTCCGTTGGAGCGTCTCGGCGACCTCAGCGCGTGTCGCATGCTCAACGAGGCAGGCCTCGACCACGCGCACGGCGATGCGCCGCAGCCATGGCGAGTCGAGCCCCTTGCGCCACAGCGTACTGTCGCTGCCCAGCGTTGTTGAGCCTGTGCCGAGGACCCGCTCAAGTCGACGCAGCCGTGCGCGCACCGTCACATCGTCGGCCGCATGGCGCGTCACGGCGTCGTAGAGCGGTGCCATCAGCGCAGCACCGCGGCCACGGGTCCAGAACGCGTTGGTGGGCGCATCGCTCATCGTCGATGCGACATACACCGAAGTGCGCGCGCGGTCACCTTGACTCCGCTCGCAGGTCGCCCTATGTTCCGCCCCACGCCGGAGTGGTGAAACTGGTAGACGCGCTCGACTCAAAATCGAGTACCCGGAAGGGTGTGTCGGTTCGATTCCGACCTCCGGCACCCTAGAGCCCTTGGACACGCAGGCAGCGCGAGGCTTCGATGCCAGTGGTGGTTCAGACCCGCGGCTCCGGCGTTGAGGCCACGCACCCCTTCGTCGCGGTTGTCGTTCAAGGGGGCCGCGTCGCTCGGACGTTTGATGCCCCTGACACCCGCGCGCTGCAGGCGGCGACCACGTGGCGTTCGGCCTCGAAGCCCTTTCAGCTTGAGCAGGCGCTCGACGCGCTCGGCGACATGGCGCAGGGCGCGACGGCCGAGGACCTCGCGCTGGGCGCAGCGTCGCACAGCGGCGAGGCACGGCACGTCGAACGCGTGCTCTCGCTGCTGAGTCGCTTTGGGTGTGTCCCTGGTGACCTGCGCTGTGGCGCGCACCCGCCGGTGCACTCACCGACCGCCGAGGCGCTCTACCGCGGCGGCGGCGAGGTCGGGGCTGTGCACAACAACTGTTCGGGCAAGCACGCCTTCATGGTCGGCGCCTGCCGAAATCAGGGGTGGCCGCTGGAGTACCGCCCGCTTGAGCACCCCCTGCAGCAGCGCAACCGCGCGCGTCTTGAGGCGCTCTGTGAGGCGTCGGGCATCGCCGCTGTGGACGGTTGTGGTGTGCCGACGTGGCACATGCCGCTCGAGGGGCTCGCGCGCGCTTGGTCGCGGCTGGCCGTGTCCATGAACAGCGCGCACGATCCGCTTGGTCGCATCGGACGCGCGATGGCCGCCCACCCCGATCTGACCAGTGGAACAGGTCGCCTTGACGCCGACGTGGTGCGCGGCTTCGCAGGAACCCTCGCCGTCAAGATCGGCGCGCAGGGTGTGTTCTGCATCGCGGAGCCGAGTCGCGGCGTGGGCATCGCGATCAAGGTCATCAGCGGGTGTGGTGAAGCGCTCCCCGCGGCGATCGTGCATGTTTTGGACGCGCTGACGCCCGGTGCTTTCGCGCCCCCCGAGCCCTGGGGGCATAGGCAGGTGCGCAACGTCGTCGGGGACGTCGTCGGCGGTTTCGAGGTCGCTTAGGGCGGGGCGCTCGGCGCGACGGGCACGCGGCCGTCGGCGCAGACCGCGCGCTCAGGCGCAGCCTCGCGGCAGTACTCAAACATCGCCTCGAGCGTGCCGCGATCGAGCGAGTCCGCAGCGAGCGCGCGAAACGCCGTGACCGCGGCCACCGGCGTCGCGAGCTGTGGGTCGGGCGTCACGAGGACGCGTGTCACCGGTCCGTTCGGACATTGAGCGTCGTCGAATCCCTGCGCGTACGCGGCCGCGAGCGCTTCGATTTGGGCCCGCGGCGCGTCCGGGCGATGCAGGAGGACCAGCCAGCCGTGCTCCAGGTTGTGCACCCAGTTGCGGCGCTCAATCGGTTCGCCATAGACGCCGCTGCGGACCCACTGACTGTAATGAGGTCCCGAGGCGGGCGGGTTGTTGCCGTAACCGACCTCGGTGCCCTCGGGCACATGGCCCCAGCCGGATTCGTCGACGACCAGCCGCCCCGCGAGCCTCGGGTCTGCGTCGCACGCGGCGAGGCGGTCGGCGATCGTCGGCGCGGCGTCTGCAGCGTCAGCGGCATCCGCGGCGTTGTGCACGAACGCATCCTCGACGGGCGGCGTGCCATCTGGCGGGGCGGGCGCGGCGTCCGGGGGCGAGGGGCCGGCGTCGGCGGGCGAGGGGCCGAAGTCGACGGGCGAGGGGCCGGCGTCGAGCGGCGGGGGCGCCGCGTCCATCGGACCCACGAAGCCGTCGGGCATCGGCGGCGCAGCGTCGGACGACGGAGATGCATCGGTGGCCGGCGCCGCGTCGGGGACGCGCAGCGCGACGCCAACCGGCGGGTCGCAGGCCGAAAGCGCAGTGGCCACGCACAGGAGCTCAATGCGCAGCGCAGACTTCATCTGATGTGCTCCACGGCCAAACGCCGCCGGTCCGCCAACATGCAGCGGTTCTGGACGACGGTGATGCCGACGTCCCGAAGGGATTGCGCGAAGGTCTCGTCCTCGATGCCTGCCTGCAGCCAGACCACGCGCGGCAGGGGCCGCATCGCGAGCACGTCGTCGAGGTGCGCGTGCAGATGCTCGGCGCGGCGGAAGACGTCGACGACATCGACGGCTTCGTTGAGCTCGGCCAGCGTGGCTCGAATCGGCTCTCCCCACAGGGACTCGCCGACTCGCTGTGCGTTCACCGGCAACAGGCGCGCGCCCGCATCTTTCAAGTCTTGCGGGACATAGAACGCCGGGCGGGTGGGGTCGGGGTGGGCGCCGAGCACGGCAACGACCCGGGCCGACGCGATGATGGCCCGAAGATCGACGCTCTGGGTCTCGCTCATGGTTGCGGAGTGTCTCACGTCTGCGGCACACGAGAGGATATGGAAAGCGACAAGAGTGTCCAAGAGACCTTCGCGGCGAAGAGCATCTGCTTCGGCTGCGGGCCCGCGAACCCGCAGGGGCTCAAGCTCCGCAGCTTCGAGACGCCCGAGCGGGACGCTCTCGAGAGTACCTTTCTGCCCGCGGCGCACCACCACGCGTTCCCCGGGGTCCTGAACGGGGGCATCTGTGGCGCACTGCTCGATTGCCACTCGAACTGGGCGGCGGCCATGCACTTGATGCGCGCGAGCGGCGCCGACGCGCCCCCCTGCACCGTCACGGCCGATTTTCACGTGCGGCTGAAGCGGCCGACACCAATGGACTGCACAGTCACTCTGCGGGCGTGGGTCGTCTCTGCGACCGAAGACCGCGCGGTGGTCGAGGCGACGCTCACGGCCGCCGGCAAGGTCACGGCGACGTGCAGCGGGACGTTTGTCGCGGTCGGCGAGGGTCACCCCGCCTACCACCGGTGGTAAGCGCGTCCCCACCGACCGGCGTCGCGTTCTTCGACCTGGACAAGACCCTGCTCTCGAAGAACAGCGGCGGTCTGTGGGTCCGGTCTGAGCTGCGGCAGGGCTACATCACGCCGACGCAGGCCGCGCGTGCTGGCCTGTGGCTGCTGGGTTACCACCTGGGCTACGCCCGCATCGAGGGCGTGATCCGCGACGCCATCGGCACGCTGCGCGACACCCCCGAGGAGGCCATTCGGTCGCGAACTCGGGCGTTTTACACGCGCGAGGTCAGCGCGCTCTACCGACCGGGGGCGCGACCCACGGTCGAGCGGCACCGCGCGCTTGGACACCGTCTCGTGCTGCTGACGACGTCGTCGAACTACCTCTCGGAGCCCGTCGTCGATGCCCTCGGCCTCGACGCCGCGCTCTGCAATCGGTTTGTCGTGCGCGCGGATGGTCGCTTCTCCGGCGAGCCCATCGAGCCGCTGTGCTTCGGCGAGGGCAAGCTCGCGCACGCGCGTGCCTACGCTGACTCAGTCGGTGTGCCCCTCAGCGCGTGCACGTTCTACACCGACTCTGTGGCGGACTTGCCGGTGCTCGAGGCGGTCGGCGTGCCCGTCGCGGTGCACCCTGACCCACGGCTCGCGCGCATCGCCGCGGCTCGTCGGTGGGCGGTCGAGCGCTGGTAGCCCGCGCGCTGCGGGTTCTGTGTGGCAGTGTTCGCAATAATAGACGCAATTGGCTTGATCACGGACGCGACCTCGTGTTGGCTTGCGGTGTCCTCACCGCACCCACACACGCAGGAGCGAAAGCATGGCTCTCCAGTTGGGCGACATCGCCCCGGACTTCACCGTCGAGACCACCTCGGGCCCGATCACCTGGCACGCCTACTTGGGCGACAGCTGGGGTGTCCTGTTCTCTCACCCCAAGGACTTCACGCCGGTGTGCACCACGGAGCTCGGCGAGGTCGCGCGCCTCAAGCCTGAGTTCGATAAGCGCAACGTCAAGGTCGCGGGCCTGAGCGTCGACTCGCTCGACTCGCACAACCGGTGGATCGGCGACATCGCCGAGACGCAGGGCCACGCGCTCAACTACCCGCTGATCGCCGACCCAGACCGCACCGTCGCGAACCTGTACGGCATGATCCACCCGAACGCGAGCGACACGTTCACCGTGCGGAGCGTGTTCGTGATCGGGCCTGACAAGAAGGTCAAGCTCACGATCACGTACCCCGCGAGCACCGGCCGGAACTTCGGCGAGATCCTACGCGTAATCGACTCGCTGCAGCTCACGGCGGGCTACAGCGTCGCCACGCCGGTCAACTGGAAGGACGGCGAGGACGTCATCATCGTCCCGTCGCTCTCGGACGCGGACGCCGCGGGCAAGTTCCCCAAGGGCTGGAAGGCCCTGAAGCCCTACCTGCGCGTCACGCCGCAGCCCAACCGCTGAGCGTCAGCGTCGCCCGGGCCAAGGGTCCGCGGCGACGCGCACGACCGCCTCGCAGAAGGCCATGGCCGCAGCCTCGCACGCGTCGAGCGAGCCGGTGAGCCACGCCGCCGAGAAGTTCGTCTCCGTCGGCGGCGGAAAGATCTTCGCGGCGCGAACGTCCGCCGCCTTGAGCGCAGCGTCGATGGCGATGCCCGCCTCAATGGGAGGCGCCACCAGGTACGCCATCGAGTCGCCCACCTGCAGGCCGGCCTGCGCGCTCAGGTAGTGGCCGAGCGACGCGATGACATGCGGAAAGACCGCGGTCTTTTTCGCTGAATCGGCCGTGTAGAAGCAGGCGTCGTGCTCGATGCAGCGGACGAAGGCCTTGAGCCCCTCGTCCAGCTCGTCGGGGTCGGCCGCCGCGAGCACGCCGAGGATCTCGCCCGAGAGCGGCCCGCTGGCGTGCGCCGCCCCGGCATAAAACGAGCGCGCGTACACGACGTCGACGTTCGCGTGCTTGGTCGCCTCGTCGAGCGCGACGTACGTCGGGTCGTCTTGGTCCACGGTGACGAGGCCGAGCGAGGCGTGGCGCGCGGGGTCTGCGCCGTACGCCGCCAGCAGCGCCGGATCGGCGCTCGGGATGCGGCGAATCGCCAGGATGCGTGGGGGCAGGGGCTCGAGGATCACCGGTCGACCTCCACGAGTCGGACGCGCGCTTGCGGGGCGCGGTGGTGGCGCGCGGCGGCCTCGCCCAGCTCGGCGACCAGGTGCGCGAGGTTGAGGCTCACGCCGCTCGTGCGCTGGTCGATCATCGCCTTCGCGAGCACCGCGAGCCGGTCACCGGCGACCTCAGGGGGCGTCCCGCGGGCGTGAATATTGGACATCATGTTGCGGTCGCCGTCTGTCTTGCCGATCGAAGGGGCGTACACCAAATAAGCCGACAAGCCGTCGCCGGTGCCGAGCCCGGGGCGCTCGCCGAGCAGGATCGCGCTCACCTTGGCCTGAACCGCCTCGCCGATCTCGTCCTCGAGCCAGACTCGCGCATAGCGGGCGCAGACGGGCGTACCCACAGTCAGGCCGCGGCGCTCGCACGCGGCCTTGAAGGCGTTGAGCAAGGCCACGCCGGACTGCATGCAGGCGGTCGCGGAGAGGCCGTCCGCGAGGATCGGCTGCACATCCACGCCGCGCTTGGCCTCGTGCTTGAGGCGCTCGAGCGACTCGGTGTCGAGCCTGCGGCCTAGGTCGGGGCGCAGCAAGAACTCACGGTGGTGCGTAACGCGCGACTTGAGCGAGAGCAGCCCGTTGTCGCGCGCGAACCCCTCGGGCAGCTCAGCGGCGACGGCTCCGTGGGCGACGGCGAGCTCGGCCTGAAACTGGAGCACGACCTCGGTGGCATACCGCGTGCCGACGTGGCCAATGCCCAGCAGCGCGGTCGTATGCTTCGCGGCCTCGCGGGCATAGGGCGTGCCCTCGTGGCGCTTCGGGAACACACGCACGGGCGGGTCGGGGATCCGAGGCGGTGGCTCGGGCGGCGGCATCGGGGCGCGCGCGCCGAGATGAGCCCGCAGCGCGTCGACGAGCTGGCGAGTGCGGCTCACGCGGGCACCACCACCGAGGGATCGCCGAAGCGCGGCCCGGGCACAGCGCCGTCCAGGATGCCGCGCTCCGCGAGCCACGCGTCGAACTCCGGCGTGGCGCGCTTGCCCAGCAGGCGGCGCACCGAGGGGATGTCGTGGTACGACGTGCTCTGGTAGTTGAGCATGATGTCGTCGCCGACGGGCAGCGACATCAGGTAGCTGCACCCCGCGGCGCCGAGCAGCACCTTCAGGCACTCCAGCTCGTCTTGGCTCATGGACGCGTGGTAAGTAAAGCAGGCGTCACAGCCCATGGGCAGGCCGAGCAGCTTGCCCATGAAGTGGTCCTCGAGGCCGGCGCGGGTGATCTGGGGACCGTCCTCGAGGTACTCGGGCCCGATGAAGCCGACGACCGTGTTGACCAAGAACGGGTCGTACCGCCGCGCGAAGCCGTAGCAGCGGGCCTCGAGCGTGAGCTGGTCCGCCCCATGGTGCGCGGCGCTCGACAGCGCGGAGCCTTGCCCAGTCTCGAAGTACATGAAGTTCGGGCCCGCGGCGGTGCCCATGCGCTTCATCTGGTCGTAGGCCTCGTCCATCAAAGCGACAGAGATGCCGAACGCGCGGTTGCCGCCCTCGCTGCCCGAGAGCGACTGGAACATCAGGTCCATCGGGCAGCCGAGCTCGAGCGCGCGCATCTGGACCGTCACGTGCGA
>Ga0164295_10002534_pt1 | contig 14997 bp, 12 predicted proteins | sample GEODES006metaG_FD_111798 | JGI IMG/M metagenome (GOLD analysis project Ga0164295, IMG submission 111798) | Oligotrophic lake water microbial communities from Sparkling Lake, Wisconsin, USA - GEODES006 metaG | ecosystem: Environmental > Aquatic > Freshwater > Lake | place: USA: Sparkling Lake...
AACTTGGTGTTTGTAGGAGCTTCGAATGTACCTTCTGTTGTACGAGCAAATGCGCTTGTAGTAGCAGACTGAAGAATTGTCAATGCAAACGGACTAACAACTGCAAAGTTACCTGCACCACGACGTGTACGCTGTGCAATGATGTTGCTAGCACGATTGATCTGAACAGCTAGAGCAGCGTGTTCGTCACCAACGAAAGTAGCAGTACCACTAACAGTGGCTTGGTCGTATGTTAGTACGGCTGTGCCAGATAGTGTTGTCAAGCTACGTAGAACTTCTTGATCGATCTCAGCTGTGATCTCTTGTGCAAGAGCAGCCATGATTTCTGCTTCGATGTCAATGCCTTGTTGGGCTTGTGCATCTTGAGCAGCTTCAAACGTCCAGCGAGCTGATAACTTACGTGTCTTAGCTTCAACTGTTTGTTTCAAGATCTGAATGCTCATTCTGTTACCAGCTGCACCTTCTTTGGCTGCTGTTGCATCAGCTCTGCCATTTGTGTTACCAGAATATCCTTCTGCAACCTTAAATGGTGATAGAGCTTCTTCACCAGCACTTGCACTGTCACCAGTACTGCCTGTGTAGTTGTCTGCGTAACGAACACGTAGAGTGTGGATTTGACCCACTGGGCCAGTCATAGGCTGGACACCTACCAACTCGTTAGCAATAACTGTTGGCATTACACGTCTAATGACGGGTAGAATAACACGGTTAAGTGTTGCGATATTGCCGGCGGATGTGGCTCCAGCAGTGGCACTCTCTGCCAAATACTTGCGGGTATTTTCTAGAGTAGTTGCCATTACTGAACGCTTGTTACCTTGAAGACCTTCTAAAAGAGCTTCTTTGGTTTCCGACCAGCGTGACTCGAGTAATTGTGACATTGTAGTTCTCCTTAAACTTTTAGTCCCGCAAGCCTGCGGATGTCAATGATTTCAGCAGTTTTATCTTCGCCGCTGATTGATTGTGCCTGTTTATTGCCTGTGATTTCTTTTGATTCTGTAAGTGCTTTTTTAACTGGTACTCCACCATCCATTACAGCTGGTAGGTATTTGTCAAAAGCCACGTGTAGTTTGTCAGTTTGAATAGATTCAAGTAATTGTTTCATCACTTGTTTTTTATCTCCTGCTAATGGATTTAGCAATTCGCTCATTGTTTCTTTGCGAGCTGCTTGATCTTTAGCAATGCGTAATTCTGTTTCACGACTTTCAACTAATTTTTGTGTCTCTGCAACAATCTTTGCTGCTTCTTCAAGTTCTTGCTCTTTTACAGCAAATGCTTTTAGAAGTTTAGCAGTTTCTGATTTCTCATTAAGATGGCTTGCAGCATATTCGCTGGCAAAACTTTCAAAAATTCTGCGACCAAAATCATTTCTACGAGCAGCTTCAATGTCTTCACGCAATTGATGCATTTCAGAACGTAGTCCTTTAGACACTGTTTCTTCAATGATTTTTGCAGAACGAGCAACAAAATCTTTCTTGATAGCTTCAAACTTAGCCTTGCTTTCGCGAACCAATTTTACTTTGGTTTCAGCTAAATCTTTCTTATCTGCGTGGAATTCTGCGATTTCTTTCGCTAGGGCATCCACAATAAAGGATTCTAGTTGTGTTACATTGTGTGCTACACGTTGGCGATCTTCATGCAATTCAGCAAGCTCTTTACGTAGATTGTTCATGACAAATGATTCCATTGCGGTAGAATCCTGTGTCATTTTTTCTGCATAACGTGCTCTGGCATCAATTAGTCCTTGACGGTCTTCGGCTAGCTCGCCTAGTTCCGCTTGTAGGCGGTCCGTTAGCATAGCTTCTACAGCTTCAACCATAGCAGACTTGTCGTGTTCGTACTTTTGTGCGAACTCTTCACGAAGTGTTGCGGTGACTTGGTCACGGTTTTCTTGAATTCTGCTTTGCCAAGCAGTTTCAATTTCCGATTTTATTTCTTCGGAAATCACATTGTTTTCAAACAATTGTTTTACGATGTCTAGCATGTGATTCTCCTACTGTTATTTGAGACCTCTGATGATTTTCACCAGATTCTCTGCTAGGTATTTCTGTGCCTTGGGGTCGCCTTGAACTTCTTTTGCCATTGTAAATGCCTTATATCCACCTGTTGTATTCATCAAGTGTTCGTATACTGGTGTAGGATAAGCTCCCGGGGCGCTGGGCTGTGCCACAATGTCTACAGTGATTATTTCAAATCCCTGAACATTGCCGCTGCCATCTACTTCGCCTGAGCCTCTGCTCGATACACCTAATTTCACTCCCGACTCCAACATGGTCTGTACTAGATTGCCCATTGGAGTGGGGATTATTTTAAGTTTTCCGTAGCCGTTAGGACCATCCATCCACATCTTGGTAATCATATGACTAACACGATCTAGATTGATTTTTAAATCCTGCGGGTGATCTAACTCTCCGCAAACTGAATATCCACCAGAGATCTGTTCATTGAGCGTTTTGACAGCCTTGCCAATCTCTTGAGAAGAATAAATTCGCTGATTCTGATTACGTATATCTCCTTGAATGCAGATACCGTTCAGATGCAGCGATTTTTTATCGCCCTCGCCCTCGCTCTCCAAGACAATCTTTGCCTGGTCAAAACTCAATTGTTCACTGAGGGTAGTTTTCACCGTTGTGTCCTATTATCTACGGCCACGGAAAAGACTTGCTTTATCAACTGAACCGGAAGAACCACCTGCTCCGCTGAATTTGCCTTCAGCTTCGCCTTTCTTCTCTGCACCATGACCTGGCTCTTTCTTACTGAAAGCACCACCTGCCTTGCCGCCTGGAACATTGATATTGCCTGCGTTATCTTCTTTTGGATTGCCTTTGAATAGGCTTGATCCCTTTAAATGTCCTTGATTGGCCAAAGTTACTGCTTCTTCTTTGCTTTGTGCAATGTTAGAAGCTGTTCCGCCCATATCGTTTTTACCTGCTACAATACTTTTTGTGTTAGCAGGACCTGCAGATCCGCCTGTACCAGAGAATGTGCCTTCTGCACCACCTTTCTTCTCTGCACCATGACCGCCTGCAACTTTTTCTACATACTCACGCACTGTGGCTAGATCGAAATCGTCTTTCATTTCGTCTGGTGGACCCATGTCATCACCCATGTCATCACCATTCATTGCATCAAATTTGGCCTGTAGTTCATCTACAATAGCATCTAGATCTTGGAACAACTCTTCTGGGGCTTTGTCGTCCATTTCGTCTTCATCACCACTTAGCTCGCTTTCTAAGTCGTCGGTTGGATCATCGCCCATCATATCGTCATCGGCTTCGATGGCAATATCTTCAAAACCTTCTTCCATTTCTTCGTCTTCTTCATCTACTGCTTCGTCGACTTTGTCTTCGTCTTCTTCATCCACAGCTTCGTCGACTTCTTCTTCGTCTTCTTCAGCGGCTTCGTCTAATTCTGCATCGATGAGATTTTCATAGATCTCACGAGATTTCGCAACTACGTACTCGTGGAATAATTCTTCTGCTCTGGCTTGGTCGTCATTGACCAGGCTTTCGAGCATCTGCTCTAGTTTACTTTTATCTGACATGTTTATTCTCCTTAAAGATGATTTGGCTGTCGTGCTTTATTTAACACAGATTTATTAAAACTGTGTTAAATGGTAGTTTTTTGATTGATTCAGTTATTGTAAATAACTTCTGGGTAATTTAATTTAAACTCGTGATAGTTTATATGTTTGAGATTGGAATGTTGATACCCCAATTGATCGGGTACAAATGCACCATCTTCAATGACTCTAACAAACTTGATCTGTCTAAATTCTTTGATAACTTTTTCAGTTTGACTCAACCAGTTGCCGTGGAATGTAGGCGCATCTGTGCTTTTCTTGTAGTTAAATGTGTCTGCATACACATTGTTAAATTTTCCAGCAGCTCCTTGATAATCAAACCCTAATATATAGATAGTTTGATAGGTGTGTGTGCTAGCAAACCATAGTGCAGTAGGACCACTGCTCCAGCCTTTGTGCGGGCTAAAAAAATTGATATTTGCTTTTGATGTTATGCCTTTGTTGGAATTAGTCCATACTTGGTGTGTTCTGTGATAGCCTGAAGCTATGATTTCATTCACCATTTTGACATCAACTGCCACTAGATAATCTGGGGCAAATTCGCGATACAAGGCGTTGCAACCGTATACGGTACCGCGTTCTTGAAAGTTTCTAAGATCTACGTTTAGTCTGCTTTTGCCGTTACCTAGTACAAAAGCTACATCATTCCGCTGGCGCTGCTTCAACTGGTGTTCCATACATTTGTCTTATGAATTCTTGTTCTGACTGTTCTTCAAATTCGTGTGCTTCACTTTGTTGACGCAGTTGATTTATTTGCCTAAGTGTTAGTCGAATTTTTCGTGTGTCACTTTTTTTGACCACAGAAGAATCTCTGGAGCTGTCGTATCTACGATCAACTGCAAAATCATTGTTGTTGTCGTTGAAATATAAAAATTCTAATAGGAGCATAGTGTATTTATATTTTAGACTGCTGTAGGAGCGGCCTGCTCGTCTGGCGCTGCTGCCTGCTGTTCAGCTGCCGCAGCCATAGCTGGATCAGCTTCTTGATCTTGTGCTGTAGTTTCTGCTCCTAATGTACCTGGTGTAATGCCTATGCTACGCATTTCACTACTAGCATCGGGCGCTGGTTTTAAATTACCGCTGTTTTCTTCTCTCCACATACGTTCGTTTTCTTTGATTTCTTCTTCGGATAGTCCCAAGAATCTCTTAAGAGCAAAACGCTTGCTGAGATGCGGCATTTCTTGAACCTGCGAAAATATTGCTGCTCTAGTGGTATCTAGTTCAGCCTGTCTATAGGCTGCAAAGTTCTGAGGCTCGTTGAATTTTAACTCGAATAAACTGGAATCAATATTGATACCATTGTTGTTCATCCAATATTTGAATTCAACATCAAAGGTTTCTACTACCATGGCCTGCAATCGTTTGCAGTATTCGTTGAATCTCAGTTCTTGAATGTATGCGGTGCCCACTTTACCATCTGCTAGACTGTTTGGAGCTTCGTCAACTGCTGTGGGCAAATATGCACTGGGTATTCTTAGAGCACGAAATAACTTGTTGGTAAAATAACGCAGATCGGTAATTTCACCTAGATTGGTACCGCCTGGTAGTGTTTCAACTTTTGAACCACGACCTTCTGCTGTCTGCGGGAAAAAATAGTCTTCACTGGCACTTAGTGGATTATAGCTGGCATCAACCATGTTTTGTCCGCCGCCTGTGGATGAAGGAATGCGTCTTTGTTGTATTTCATTTTTAACACGTTCAACAAAGCTCATGGCCATGTGTGCCGGCATATTTCCAACGTCCACATAAAAAATACGTCTTTCTGGAGCACGTTGTATACGATAGATAATGATAGCATCTTCAAGCAATTCTTTCTGTTTGTATACCTTAAACACCGATTCTAACAAACTGTTGCCAAATGGATAGTTGTTGTCTAGACCTTCGCTGAGTGTGATGTGTACCACGTGTTTAGCATCTACTGTAACTTCATTGGTTTGATTGTGAAATCTAGTGCCTGGTGGTTGAGCTGCTGCACCAACCATTCCACGTCCGAATCCACCACCGCTGGTATAGCTGCTTGTACCGCTGGGCGCAGTGTTGGTTGTGTTGTGAGGAGTAGTTGCAATTAATTCTTTAAAATTAAAATTAATGTCTTTAATCACATACTGTTCAGGAATCTTGCCTTCACTTTCATTAACGATAATTTTTGTAACTTTGGCTGCATCTACAAACAACCATTTTTGTGTTTGCGGATCTCTAACGAAAAAACAATCTCCGTACTTGAATGTGTTACGCACGATACGAAATATTCTAGTTTCAAATTGTTGTTGTTTGGTCCACTTTTGCAGACTGTCTTTTAACAATTTTACTTCTGTTGAAGTAGGTTTGCCTTTGAAGTAAAAATGAAATGGTGTGGCATTTTCTTTGTCTTTTTGTGTGCAGAATTCTGCAAGTATGTCTAGCGCAGCATTAACTTCTGAATCCATGTCCATGGTATCATACTGCATATATCGTTCAACACGATTGGGACTTCCTGCATAAACATCTGGTAGAAAACTGGAGTAGTTTGCACGAGCTGGACCTGGTCGACCGCCGCCGATAGGACTCATAGATCCTGTTTGATTTTCTATTTTTACCGGTGTAAAGTATTTTTTCCAGCTCATTGTTCTTCCAAATTATACAGGCGATTTAAACATATCACCAAAACTAAATCCTTTTTGCACACGTAATTGATCGTTATTAATATTGGCCAATTGATGATTGATAGATATTAATTGTTCCAACTTACTATTTAACGAAGACAGCTGCGATACTGAATCATCTTGACCAAGTGATTGTTTACCGGTTTGTGTTTCAATATCATTAGTGTTGTTATAGCTGCTACTGCCGCTTTTGTTGGCTGCATTGGCGTCTGATCCAGAAACGCTACTAGTCGCATCCGCCATTTCTAAACGTTTTAGTAGACTTGTTACAGAACCTATCGAAGATTCCCCTGGCTCTGGGGCATTGTACTCAGCCGCTGCATCAATACCTTGTCTTTGTAATGCTTCGGCCATGTCCGATAATTTTTGTTTCATCGTCTCAGTCTTCTTAATAAGCTCTGGACTGGTATCTGAAAACGTGTTTTTGGAATCACCGCTTCGCATAAAATCTACGCTATCTAATTGTGCTCTAAGTTGATTGTACGCAACTTTCATAGAAGTTGCAAGATCAGGAGCTTTTGGCATATTACTAAAAGACACAGGAATGTTTTTACCGCCTGGTAACGGTACTACAGCTTCAGTGCCATGCAATTCAGCATCAAATCCACTCATAGGACCTTTAACAATTCCCCCATCTTTTGCTGAAGGTTTGCCTGTATCTGGACTAGTTTCTTTGCCGCCTGCTCCCGCAACTTTTACAGATTTACCTGGTGCTGCAGGATTGTCAGGAGAACCACCTCGAGCTTCTTTAGCTTCTATATGCCATGCTTCTGCACTCACAGGTCGAGCAAAACCAAATTTTTCAAATAGGCCTAGACCTACTGCCTTGTTGGCATCTGCAGAATTCATATCAAAGGCCAAACCAACTTCGTGTTTGCTGCGTCCTGGAGGAGCTGCTCTTGGCGATCCGTATTTTTTAAATAGTTCTGCTTGTTCTTTTGAATCTCTATAAGCAGTGTTGATCTGTATTTTTTGTCCAGTGGTATTAAAATATTCCGATGCCATTCCAGCAAGACGTTTTTGAACTCCAGGTTCTAGACCCTGTAGATTTGCTCCAGGTTGAAGTTTTAGATATTTTGATAAATCGCCAACATCAGCCTGCATGCTTTCTGGTGATACTCCGGTTGGTTGTTTGTCTCCCACAGCTGGCAATTTTGGACCACTTAAATCTCCACTTGCAGAGCCACCACCTCCGCCACCGCTACCTCCGGATGATGACGCAGCCCCTGCTGATCCGCCACCGCCGCCGCCGCCACCGCCACCACCTGCTGAAGTTTTTCCAGCGGCGCCACCTCCGCCACCCCCACCTGATGTTCCAGGAGCTGATTTAAGTTTTCCTGCATTTTTGTCAGCTTCTTCTTTTTCTTTCTTTGAAGTGTCTAGGCGTTTTTGTGCAGCAACTAAAGATTCTAAAGCCGATTTTTTCTCTTCATCAGTTTTGGCGGCTGCATATTTTTTCTCTGATTCTTGAATTTCTGATCTTGCTGATGCCAGTGCTTTTTCTTTTTCTTGTTGTTGTTGTGCTGCTTTAATATTGCTAGCAAAGAAACCATTCTGTTGTTCGCTAAATGATTGTAGCATGGCTTGCGGACTAGACATATCCACTTCTTTAGTTTCTTTTTTGGCTTCGGCTGCTTTTTTCTCCGCTTCTGTTTTATCCCCAACAGCTTTTAATTCAGCCTGTTTTTTGCGTTCAATAGCATCTTTTTCACGTTGTTCGTTGCGTTTTGCTATTTCTGCATCACGTTTGTCTCTAGCATCTAGTTTTTTGGCTTCTTCTGGATTTGTTTTTCTAAGAGCTTCTCTTTCAGCTTTGGCTTTGTCAGCTGCTGCTTTGTCAGCGGCTGCTTTATCTTTTGCCTGATTGTCTTCCATACGCTTGCCCATATCGGTAGCAATCTGATTTCTCTTATCCCCTTCAGCTGTTAATTGTTCATCAAGTCCTTTGATAGCTTCGTCAAAATCTCCTCGAAATCCGGGAATTTTATTCAGTACACTAAACAATCCTTTTTGAAGTTGCAAAAATACTGTTTTCATTAAACTGCCAACCCAACTTGCAGCATCGCTCAACACTTTAAAATCAACACCTAGTTTTTTAGCTCCATAAACTAATAGACCTACAGCAGCTACAACTGCAAGTACAGGAGCTGCTATTGCTAGAAAAGGAGCCACAGCAGCCCATACTCCTGCTGCCATGGCTACTAACGATGCAATAAATGGCAACGATGCCGCTGCTTTTGCTAGATCAGACGCGGCCGCAAAACCGGCTGATAATGCTTTTGCTGTGTCAGCAGCGCCAGCTGCAAAGGCGGCAACAGTAGCTACAACTTTAGCAGCAGTAAGACCAACCATTACACCTAAAAACGTCACCAATATAGTTCCTAGATTGTCTTCAATAAAATCACTGACTTTATATAATGAAGTTTCAAACAGTCCAAGAACACCTCCTGTACTTTCCAATAACGGACTTAACATGCTTCCAACTATATTACCTAATTTTTGAAATATTGGAAAAACACCATTCACTAAGAAATTGCCCAATATTTGAAAGGCAGGTACTAGGGTATCTGTAATAAATGGTGTTATAGATTTTAACACACCTGCAAACACATTAAACACAGGTACTGATACAGCCATGACAAAAGTGCCTAGTGTTTCAAAAGCACTCATCATAACATCAATTAGACCACTGTTGGCCAAGAAGTTGGTCATTGTGTTACTGAACTCTGCTAGTTTATCTTTAGATTTCTGTAATGCTTCTGCCTGACTTTTATTTTTTATTGTATCAGCTTGTTCTCCTAACGCCTGTGACAATCCATTAAGTTTACCTCTAGCTAGCTGAGCACCACCTTCATATGTCTGTTGCATATCTTTATTGAACAATCCAACATCTTTTAATGTCTTATTACGTTCTCTTGCTTCTAGAATGCCTGCGTTTCTAGTAGCATCCATAGCTTCTTTGTTAACTACGCCGCCTGCCTTTATAGTGCGGCCATGTGCCTGCAACTGAGTAGCTAATTGCGGATACATAGCTGCCAGTTTTACGCCTTCTTCGGAAGTAATAGTACCAGTGGCTAACATATCTCTAACCGCACTTTGTTGCGCATCAGGGAAAGTCTGTATGAAAGTCAACATATTATTTCGTTGAGCTTCATCTAGATGCTGCATAGCAGCTTCCATCTGTGCATGTTTAGCCAGTTTATCACGTTCTTTGGCCAGATCCTCTCTATTTTTTCCTGTGATCTTTGACAGTCCATCTAGCTCTTTCATGTAGTTGGCAGCACCCTGTGCCAGTTGAGTATTACTAGCACCTTGTAGCCTGCCGCTGGATCCCATTGTAGCTATGTAGCCTGCCATTCCTTTGTTGATGCCTTCAGTGGAATATCCCAATCTCAACAGTTCATCACCTAGGCCACTCTGTCGCATTTTTTTGCCAAGGTCAGCAAATCTTTTAGCTCCCGCTTCTGTAGTTCCACCCAGTTCAGACATAGCTTGACCGTTACTGGATACAATCTTGCTAAATTGTTCTACTGTTAAACCTGCACCACTTGCTGCATTAGTCATAGCAGTCATACTGCCGCCAAATGTAGCACCAACACTGGCCAGCTGCTGGAAAGACCCCAGTTGCTTTTCAGCAGCCGCAGCTACTGCACCAAATACATTTGCCAGTAATCCACCAACCACTGGAATAGCATTCATTGTTTGTGCAGCACTGGTTAGGCTGTTGCCCATATTGGCAAATTGATTTATTAGATTAGTTGTACCATTTGCAAGTCCTAAAAAGCTACCTGTAAGGACTCCTGCTCCTGTTGTTATTTTATCAAATCCGCGAGCAGCTACGCCTGTGGCTACTCCTAGTTTATAAAGAGCCTGACTGTTTTTTCCTGACTGTTGTGTATTTTGTTGCTGAGCTTTATTTTGAGCAGCAGAAGCGCCACCGCCAGTTTGTTTAGCACCACCAACAGCGCCAACACCGGCAGATCCGCCTGGGCCCGTACCTGTTTTAAATTGTTTTTGGATGCCCTGCATTACCTTTAACAATTCGTTTAAAGTATGTTCTGATGCGGCATTATCAGCAATGACTCTGCCAACGCCTGGGATGTCAATTTCTACTTTTTGGGCCATTAATTTTTTCCGGAAAAACTGCGTATATAAATAAGATACCGTTAATAGTATTTATTGGAGATTAAGTCTATGGAAAACAACCAACCCCTACAGCCCAAGAAGACCATGTTGTCTAATTGGTACAGACAGCCTAAAATCTATATTAGGTTGCCTTCTAAGGGTGAATACTACGCAAAAGATGCTTTAGACATAAGTACCACAGGTGACTACGCTGTGTATGCAATGACTGCCAAAGATGAACTGATGTTTAAAACTCCAGATGCACTTTTGAATGGTCAAAGCACTGTAGAAGTTCTCAAAAGCTGTATTCCTGCAATTCAAGATCCATGGAAGATGCCAAGCATTGATGTCGATGCTGCACTTGTAGCTGTGCGTATTGCAACCTACGGTGAAAAAATGGAAGTCAGCACAAATTGTCCAAGTTGTGCTGCAGAAAATGATTACGAAATCAATCTCAACACTTGGCTAGAAAAATTAAATCAATTTCAATTTGATCCCAAGGTTGTTGTAGATCCACTAACAGTGTATGTTAGACCCTATACCTATCTAGAGATGACACAGACCAGTCTCAAGAGTTTAGAACAACAGCGTATCTTTGGAGTAATCAACGACGAAACACTCAGCGACGAAGAAAAACTAGACAAATTTGGCAAGAGTTTTAGCAAGCTCACACAACTAACAGTTGATGTAATTGCTCAATGTGTGGCACAGATAGAAACTCCCGATGGTATTGAAACCGATGTGACTGAAATAAAAAACTTTATTTACAATGCACCAAAAGAAATTTTTAATGCCATTGCAGATCATGTTCAGGCATTAAAAAGCAAGATTGATATTCCTGCACAAGAAGTCAAGTGTACTAGTTGTGAAACAGAATTTCTAATGCCAGTGACAATGGATCAATCAAATTTTTTCGCAGTAAGATCTTAAAACTTTCCGTACCGGAGATCTTACAGGAAGCCGAAAAGATGGAGAAAGAAGTACGGAAGATCAAGAAAGAAGCTTTTCAACTGGCTTGGTATATGCGAGGTATGAGCTATGCTGAAGCCATGAATCTCAGTTGGGATGAAAGAGAAATTGTTGGAGAGATAATCAAAGACAATTTAGAAACTACCAAGAAGACACAGCTACCGTTCTTCTAACAAAAAGGACTCCTTGGAGTCCTTTTATTTTGTTTATTTCTTTCTAAAAAGACTAAACCCTTCGAGTACCATACTGCCAGTGTTAATTTTACTGGCCATCTGTTGCTGAGGCGCAGGTTGTGCTGCTTTTTTACCTGTTACTCGAACTGGTTTTTTACCAGCTGGTGCTGTTGTAGTTGCACTAGGTGCAACCGATGCCGGCTCTGCGGCTTGTGCTAAATTTGGATTACCAGGTTTAGCCTTGTTAGTTTTACTAACTGGAGCATTAGCCATAGTGTTAGGTACTGCTCCACCTTTAGCTAATTGGCCAGCCATCTGGCCCATTGCACCACCTGCTGCTGGTTTAGCTTCTGGTGCTGCCAGAGATTTTTGCAACAATTGCAAAATTCTCTGCTTGCCTTTTTTGTCTAATTTGTCAACGTTGGCCTTAACCTGAGAATACATTGTTTGACCAGCTTGTGCTTGATCTTGACCTGCAAGTGCAGCTCCAGTTTTAGCAGCTGCCTGTTTTGCTGCCGTGCCCTGAATTGGTTTGGCTTGAGCGGTACCTTTTGGACCTGCCTTGTTGATGTCTGTGGTACTAGGAGGGATCGCTGCCCCACCTGCTGCTGGCTTAGCTTCTGGTGCTGCCCCACCTGCTGGATCTTCTTCTCCACCTGCTGATCCACTAGATGTGCTGCCAACAACATTTGGATCGTTAAGTGCTGATAATCCTTGATTCTGACCTGCTTTTACGCCTGCTATAAAACCTTTGGGTTTAGTGGAAGAACCACCTGTTGCTTTACCGGCTGCTTTACCCGCAGTTGGTTTTGCAGTAGCTGATCCATCAGCTGAACCTGTTGTGCTAGGAGTTGCTTTTTTTGTAATAGGTTTACCAGTTACAGGGCCATCATCGGCAGCGGCTACCTGTGCCTTTCCTGCTTGGAACCCCTTTTTAGCGGCAGCACCTAGACCAGCAATGCCGCCGGCAACGGCGCCAACACCTTTTGCAGCCATGCCTGCTACATTACCTACAGCTTGGCCAAACTTATTCCATCTCGGGCCTTCATTTAAGCGATTGTCTGATTCAATTAAAAGATCATGAATTCTCATTTTAGTATTCCTAAAGGATTATAGTTTATTTATTATATCTATGAGCTAAAGCTCATATTCGTTTTCGCTTATCGCTCAACGAATTTTCTTTCTCTTAACATTGATTACATCAAGTGCGAAGCACTTTAAATATTATCTAGATTGTTCAGTCACACTTAGCCCTTGCGGGCTAAAAAATGAACATTATCTGAGTTGCACAATGGTCACTTAGCGTTACAGCATTACTAAGGCGGTCGTCCGGTACCTTTAGCTGCGTCTTAATACGACGGCGGGTCTGCAAATATACGCTAACATACTTACAGCCGTGGGCTCTTCACCCTCTTTTAGCCTTGATTAACACTTTCTTGTACAGTAAACCGGTTCCGTAGGCATATCCGATCATGGTCCTGTTAAGGATACTACTGTTACAACCCCTCTACCAAGTAGGGAATTCCGTTGACTGCGATCCGAGATCCAGCTTTAAGGGCACTCTAACAACGCCGGTGCGGGCTTATTTGGCAGTTTGTTGCCTAGATTTATTGAGCCTAAGTATGCCTAGCGGCAGTGTGTGATTGTTAGATTTTGGGTTTTTTGAGGATATGTGAGCCGTGAACTCGAACCTGTATGTGACCGTTGTACCAGTCAGTTGATTCTAGAACTTTGTGTTTGAATTGTTCTCTTGCCTCAATGTAGCTGCATTCTGATTTGTTTTTGCAGTAGAATAGAATTTCTCTGGTGAAGTTTTCTTTGCCTAAGGCCTGTACGTCTGCTGTTAGCGCATCGCTAGAACCATAATAGTCCTTCCAATCGCTTTCAATTTTGCCTCTAATTTTCTTTTTCTTCTTTTTGCCGTTCTTCAAAGTAACTGTTTTATAAGTGGTCTTTGCAAATTTAGCTAGTTTTTTGCCTATATACTTGCGCCCAGAGACGACATTGGTAATAAGATATACAAATCCGATATACTCTTCCGAGATTTCTTCAACGATTTTTTTCTTATACAACCATGTCATCCCTTATGTATCTTAGGGGGCCTTCCTACCATGCCTTTTCTGGCTTGTTTACGTTGTTCTCTCTTTGCCTGTATTTCTACTCGTCGTGTACTTGCCTGCTCTCTAATTTCTGATAGTGCATTTCTTGCTTTGATGCCTGCTTCGTCTGAATTTTTATATTCAAAACGATCCTGCCATTTGAAGTATTCTTGAAAGGCCTGAATCATTTTATCGTGTGCTTCTGTGGTCAAGCAACAATCTCCACATCGTTGCTATAGCTAGTGAATCCGTTCTCCTTGATAACTTTGAGCACGTGATTAACACGACTGGTTAAGTCATCTCTATGACTAATTAGAAAAACATTCTTGTTGCGTTCACGGGTCATTTTCTTTAACACAGCAATACTTGATTCAACTCCGCTGGCATCCATACCGCTGTCTACTAATTCGTCAATGAACAATAGATTAATAGCCTGATATAGATTTTCCCATACGTCACGGAACGCCCAACTCAAACTTAATATAAGTCTATTACGTTCTCCACGGCTTAGATTGTCAAAATCTAGATCCTGTCCTAACTGTGTAATAATCACAGTAAGATCATTTTGAAACTCCACAGTGTGCGGCAATCCAATCTTGTCTAGATAATAGGTTAATCGTTGATTGAGATATGCCAAGTTTTGATCAATTATGCGTTTACGAATAAAACTGTCTTTGTTAGTCAGCAACTTGTACAAAAACTCCTGATGATCTTTGATTCTAATTATCTCATTAAGGTTATCGTAGTTAATGACCTGTAATGCAGTATGTTTTAATTCTTCAATCTGTTCAAGATAGGGATTGGTTTCGCCTGCTTTGATCTCTAGATCACGTTCAAAACCACTGAGTGTGTTTTTGTGATTCAATGCCTGTTCTAGATTGTCGTAGATCACTGCGGGCATTTCACCTAATTCACCTAGTGCTTTAATAGCATCAGTATGTTCTAACAATTGCGTATTAGTTGCTAATGCCTGTAAGGCAGTTTCTTGTAAGTCTTTACGCTTTTTCTCTAGCAATGCAACTTGTTTGTCATCGTGAAATCCTTGTCCACAACTATAGCAAGTATGATTTTCTAAACTAGCAATGTCTGCTTTCAGTTTGTCTATTTCTTTTTGTTCTCTAACTTCGTCTAGCTCGCATCTTTTGATCCAACCGGTAAGATCGTTGATAGTCTTACGTTTCGTGTTGTAGGCATCTAATGCTCTATGTGCGGCAACTTCTTGATCGATGTCTATATCTAGAAGTTGTTCAATAGCTTTAGCAAGATTAGTGATACTGGTTTCGTTTTGTTCTTCCCACATCTTTTGTTTACGTTCCAGTGACTCTATGCTTTGTTGTATGCGGTCGTTGGATATTTTTATAGTTTCGATCTTGGTATTTTCTGTAACTATAGAATCCTTGCTGATCTTG
>Ga0164295_10002535_pt1 | contig 14997 bp, 21 predicted proteins | sample GEODES006metaG_FD_111798 | JGI IMG/M metagenome (GOLD analysis project Ga0164295, IMG submission 111798) | Oligotrophic lake water microbial communities from Sparkling Lake, Wisconsin, USA - GEODES006 metaG | ecosystem: Environmental > Aquatic > Freshwater > Lake | place: USA: Sparkling Lake...
AGAGATTTTTCTCTTTCATATTTTGTTGCTGAAACTTTGTGGTATATGAGTGGAAGTAATTCTACGGAATGGATTTCATACTATGCTCCTTTTTGGAAAAACATTTCAGATGACGGCCAGACGGCAAATTCTGCATATGGAGCAAGAATCTTCAAGACTCATCCAAGAATTGCCGGAGGTCAACTGAACCAGTGGGAATATGTAAAAACCGAACTTAAAAATGATCCGGATAGTCGACGTGCGGTCATTCACATTAGAACTCCTGATGATTCAGCTCACGCTGTAAAAGATGTTCCTTGTACCCTGGCACTTCAGTTCTTTATTCGAGACAATAAGCTTGATCTTCATGTGAATATGCGCTCCAGTGACATCATTCTTGGCCTCGTGTATGATGTTCCAGCTTTTACAACAATGCAGGAGGTCATGGCAAATGAGCTTGACGTCGAGCTTGGAGAATATGTTCATACGTCAAACTCACTTCATTGTTATGAACGAGACTTTGCAATGCTTGATGAAATTGCAAATGAAACCAGCACAATTGGCTTTCCAATGCCAGTATACCCTAAAGAATTTCCTATCAATGATTTGATGGAAGTTGAAAACAAAGTTCGCAAAATGACACATGATGAACTTTTTGCAATCTTTTTGAAATTTAATGATCAATCCAAAGATAGAGCTTCTTCCAGTCTCGTGAATGATTGGGAATATGTTCTTTGTTCTTTTAAAGCTAGAAAGTTTAAAGACCAAAATCTTTCGCAAACCTATCTTTCTTCAACAAGCTATCAAGGCTATCATTTCTTTAGGAGATAAAATGAAAACTCGTGAAATGATTCTTTTTCTGGGACCTATGTTTTCTGGAAAAACAACACATCTTTTTGCTGCTATTGAGCGCCACCAACGCCGCCAGCAATTAGTTGTTTGCTTTAAGCCTAAGATTGATGACAGATATTCTAGCAATGAGATTGTCACCCACTCTGGAATGAAAATTCCTGCTGTTACCGTTAAAAATGGTAATGAGATCATGGACGCCATTTCAAAAATGGAACAGCAACCACGTGTTGTTGCCGTTGATGAAGCATTTATGATTGAAAATTCTCATCAAGCATTGCTACAATTGTTTTTTAAAGGCATAACAGTCTATGTTTCTTCAATTGATATTTCTGCAAACTTAAAGACGTTTTTGGAAATTGACAAATTGCTTCCATATGCTACACATGTTGTGAAATGTGCTGCAATTTGTGAATGTTGTCTTGATGATGCACAGCTCACATATCGAAAGTTTGAATCTGATTCTGAAATCTCTGTTGGCGGCATCGAGGTCTATGAACCTCGATGTTGGTCCTGCCATCCTCTTGTAAGTAAAAAGAACTGGCTTAATGTTTAATTAAGCTGCTAAAGGAATAAAAATGTTTGATCCATCAAGTGTAAACTTTGTCATTTACCACGCAGACTGCTCCGACGGGTTTGGAGCTGCATGGGCTGCCTGGAAGCTTTTGGGAGATCGCGCAACATATTACCCAGCAACTTATGGTCATCCAGCACCAAATGTGAAAGGTAAAACCGTTGTATGCTTAGATTTTAGCTATGACAATGCTACTACAAAGCGACTTATTAGTGAGGCCGACAATTTTTATGTTATTGATCATCACAAAACTGCTATGATCAATCTTAATGATGTGTCAAACACCTATTTTGACATGAATCATAGTGGCGCATATCTTTCTTGGAAGTTTTTCCACCCTGAGAAAGAAGTTCCTCGTTTAATCAAATACATTGAAGATCGTGATATTTGGAAGTGGGAATTGCCTTATTCAAAGGAATTCTCCACATTCTTTTACACAGTCCCATTTGAATTTGATGAATATGACAACTATCTTGATGATAGCGTGATTGATGATGCACAGGAAAGCGGCTCCCACATTGTTGCTTATACAAAGGCTGCAATATCGCGGATCATTAAAAATCCAGCTATGAGAAAGCTTGGTGGTAAATCCGTCGCCGTTGTTAATACATCACAGTGGGTTGACGAGATTGGAAATGCACTGGCTGTTAAATGTGACTTTGCCGTTATATGGCGTTATGATCATAAGCTAAATGACACACATGTCAGCTTACGTTCTTTTCATGATGATGTTGATGTAAGCGAAGTTGCTAAGCGATTTGGAGGTGGTGGACACAAAAAATCTGCTGCTTTTCGTCTTCCGCATGATGTTTTTATCGAATCTATCTTTGACAAAGAGGCTCTCAATTCATGAATCGTCATCAATTGAAAATAAAAACATATATGAATATTTGTGAGCAAATTGCTTCACTTTCATATGATCCTAAATTTAAAGTAGGAACTGTTATTATTACTGATGACTTTCGTGAAATTTGTGCTGTTGGGTATAATGGAAATTATAAAGGTGGGCCAAATGAAAGAGACTCTGATGCAACCGGCGCTTCTGGGTTTCTTCATAGTGAAGAAAATGCTCTTTTCCATCTTTCAAAGCCATTTGAACTTCGCGACAATTTGATAATGCTTTGCACACACAAGCCTTGTCCAATGTGTGCAAAGAGAATCGTAAATTCAGGACTTAAAAGAGTAATTTACGGCACAAATTATAGCGCAATGGGTCCGCAAACCGATGAAATTTTTAAGAATGCATTTATCAGTTGTATGCATATTGATCAATACGTAGGAATATAATTAAGAATCACAAGTAGCGTTCTTCTTGTGAAGCATATTTATATTTGAATGTGTATAAGTCATATTAAGGAGATACAGCTTGAAAAGAGATAACTTGCTCATTAAGCTTATGCGTGAGCAATATGAGAAGCATATATACTCACGCCTTCTAGAAATTGATGTCTCCGCTGCTGGTGGAAAGATACTGATTGATGCTGGTCTTGAAGTCACTGATATAAAGACAGGTGAAAAATTTACAGTGCAATCAGTTCAAAAACATTCCGACGGAGATGTTTTGATCAGTTTAATACATCCTGAAAGTGTTTCTGGACCTATAACAAACCAAGGTAATCATACAATCGTTTCACCTGGTCAAAAGCCTCATGTTTATAATCTAGAACAATTTGAAAAGAAGTTCAAGGTTTAAGGATCAAATAAGAAATTTAATGAAAAAGAAATTGAAAATATCATAAAAGAAACTCTTACAGGTAAAAAACATAAACTAGAAGAGAGAAATCTTAATGAAGCATACGTAGTCACTGCTAGAAAATATGACTTGTCAACAGAAAAATTGAGTGAAGAGAATAAGCAAGCCCATGAAGATCTTATGGACGGCTATGCAAAGTCTTTAAATGAAATTTCGGCAAAGCTTGAAACCGTTGACAGGGACAATATAGGACCTAACAGCTCAACATTTCGTAGCTTAAAGCTTGATGAAGCATATAATTTAAACGCTGTTTTTTTGCATGGTATGTTTTTTGAAAATATATCAGACGTTAGATCGCAAATTTCAATGGACTCACTTTCATATATGAGGTTTGAGCGCGACTGGGGTTCTTTTGAGGCTTGGCAGCGTGATTTCATTGCATGTGCTATGAGCGCAAGAAATGGATGGGTTGTGACGGTTTATAACTTTATGTTGAGACGTTACATAAATGTTGTTGTAGATCTTCATAGCACCGGCGTTCCATTTTCATCTATACCAGTTGTTGTTTTGGATTGCTGGGAACACTCTTATTACCGCGACTATCTAAAAGATCGCAAATCATATGTCTTTTCAATGATGAAAGAGTTGCGTTGGGAAAAAATTGAAGAGAGAATTAGAAAAGTTGAACGTATGGCCGAGGCCCTAAAATGAATAAATCTCTTATAAAAAAAATTGTTTTAAAAGAAATACTTGGAACAAGTCTGCGCAAGCTTTATGAAGCTGATGAACCCACTGCAAATCCGGTTGCTGACCTTGCAGCAGCAGCACCTACTGACCCAAATGCTGCTACTTTGCCTGCTTCTGCACCTGCTGATCCAAACACTGCCTCTGTTCCACCAGTAGGTCCCTCTCCCGGAGGAGCACCTCCTGCGCCGAGTATGCTTCCACCACCTGTGCCAGCAACACCTGGTCCTCCAATGTTAGGGGCACCTCCAATGTTAGGGGCACCTCCAATGCCAGGAGCTGCTGTCCCAATGGGCGCCCCCGCGCCTACTCCAGGTGCAGCACCTGCTAAAAAGCAAAATAAACCAAAGCCAGCTAAAACACCCAATCCAGATAAGCAACAGGTAGCTTCAAAGCTTCATAGCACATTGATGAATGCAATTTCAAGTGCAAGTGAAGATGTTTCTGAAAGTCTTAAAAATAGAAATTTGCGTTTTCTTTATGAAGCTGACGAAGAGGCTGAAGATAGCAAAGGAACACCAGACGATGAAAGCAAAAAACAGCCTGAAAAGAAGTCAGGCCCTAAGATTGATATGGACAAATACGCTGGTGGTGTCGCCAACTTAATTGATAATTACACATCTCTTGTTGATATTAAGAAAAGTGTAATAGATCAAGCTGATCAAGATCTTGACACACAATTTCCAGATGATTCACCTGCCCTTAAAAAGCAATTGAAAGATTTACTACGCACACAATACCACTTATCTTTAGAAAAAGAAAATGAACCACCGGAAAAATATGCAGTTGGAGCGAAGAGCGGAGCAGGAGGCTCTGCGTGAGAAAGTTTCTCACATTGTTGAGCCTCGAAAGTGTGTCCATCTAAAACTCCCATCAGAAGTTCATTCTGATCTCAGAATATTTGGAATCAAAAACAAATTGTCTCTTCAAGAAATGATAACAGAAATGTGTCGTCTTTTAGTTGATGGAGACAACTATCTTTATAATCGAATGATAGCTCTTTATAAGAGAAAACAAGAGAAAAAAATTAAAAAAATATCTGTAAAAGATGAGGAAAGCATTTACAATCATATTGTTGGTGATGAATAGACCAACCTATAAAAATAAAGGAAAAAAAATGTTTCGTAATATTGTTGCTTTTGTTACACTTTTGACTGCAGTCGGCTGTTTTTCTGAGTCCACACCAGCCACGGTTTCTCCAACTACTACAGTTTCCACCGAAACTACAGTTGACACTGTTCCACAAACCACTCAGTTTGATGATATGAGTTCTACTGAAACAGTTGAGCAGGTTACCCCAGTTGAAGATGTCGAATTGGCCGACCAGAGTCCTTCAAATTAAAAATACTTTTTTTGAAAAAAAAGCGCTACACTTGTAGCGCTTTTTTCATTTCTGACACCTGATGACTATAATACTTAATCATACACACGAGGTCGTTAATGTCATATGTGAAAGTAAAAAAATCAATTCTTGAGAATTTGATTAAAAAAACGCTATTTGAATCAGACTCTGTTTCAGAAAAGCTTATAAAGCCAGATGATTCTGCTCTTCCATCAGATTTGCCATTAAAGCCAGACAACAAGCTAATTGTTGATCACCCTGGAACTGAAAGACCTCCTGTTGAAGATGATGAATACACTCCTGACAACTCAAAGGAACTTGGACTTGCAATGAAAGCATTGTCTGAAATGATTCCTGCTGAGAATGTAAGTGTAGCATATGATGCTATGAAGAAAGCGATTGAGTCAATTAACAATCAACCAGACGAAAATGTCAAAGGAAGTGATGTCAACATGGCAACTTTGGATGAAAGAAAGCGCATAGCTTTGAGAAAGATGGTCATAAAGAAACTTAATGAAATCGACAATAAGGACGATGATGATTGGGAGGAAGAGGAAGATCCTAAAGATCCATTTAGCAAAGGTTTTTATCGCGATGTCAGGGCAAACTTTGGATCAGATGATGTAGACGATGATGATCCTAAGTCTAGACAAAGTGATGATCTTCATATGTTTAAAGGTGAAGATGAAAAGCTCATCAAGCGCTTCATTATGAACAATGATACAGTCAGTGATATTGAAGACATCATTGGCGGAAATGCAGATGAGCGTGAAAAATTTCTTTCAATTCTTCGCATGCTTGAAAACATTGAAGGAATGAAGCATCGTAAGCTTTCTGATAACAAAGCAGCTGACGCTGAAATCCGACAGAAGTATATTCCTCCTGCTGAGCAGCTCGGCGAAGAATTCCACAAGAACATTATCAATTTGGCAAAAAAAGATATTAGTTCATTTGATTTGTCAGCTTTGATTTATGACACATTTGATGATTTGTCTGATATCATGGACAGCATCAATGATCTTGTAGGAACCGAAAAGTTTGAATATCAAACACAGGCTCCAAAATATGGTTATGGCGCAGCCTCAGGTCTTAGACAAACAATGGTTCGAGATCTCCAGGGTGTTCGAATGGTTCAGCAATATTGGCAAGACGATGATATTGTATACGTTCAGAACAACGCTAAGAAAAGATTTCTTGAGATCTTGAGCAACAAGGATAATGCAAAGTTTCTTCGCACTCTCTTTGATGATGAAGGCCTCGATGAATTTATCAATGAAATTGATAAAAACCCAAAGGCTTTGATTGGCTCACTTATCTATAGAAACTTTGAAGGTCTTCTTTCTTATATTACAAGCCAAAGAATTTCGGATATGAAATTTGGTGAAGGTGTAAGCGAAACTCCTAAGTCAGCAGAAGATATTGCTGACGCTTTAGAATCTAATGGATTCGATGAGTTTAGTGAAGGAGACGCCAGCTATATGCTTGAGCTGGTTCCTGAATACCTCAGTGTGAATGAATTAAATGCTTTTGTTGACTTTTTGTCATCAGCAGATGATTCAACTGTTACAAAACTAAGTGACAGATTGATGACTGCTGTGGGTCAAGATGAAGATACTTTGGCAAAATTCATTAAGACGTTCACTGCTAAAATGAAGTCTTCAATTGAAAAGCCTTTGGGTCGTGAAGTTGGTAAGTCGTTCCAGTCTGACTTTCCTGAGAACAAGCCAATCAACAAGTCAGAGATTGAGCAGATTGAAAAAATGATTGATCAAGGCCTTGTTAAGAAGGTATTTGACCAGGTCATATCTGATGCTTATAACAAGTCTAAGTTGCTTGCTGCAATAGGAGCTGCGGCTTCAATGGCTGCTGAAGATATCGACGTCGGTGTTATTGGAAAATACACTGAGCCTGCATTTGCATCATTGAAAAAGTATGCTACACGTGTAATGACAGGAACTCCAGGCGCCGCTGTTGGCATCTATCAGGATGCTGCTGAAATGGATCCTGATTATGCTAAGAAGTATCAAAGTGATGTTGAAGGCGAGTTTAAGTCAATCCTTAAGAAAGACAAGAATGCACAAAAAGCCTTAGATAAAAATGAACCTCCTGCCAAAAAAATGGTTAAGAGAGGAGCATAAACAATATGAGCAAGCTAAAAGTTTCAAGCTTGCTACGTGAATACTTCGAGCACCAGCCTGTGGTTGGTGCCATGCGTGATTTTTCGATAGACACAAGAAGCCTTCCGGTCTCTCCTGCAACAACATCAAAATGGGTTGTTAAAGAGAGACCGGAGCGTCTATGTAGAACATTCGAATTTTCTAATCGTGAATCATGTCGTCATTTTATAAATGAGCTGATGGATTATGAAGATCGTAGCAAACATCATGCGGAAATTAAGTGTCGTGGAAACATTATGACTATTGAGATTTATACTCAAGACATAGACGCGGTGACTGAACTTGATAAAGATTATGCAAAAGAAGTTGACGCAATTTATGATGAAATGAGGGCATATGGCTACACCTGAGTCATTGTTTATTTCAAGTGATATTGAAGATATTGTTGATATAAAAAGCGTGACAACAAAGTCACAGTTAATTAATGATACGTTTCGTGGTGATATTACTGATGAAATCAGGTCAGCATGGATTGATGATAATGGAAAGTTCATTGTAACCATTCAAGGAAGTATCAACGAATTTCTTTATTCATTGCTTAATGGGTTTAAGTATCAAGTTCGCATTGGCAATCAAAAATATCAATGCAAAGTAATAAAGATAGAGAAAAACAATGTATATTTACAAATGGAGGTAGAAAATGCAGGAATTTGAATTTGACAAGTTTATGGATGATATTGTCAAGCGTGAAGATAATTTCCGCAATCGAATCAAAGAGTACGCAGAAAATCACGCTGACACACCTCAGCGTAGATATAATGCTAAATATCGTGAACATGCTCACAATCGAATCAAGTATGATAGAGAGCAATAATGAAAACGATTACAACTGAAAAACAGCTTTTAAGTTTTTTAAAAAAGCTACATGAGCAAGGAGAAGTTCAACCCCCAGCGCCCGCTCCAACTCCGGCTCCTGCGCCATCTTCTAATCCTGCTGGGACTTCTCCACAGGCTCCCGCTCCAGGTGTTCCTGCTGAGCCCATTACACTTGATGATATTATTGAAAAACTTAATGTCATTCGCGCAGGTCGTTCAACAAAAGATGACAATGTGAAATCAGATCTTGAGAATTATATTCTGCAGTTCAGTGAAGAAGACAAGGGTTCATTGCTTGCTTTTCTTGATGGTTTGGGTAGAATATTGACTCCACCTGAGCAGGTTTCACCTACACCTGGCGGAGTTCCTGGAGCACCTGTTAAGTCTGCTCCTGCGCCTGTTACTTCACCAGCACCTGCGCCATCGGCGCCGGCAGCTCCAAAGTCTGTATCTAAATCTCCTGTTCCAATAAATGTTGGCGGAATCTAAATGAATAGCAAAAAGCTAATATCTGAGTCTTATTACCCAAGTTATATGACTATGTCACGCGATGAAGCCGGTGAAATAATCGACAGCTTCATCAACATTTTTAAGTCAGTATGGTCTTCAGTTAAGTTGCTTTTTGCTACTCTTAAACTTAACATTAACGTTATAGCTGCTGTAGTTGCAGGAAATGATAATTGGCTAAAAAATTCTTATGCTGAATTTGAAAAAGAAAGATCAGACTACGCAAATGAGATGCAAAAAAATCTCAAATATTTTTATAAAGCAATTGGCCCTGAAAATGGTGATCGAACGCTTGAGCAAAGTGCAACAAGATTGTTTTTGATGGCGGCAAATCCACTTGCATATGCGTCATACGTAACATCTCCATTAGCTCAACCATCATCAACTGAGGATCCTGATGATGGAAAAATGTCTGATCGTCTTAAGCGTGCACTTGTTATGTTTGGATTGATTACAAACGAATCAATAAATTCACACCATGTATTAGTTGAAGCTGCGCAAGCTCCTCAAGTTATTCCGCCCGAAGAAGTAAAAAAATATCAAAAAATTGCAAAAGATTACATCACGCAAGAAAAGAAAAAAATGGACGCTGTTCTTTTAAAGATGGCTGACAATATCTTTGTTTTAAAGAAACTTGCAGAAGCTAAAAATTTTGATGAGTTAAGAAATGCAATTTCTGATGCAAACAAAAAAGGAATTAAGTTAGTTGATAATGGATTGGACAACATAGAAAATAAGTTAAAAACGGGCATACAAAATTACGAAAAAACAAACCAGCAGGAATTTAAAGAAAAGATAATGAAAATTAAAAAAGCGTACCCTGATCTTGCTAAAATGAATGACCAAGATGCCATGATAACATATGTTTTTGGAGTCATAAAGTCACAAATTCAACAAAATCTAATCAAGGCTTATAATTCGACTGTCAAAAACTCAAAAGCTATTATTGTTCCAAACTTAACACCTGCTGAAACAAAAGCTTTAAGTGAAACTCCTGTTGGTCAGGAATATCTTCAAATGTTAGCTGAGTTTTCAAAAAACATAGAAAACGGAAACAAAGATATAGAAAAGAAAAAAGATGATTTAACTCAGAGCCAAGTTGCTTTATAAATAAATTATGTCAAACACAAATAAGAAAAAATCGGCACCTTCATCATGGATCCCTGAGATTATGTATGAGGAGAATTCACACATTCCTTTTATTGATGTTCCAAAAGGAGAAACTGATCCAGTTTCACTTTTTATATCATTAGTTCATAAAACTGATGAAACTGAACCTGACATGGAAGGTAATGAAATCCCAGTATATGATATGAGAATCGAGCATTATGCTCGTATGTCATGTTTGGCTGAAAAGCTTAGCCCAGAAGATTATGATAAGGTTAGAATCGCTCTTGGTTTAAAGCCACTTGTTGAAGCAGTGAAAAGTGGGCGTGAAATTTTTAACAAAGTTCAAGAAAATGTGAATAAGATTTCTGAACTTGCTAGTAAAAATCGCATTAATAGTAATACTTAGATTTAGGTGAATGATAAAAAATCTTTCGCCATTTCATTTTAACCGAATATTTATCGGTGGAGGCAATGATGATTTTCAATAAGGCTAGAATGGCAAAGCTCTCTGGTATCCTGACTGAGAGCAAGAAGGGTATCAAGGATTCCATGGCCGATCAGTTTGGCGGTGGTAAGGAAGAGGGCGATCCCTGGCTTGATGGTGAGGTCACCACTGAAGGCACCGAGGAAGACGAGTCTTCAATGATGAATGAGCTTGATGATGATGAGGATATGAAGGAAGGTGACGAGGAAGAGCTCGATGAGGCTTCACTACGTCGTATGATCCGCAGCGCTCTTAGCGAAGCCAAGAAAGAGATGATGGACAAGAAGAAAGCCAAGGGCAAGGCTAAGGGCAAGTTCCCAGCCAAGGCTAAGGGCAAGGATGACGAAGATGAAGAGAAGGCAGTTCGTGAGGCTGTTCGCTCAGAAATTAAGTCAGTTCTTCGTTCACGTGGCGTTACACTTGGCGGAACTGGACCAGGCTTCAAGCGCTAAATTCCTGAACCTATGCAATCCGGCGGCCGGCCGGTTATAATGGTGGTATGAGCAAAACTCTACCACCATTTGTAGTTGGACAGACGATTTTTCTTATTCCACATGAAACTCGAGCTGTCATTCCCGCTGTTGTCGTCGAAGAAATCACAAAAAAGACGATTAACGGTTCACAAACATCCTGGATGATTTTCACACCATCCAGCCAAAAGCCCGTTAAGCTAGACACAAGTGCATGTGAGATCTTTACTACAATTTCTGATGTAAGAAAATCTCTTTTTGATCGTGTGTCTATTGCAATTGAAGAGATGATTGTTGAAGTTGAGGAAATCAGCTCTGCCCTTAACAAGGCAATGCAACCTCAGCAAGTTGATGATGCACCCACTGTCGTTACTCTTGAAGACGGAACCAAGGCAAGGATTAAGTAATGAATCAAGTTTCTAAGCGTGTTCTCATTATTGATGGTATGAATCTTGTTCATCGTGCTCGAGTTGCAATGTCAGGCCACGGAAATGGTTTGACGTATGCAGCTTTGCGTTCGATTCGAGCTCTTGTCAATCTTTTCGATCCAAATGTTGCTTACTTTGTGTTGGAAGGTCATCCAAAGCGGCGTATTCAGCTGTCTGAAGGTACTTACAAGGCTCAGCGTGAAAAGTCTGATGAGGCCTTCTGGGATCAGGTAAAGCAGCTTGTGGAAGTTGTTTCCAATTACCTTCCCATCAAGGTTATTCGTCATCCTGATTTTGAAGCTGACGACGTCATTGCACACCTGGCAACATGTGTGCATCGTGATGATTTTTGCACTGTTGTTTCAACTGACAGCGATTTCACACAGCTTGTTACGGAAGCCACCAAAGATAGATTTTCTCTTTATTCTCCAATCAAGAAAGTGTTTGTTCAGCCCACTCCTTATGACTATGTGTTGTGGAAGTCGCTTCGCGGCGATGGCGCCGACAATATTGATGGTGTGCCTGGTATTGGTGACAAGCGCGCAACAAATTTTGCAATGAATCCTGTTGAGCTGCGTCTCTTTTTCAACAAAAACCCGGCTGCAAAAAAGATTGTTGAGCACAATATCTCAATGATCAAGTTTGAAGACATGCGCCCCCATTGGGACGGTGTAACTGTTTCATCTTCGACTCGCGATAACACATCTTTTCGTGAAAAGCTGCAATCTCTTGACATGAATTCAATCACAAATGACAAAAATTGGCCAAAATGGATTGGTTCATTTAATCAGCTCTGGCTCAGTTTCAATTTGAAAAATGCAGCATAAAATACTCCTACGCAAGTAGGAGTTAGCGTGTCATTTCAAAATGCATTTTCGTTCGATCAGCCCCTCTCAGGGGCTGAACAAGTTTCTCTTCGCACACAAGGACTGCTTTCTGAAGTTGAGGTTGCTGTTAAATCAGGTGATCTATTGGTTGCTGTGAATACTTTGACTGGTGTTCGCCGACCACTTTCAGTTGAAAGCACGCTTTCTGAATCAACCCAGCGCCGTCTTCTGAAGGACTAATATGAGCGAAGCCTTCAGAAATCTTGTTTTTGATAGTAGCGCTCGTGACAGTCTAAAGGCCGGAGTAGATGCCTTAGCAAAGGCTGTCAAAGTGACAATGGGTCCCAGTGGTCAAAACGTGATCATTGAGATGCCTGGAATGCCGCCCATTGTGACAAAGGACGGAGTTACCGTAGCCCGAGCAATTAATTTCAGAGACAGAAACATGAATCTGGGGGCTCAAATCATTAAAGAAGCTGCCAGCAGAACATGTGATGCCGCTGGCGACGGAACAACAACGTCCACAGTCCTTGCGCAATCTATCTTTAATGGTGGGTTGCGCGTTCTTTCTGGAGATCATAGCTATCCTGAAATGAAATCAGGAATGCAATGGGCTGTGAACTCAGTCATTCATGAACTGCAATCGATGTCACGACAAATCTCTTCAGATGAAGAAGTCATTCAGGTTGGAACAATTTCAGCTAATGGAGAAAGAAGTATTGGTGAATTGCTTTCACAAGCAATGCGTGCTGTAGGTCGTGATGGAACAATCACGGTTGAGGACGCAAAGGGGTTTGGGACAACTTTGCAAGTTGTTGAAGGAGCAGAAATTGATCGAGGATATCTTTCACCTTACTTTGTGACTGATTCAGAAAAAATGGTGTCAGCTCTTGATTCACCATATGTGTTGCTGACAAACAACAGAATCACTTCATTGAAGGAAATCATTCCACTTCTTGAAAAAGTTCATTCTGCACAAAAGCCACTTCTCATTGTTGCTGATGAGGTTGAGGGTGAGGCAATGCAAGGACTTGTTCTAAATCGAACAAAGGGCATTATTAATGTTTGCGCAATAAAGGGGCCTGAATTTGGTGAAAACAGGCTTCACGCTTTGGAAGATCTTGCAATTCTTCTTGGAACAAAAGTTGTTGGAGACAATATTTCTTCAATTGCTTTGACTGATCTTGGTAAGTGTAAAAAGGCAATTGTTGGACGTTATAGAACTGTATTTATTGATGCAGCAGGTTCAAAAGAAAATATTGAGGCACGCGCATCAGAGCTCAGATCACAAATGTCAGATCTTACCCTTGAGTCACATGAAGTTGAAACATTAAAGCGTCGACTTTCTAGATTGGCTGGTGGCGTTGCTGTTCTTAGAGTTGGCGGCGCAACTGAAGCTGAGTTGAAAGAAAGACGTGATCGTGTTGATGATGCATTGCACGCTACAAGAGCCGCCGTTGAGGAAGGAATTCTTCCAGGCGGTGGAACAGCTCTTGTTCGCGCAGCATCTAAGATTAGATCAAAGATTCCAAAAAAATCTTCTGACTCATTTAAGCAAGGAGTTGGCGTTGTTCTTGAAGCTTGCGTTGTCCCACTAAAGCAAATCGTTGTGAATGCAGGTCTAAATCCTGATCTAGTTCTTTCTAAGGTTGAGCGTCTAAAAGGTGATAATGGGTTTAATGCTTCTACGGGCAAGTATGTTAGCACATTTGATGCAGGTATTCTTGACCCTTTGAAAGTTGTTAGACTTGCACTTGAAAATGCACACTCAGCTGCTAGCATTTTATTGAGTGTTGGATGTACCGTTGTCGATGATAGTCCAGCATAATTTTTTACGGCAGGTATGCAAATCCTGCCGGTCCTGTAGTATATTACTTCTGGAAGGCAGGAATGGTCAAGCCTTCCAGATAAAAAATGTAATGAGGTAAATTAAACAATGTCCCGTGTTTTTAATCGTGATTTCCTGAGCGTTATGAATGAAGATGATCTTCGTGCCAAGATTGTTGCATACAAGAATGCAATTGAGGCCGATAAGCGCCGAGGCCGCGATACCCAGGATCTTGAAGTCGAGTATTGCTATCTGTGGACTGAGGGTGAGGTTCGCGATCGTCGACGGGCCGCCCATGAGGAGTATGTTCGAAACAACCCGGACCTGTTTGATCAGGAAGACAATTACGAGGACGACAACAGTCTCTGCTCGTAATCTACAAAAATTGAGGTGGTTTCATGAGTGATATGAATTCCTTGTTTAGAGAAGTCGGTCGCTTTCCTCTTCTTACTCGTGAAGAGGAAGTTTCACTGGCACAGAAAATTGAAAATGGTGACAAAGACTCGCGGGATCGCATGATCCAGTCGAATATGCGCCTTGCCATTTCAATTGCACGAAAGTACTCCAGGACTCCTGGTGTAGACTTTGATGATTTGGTTCAGGAAAGTACCATTGGTTTGATTCGTGCTGTTGATCGATTCGATTGGCGCCGGGGATTCAAGTTCTCGACATATGCCACTTGGTGGATTAAGCAAGCTGTTCGTCAAATTATGAATATGCAGGCCAGCTCTATTCGTTTTCCTGCTGGAGTCAATGCGCTTATCTGGCGAGCGCGTCGAGCAAGTATTGAATTTAACCAAGAGTTTGGAGTTCAACCTACTCTTGCTGAAATTGCGGATATCTTGAAGGTTGACGTTGAATCGCTAAACGTTCTAATGCAGACGTCGCGATACACTATGTCTCTTGACTCTCCTGCAATGCATAGTTCAGATGAAGATTCCAGCCCTACTCTTGCTGATGTGATTCCTGGAACTTCTGACGTTGAAATCAACGAAATGATGGATCGTGAAAGGTTTGCTTCTGCCATTCGTCGTGGTTTTAGCAAGCTGACTGATCGTGAAGAGAAGATTATTCGTCTTCGCTTTGGTCTTTCTGAAGATCCTAATGACCATATCAACTATCCTATTACTCATGATGAGCTTTCTGCGCTCCAGGCCAAAAAGGAAAAG
>Ga0164295_10002536_pt1 | contig 14993 bp, 8 predicted proteins | sample GEODES006metaG_FD_111798 | JGI IMG/M metagenome (GOLD analysis project Ga0164295, IMG submission 111798) | Oligotrophic lake water microbial communities from Sparkling Lake, Wisconsin, USA - GEODES006 metaG | ecosystem: Environmental > Aquatic > Freshwater > Lake | place: USA: Sparkling Lake...
TAATCAATGCAATCTTCAAGAAGATTTGGATTAATGCTACAGCGCCGTAAACTCGCTAAAAATAAGTTCAAAATATGACTACCGGAATCAAAAAATTGTTGGCGGTGGGCCTCAAATTCATCTCGGTGATATTGGGGCTGAGTGATCACAGACCAATATGGATCTACGGCACCAAGTGATTCCCATTCACCCGCGATACGGGTAAACATTGCCTTTAAGAGAGTATCGGAGCATTCGATCTCGACCGGAATGGCCGGCAAAGAAAAGGGGTGGCGCTGTAAAACTTGCTGAGGGTTATTTAAGATCTCGCCCATGCGCTTGCGAAATTCTGCCGATTTATAAAATTCAGCGCGTAACCCCTCAACCGAATGAATCGACTGACATAGATTATTGACTACCTCGTCATTCTCAGGTTCGCGACCCAAAAATAAGAGGTAGGCTAGACGCACCTCATCAGCAGAAATCAAAAAAAATCTCCTTTATTTGATACCGATTTTATTACAAAGGGGCGCCCAAAATACCAAAAACTAGAGCATTAGCCCTTAGGCCAGAACTAGGCGAGTGATACGGGAACTACCGCTAGAGGTAATCCGATAACCAAGACGAACATGAGTGCAGTTTATAGGTGGAATCAGCTGATTTTGGGCATTGAGCTCAAAAAGAGCCTCCTCAACCAAGGCCCCAGAGCTTTCTTCAAAACGCACAAGAAGCTGCATTTGCAAGCCGACCCCAGCCTCCATATAAAAAGGGGTTCCTAACTGCCCGCCAAGATCACCAATCGGAATAGCAAACTCAGAGAACAAATCGCAAGTTTCCCCATCAGGTAATTCAGAAATAACATACCAGCCGAATCGATCTATTGAACCAGTGATATCGCGCGTGAAACGATCGCCAAAAATCTGGGCAAGTTTTTCAGGTTTCCAGCCAGGCTTACCTAACCAAAAAGGCATAGACATTTTAAGGGCATCCGCCTTGGCATACAGCTCATCAATGCTTGAGCCTTGATTGATTTCTAGATCATCTACAGTGGTAGAAACCATCTTAACAGAAACCACATTTTGATTAAACACATTACGACAATAACTAAAATAGTCTAAAGACATGCCATCACTCACATCAAGGGATGAAGTCGCATCATCAGAAAATAACTGAGAGATAGAAAACTCAGAAAAATGCTCTACTGAAATCAAGCTAGAGCGCAATTCCATGGAATTCATGGGCCTATAAGCACCCTCAGCGCCCTGAATGGCAACCTCACCAGAAGCTACTTCAAAAAACTGCTTCTTTCCAAATGCAGAAGATTTACTATAGCGAGTGGCTAAAACCAAATCAAGCAGGTAATTAGGGCCATAGTAATCAGAAGGATGCAACAAGGCAATCCAATGAGTTTCTTTTGCAAGATCAGTAATGGTAGTTTCACCTAAACTAGAAGCAAGTACCACTTGAATGCGTGCATCTAACACTGAAGAATCCAGCCCAGCCTTCAATGTATCGGAATGAACTAAGAAAATGGCGCTCCAATTATCAAAGGTTTGCGCCGAGAGCAGATCAATGAATTGAGTAACCTCAGATTTACTACTAACTATAGAGAGAACTATCACTGGAGGTAGTGCAGGATACTCAACTACTCCGAGCACTTTGTCCAAAATTCGAGCTAAGCGATGAGCGTAGGTATGCTCACGCATTACTTTTCGAACTCCGGCTAATGCTAACTTCGATCTCAGGAGATCACTTCCCACAACTTCTTTTAGTCGGGATTGAATGACTGTAGGATCATCGCTAGCAATGATGATGTCGCCAAAAAGAAATGGAAAAGCTTTGGAGTAATTACTGATTGTAACAGTGCCGGAACCTAATAATTCTGGTGCGCGGCGAGCAAACATGGAGACAGAGTCTTTTACGGTATTAAGATTGATGCTGTATTGATATCCTTTGTAAGCTACGACAATATCCTCAACTAAAAGTGAGCCCTTAATCAAAGGGTGAAATTGTGGGGGAAAGCGATAGTTTTGATCGGCACTGTTAAGGTATCGATCATATATATCAAGCGGCAGGACTGAAGCACTCACATCTAAAAGCTTTTGAGTGTCAACAACCCTATCAGGGAAACGTCGGTAGTAAGAACCCGCATAACTGATGGCTTTTTTACGAGGAGAAATTTCTAGCGGATTGTGTAGATTTGGCTGGCCAGCAAAGGGGAGTAGGTAAACTCTAGAGTGGCCTAAAGCATGCTTGTATTTGGGTATGCAATTAATATCTGTTGTAAAAATATAATCAAATAAACTTGCGGTTAATAAAAAGCGGTCAAAGTGTATAGGATCCTCTTTACTTAAAAAGATACTTGGAATACCCTTTTCTTTGGCCAAATTCAGCACTTGAATAATTTCGAAAGATGTATTAAATACTTTCTTGAACCATGAGCTATTAACGCCAAACCATGCAGATTCAACAATTAATAGTGTGGGTTTGGACGTATTAAAAAAAATAGTGAAGTCATGCGGGGTAATTTGAGTTACATTACAACTTAATAGCCAACATTTAAAAGAAAAATCATCAAGAATGGTGGCAACCCTTAAATTTTTAAACATATCATTTTTAATAAAAAATCAGTAGCCCTACATCTAAAATGCGATGAGATAAAGCCAAACCCAAACCCATAACCACCCTTCCATTATTCAATTTTTCATTAAGAGGGTGAACTATGAAGGTTTAAGTATTATGGAAAATAATTAGTCATAGTCATAGTCATAAAACATCTATATTTATAAAAAGAGGGCTCTAAGTAAATTTTGCAATAGCATCCTTTACTACTCCGACGGAAAAATTTCTATCCGCGGGGAGATGCCCATCTCCGCTGGGCGTAACCTTAAAGAACCATGCAACCATCACTTTTGAACTAAATTCAGAACCGCCTCTAAAACGTTTATTCAAGTAATTCATAAATGGCATTAAATGTCTATCAATATGAAGGTTATCAGCAATATTTTGAATAAAATAGATGTTAGGAATCTGGGGGATTTCCATCATCCTAGAAATTACATTTATACGGGATGGATAGGTTAAATTTACCTGCTCAATTTCATCAACCTGGTACGAATACTTGCAAATATTAGCCAAGGCGCTTTTTACATGGTATTGATTCATGTCAATTTGCGGAACCTCTGCAACCACATGTGAGCCAGGGACATCGCATGCCATCATAAGGGAGCTAAATCCACCCGCAGATGAGCCATAAAAAACTACTTTATCATTTGAAAGTCCCATTAATTGGGCAATTTTTTGCACAATCTCGGCGCATGTAGTCATGTAAAAATGATCTCTTGTTCCCTGAAACCAGCCGCCCAATAATTCATCACTTAAATATAATGTGGGATCATTCAATGCGACCGTTGAGGAGCGCTCAAAGTCATTTGCCCATGATCCGCGGTGAAAAACAGGTAGCTCAAGATCCCTATTTCCTAGGGCGGATTGACCAAAAACGATTAAGCTACTTGCCAAGCTTTTGCAATTAACTTGAAACTCAAATTTAACGCCTCTTTCAAAAACTACTAATTGAAATTCCGAGGGGCAACTAAATATATCAACTGAAATATCTGATAAAGATGAGAACTCGTGAATAGCTAACATGCTTAGAAGAGCTCCTTATAATTCAGCGAATCTAAAGCCCTTTTCGCAAGTAGAGCATCACCTCTCGAAATACAATGTCCTAAGTGAATGAGTCCTAATCTAGGGTCTAACTTTAAATCCTCTGGCAAAATATGTAAATTTGAGTCGTTATTAACTTTTAAAAAATAATTGGCTAGATAATGAAGGCAGAGATCATCCACATCCCCCGATCCAACATCAATAGACTCAAGAGCCTGAGCCAACTTACCTTGAGCTAATAGCAGAAGGGTGTTAACTTTTGGATCATAATCGTCTGTGGATAAAAGCTCCGCCTTATTTTCTTTCAGGCGCAGAATTGCATTAATTTGTTTAGCCAAAGATAAGTCTAAGCTTGCGCTATTAATAAAAATGTATTGGATCAAATCAATCCCCCCCATCTTGACCAGCCCAAACACTAGCTTTAAACGCTCAGCCTCAGTAGCGTATAAAAATGAATTTAAAACTGCCTCATAAGGATCGGAGGAGTTTTTGGAGGCCAGGAATCCCATAAGAATAGGGGAGCCATGAAAGCTACCAACATATTGCTCAACATCCAGCCGAGATCTAACAACATCAAAGCCACGATTTTTTAGCAAATTAATGATATTTTCAGATCTATAGTATCTAGTCGAAGTTGACATCGAAAACCACCCGAGTTCGTAAGCTATATTTTTTAGTACTGCATTAATAATCTCCAATGCATTCTTCATATCACCACCATCTAGTGCTGAACTCAATGAACCCAATGGCGCACCAAGACTGTAAGTGCTGAAATAAATCTCACCTCCATAAATCAATGCAGATCTTACATTTTTTAAAAAAATATCTATGTCCATATACTGCAAAGAATTTATTGACCAACAGCGCGCTATATTTTTTTCATATAAATTATGAATTTCAGACACATCTGTATTTAGGATTTGATAATTGAATTCCCGCGGAATTTTTTCAAAAATTGTTCGAGAAATATCACAACAGTTTATCGTTTTATCCAAAAGAATTAAGTTTGCATCAGGATGTAACATTGAGTATGCTAAAGCCCACTCCCCTGTACCGGCCCCAATGTCTAAAATAAAATGTTTATTAGCGCTGTCGTTATCAAGATAGATTCGATTATCAAAGCCAATGGATTTAAATGTATTAATTATTCTTTGAGTCCCCAGCTTGTACCTAGTAAAGAAATAGTCGCTGAATGATTTGCCAATCAAACTATCCCGCAAGCTATTGCATGTAGCAATTGCAATCTTATCGTACTCAATAGACTTGGATGATGGCGTCTCAAGTTTTCCATTCTGCAAATTGAAATAATCATTAAAGTTAATAAACCTACACCTTTGTTCAATTAAAAAATTAATTATCTTCTCAAATTCTATGAAATCTACTTGATTCCAGGCGGGGGGGTGGAATTGAACAACAAGATACTCTTGATTTTTCTTGAGGTAAAACCTTCTCTTAAATTCAATAAAATCACACTCACGATTTGTACTCCGCACAAACTCTGGAGATAAAAGAGTGCCCCTATCTATATTAACAAGGCTTGACCCTCTCATTAGCGCCTCCTCCACTAAATACACCCCCTTAAAACCTAATTCTCCGATAACCTCAATCGAATTTTCATCATATAAGTTATAGGGCGCACCAAAAAATTCGGGCTGGAGACCTAATAGTCTAGCTATTTCATTTTGTGCATTCTTAATTTCAGTGTATTGCTCTGACTTACTTAGGGTTGGTAATTTTGGATGATTAAAGGAATGATTCCATATTTCATAGCCTGGTTGAGACAGCATTCCCTTAATGTAATCAATATCTGAGGTTTTAATAAATTTCAAATATCTCGCAATAATACCAATAGAGATTGGAATGTGATACTTAGCTAAAAACCTATCAAAATATTTGAAATTTTCAATGCCTGTAGGGAAGCCGAAATCATCTGACTTGAAGATAATTGACTGAAATGAGTTCATAGGATTGTTAGTTCGTAATTAAACGATTTCCCTTTAAATATGAATCCCACCGACTAACGACCCTAGCAAAACGCCCCTCAGACACTTGATTAAGAAGAGAAAGTAACGAAATGTGGAGTCTGTGGTAGGAATTTCTAGCTTGATTAGGGCCCTCGACACCCGAAAAGTAGTGGGTTAAGTCATAGCTTGTCCCCGAACCCAAATCATAAAGAGGCAATAGATGCTCGAGAGTATTCATGCCAGCTTCAAAAAGTATTGAGGCTTTCTCGCTTTTTAAAACTATGCTAGCATCATAGAGGCCAACTAAACAGAACATGAAGCCATTTAAAACGTAAGATGGGGGCGTTGTAGGATACTCCTCATAAAAATATAAACCATCAATATTTGATCTAAGACAACCTCCCGATTCGACGTTTTTTTCTATAATTTCCATCGATAAATCAACGTACTTTTCCATTTCATCAGAAAATCTACTATTTCTAACGAATAGCGATATCATCATTCCTTGACTAAGCGCACTGTACCAAGGAGCCTTCAAAAACTCCACCCTATCCTTAAAAAACATATGGTCAAATGTAAAAGGCCAACCCCCATCAACATTTTGGTTGTTGATTGCCCAGTTAACAATATTTGAAAATTTATCACACACTAACTCACCTTTAGAAACCATTATTGAATATAGCTCTAAACCGTGATGTGCAATGGTAACGGGGTTATAGTGGAGGCCTCCATGATGAGCATTCAAAGGTATATTGAATTCATCAGAGCTGACTATCTTCCACCCAAGAACATTTAGATTTTTGAAATCCATATATTCGCCGAGAGGTGAATAATCCGTAATAATAGGTGACCTTGCATTTCCATCGGCATATTGCTCATGTATTGGCTCAATAAATTTATCCATTAATCAATATCCCCTTGTGAGCCTACAGTAAATTTAATCTCCTTATCAGTTGTTATAATGTGTGATCTATTCTCCCTAACGGATCGAGCAGAGGCTTCAGATAACTTTAAAAAAGCCTCAGGATTTTTAAATAAAAATTCTATGGAATCTGCCAATTGAAGATAGCTTTCGGAATCAACAGCAAAGCCAGTATTTGAATCAACGAATTCGGGAATTGCAGCAACTTTGTTCGTAATTGGAACCAAGCCAGAAGACATGGCCTCGTCACGAGAAACGCCTTGGGTATCCATTCTGGTTGGGCATAAAAAGATCCCATGATCCGCATGCATTTCAATTAGTCCTTGAACATCTAGAAATTTTCTGAACAGAGTCACATTCTTAAAATGCTTTATTGGCTCAACTGTTTCATCAAAGAGGACGCCGTCACCAACCAGGGTAAAAGATAGCTGTTCAAAAAAAGGTTTTTTAGATAATTCAAGAATTACTTTAATAGTTAGGTCATTAGCATAAACTTTTGAGGCATAAGGTCTGATTGATAAAATTTTTAATCTATCATCAGCCTTTTTTACGCCATACCTAAAGGAATCGATATTAATACCATTATGAATGATAGTGAATTTTGCTTTATCGATACTTATGCCTAAGTCAGACTGCACGATTTTAGAAAGATAATTAGAGACAAATACAAACTTAACGCTCTCATAATTTTTGTTAATAATTTCTTTCCAAAAGTTATTACGTTCCTCACCCAGTTTTTTAGCCTGATCAATTTGATTGCTTGTTTCATAAAGAAAGCTTCTATGATGGTATGACTGAATATCAGATCCATGAAGCCAGATAGTTATTATTTTTTGATCAACAAAATCCCTTAATATATTCCACATATCCGGAGTAAGGAAATGAACAAATATATTTTTATACAACCCCTTCTTTAGAAGGGCGGCAAGAGTACTAAATGTACCTTCAATAACATTTACACCTTCGTACTCTCGAAAATTTATCTCAGATTCTCCTGGCGTAAAAATATCAACCTGTAAACCACTGTTAATGTAATTTAATGCTCGGGCATGAACGAAACCATTTTTGTAAAGATTTTCATAAGATGGATATTGGTTTGTTACAAGCAGGACATCACTTCCTATAAAAGCTGATGGTACGGGGTCTCGATGACGCCAGTCAATTTTTTTAATGCTTGCCGAACCTGATTGGTAAGCGCGCATACCAATCAAAACATAATCACAAAATTCTGGAATTTCAAAGGATTGGTTTGTATTAGCTGGAAATAATTTGTAATTGATTATTTTTTTATTTTTATCTAAAAATCTAAGCACAAACTGTAAATTTAATCCGGGCGCAACATCAACATAACAATCAATTACTGCACCAGAAAATTGACTTCGATTCATGAGTTTTTTTGCATATACGTAATCATGATCACCGTCAGATAGTGTTGATACAACAAGAGCGCCCGACTCATTTAGCAGAATGGATATATTTTTGGATTTAATACCCTGAAATAATTCAACCAATCCTTCTGAGGTAATACCGGGGGAGGATTCGAAAACTGGAGAGTTAGGGGGAATTGATTCAGCTAGCTTATTTAAGTCATCGATTGGAATGCCTGCGTCAACCTGAATATCATTAACTTTTTCTAAATATAATTTACCATTAGAATTTGAAGAATTTTCGCAATAATTAAACTGGTCGACTGAAAATCCAATCTTCTCAAGGGGTTTTTTAGCTTTTATTAAACTTAAGTAAGTCTCAATCCGAAATGTTTTTATGTGCTTTACTGAAATCATACTTGAGGCATAGTTAAATCCATCTGAGTACTTATAAGTTTGGCCCTCACCAATTAGAGTACAGTTAAAATCAATTATTTTATAATAGCTTTTTTTGCCGATAATTTCAGCAGTGGAATACTTGGTTGCCAGCGCAAGATCAATTAAGTAATTTCTTCCATAATAATCACTTGCATTAAAATTCGAAATCCATTCGGCTCCAGAATAAATTGAGAAATCAAAGTTTTTGACAGCACTTTCACGACTCACTAGCTCAATATCATCATCCATCTCAATATTGTCACTTACTTCCAAAAAATCATCAGCCTTAATTAGCAATAATTTTTTAAATTGATAAGATTGATGCTTAAACGTTTTTATTAAATTTTTAATTTCCACATTGCTTTTAACCACTCCCAAAACTAATATTTTCGGAAGCAATGGATTTAAAATTCTCCTAGGCATTACTTTTGAAGTGATATGTCTTAGACGAACTTCGTAGGTATGTTCAAGCATAATCTTACGAAGAGCATTTAATTTTAATTTTCCTTCATAGCCATCTTTGGAGTTAATGTCTTGAATTTTTTTTGCAACCTGTCGACCATTATCGGAGCAAATAGTCAAGTCACCAAATATTCTCTTTAATCCCCTTGAGAAATTACTGACCGTTAAAGTATTACATCCAAGGAGCTCATAAACTCTTCTAGCAAACATTGTTTGCGACTGTTTAATGGAGTTTAAATTAATAGAATAGTTATAGCCTTTATACGCTTTATCTATCTCATCAAATGGCAATGTTCCAACTATGTATGGCTTATAGTCTGCTGGAAATTGATAATTCGGGTCATTTTTTTCATAATTTCTATCGTATATCTCGAGGGCTTTAAATTTCGTTAATTCACCTACAAAACCCTCTAAGTCTTTTATCCTTTCTGGATATTTGACATAATAGGCGCCTGCAAAACAAAACGCATCCTTTCTTTTATAGGTCTCTACTGGATTATGATTTTTCGGCTGGCAGGCAAAAGGCAAAAGGTATATTCGATCATGACCCAGCCTCTGCTTATACGCCCCAATACAATCTATATCAGTTGTAAACACATAATCAAACATACTAGCGGTTGTTATAAATGTTTCAAAATGTACTGGATCCTCCTTATTCCAAAATATCGTAGGGATTAACCTTTCTCTGCACCAATCTATAGCATTCTTTAATTCAGCAACTGGATTTGCAATCTTTCTATCCCATAAATCATCCTTACCTTTCCACGCAGACTCAACAAACAACATATCTGGATTAAAACCAGAAAGGTCCTGAATTATATTTTTAGGCGTTAACTCAAGCAAATTGCATTCCGGCATGTATGAGTGATGGGTAAACGTATCCATGATGCCAGCAACCCGTAGCTTAGTTTGTGTAACAACTGCATTTAAAGACGCTTTCTCTTCATGCAATATTTTTTTACAGATATCGGCAATGAGTGGGATGCTTAAAACATCGCCTTTAACATAGCTAGAAACTCTTCCATTAAATCTGGGGGACTCAATATAATATTTAATTGCTGGAGAATTGAGATCTTTGTTTATTACAACAGGGACTCCAATCTCAACTGCCTCCCTAAGTACCGTTAAAACAAACTCTAAGGGTGAATCAATTATAAGAACGCTGGGCTTAAATATGCCCAAGGTTTTGGCTATGACATCTTTGATTTGTTTTTCTTTGTTAACATCAAACTCTTTTGAAACATAGGCACGCAATTCAATTGTGTCGCTTCGTTCGCTTTGAATTTTTTCAATATGACCCTTAGAAAGCTGCCCTTTCAATACAACATCCAATGCAATACCTGAGCCCTCATTACCCCACAGACATCTCAAAATATCGGACGTAATTACCCCTATATTTGCACCACCTCCCTCAGTAATAAACATAACTCTGCGAGGTACTTTCCAATTTTCAGCTTTTTTCATGGCTTTAATAAAAATTTTTTTCCTCAGAGTCCTACTGCATCAACATAAGAATGGAAGCGCGCAATTCGATTCTTAGCTTCTAGGAATTGGCTGTGCTTCACCAAAATGCAAACTACATCTGCTTTTTCTAGCGCTTCATCAAACGTTGCCAATTTGACATTGTCTTGATTAAGCGTTTTAGGTAATTCTTTGATATGGGGTTCTACTGCCAGTACCGTACAGCCAAGCTTGACAAGCTCTTGCGTAATTTCCATCGCCGGGCTTTCACGCAAGTCATCAATATTGGGTTTAAATGCCAATCCTAGGCAGGCTACTTTAATGCTTGCCATTGTTCTTTGTGGATCTCTTTTAAGCGCAGCCATGATATTGAGATTGACTTGCTCTAAGACCCAATGGGGCTTGTGATCATTGACCTCTCTAGCCATCTTTATTAGCTTAGCTTGATCCGGTGTTTTGTCTACGATAAACCAAGGGTCAACCGCAATGCAATGCCCTCCCACTCCCGCCCCTGGTTGCAAAATGTTCACCCGAGGATGCCTGTTAGCAAGAGAGATTAATTCCCAAACATTGATATCTAACTTTTCGCAAATCATGGAGAGTTCATTGGCAAATGCAATACTGACATCGCGCGAACTGTTTTCAGTTAACTTGCACATCTCAGCAGTTCGGGCATTGGTTACGTAGCACTCGCCTTGCAAGAATGTTTTATATAGCGCCTTAGCCATTTCACTGGCTTTTGGGCTCATACCGCCTATTACCCGATCGTTTGATACTAGCTCTTGAATCACTTTTCCTGGGAGCACTCGCTCAGGGCAGTAGGCGATCTGCACATCTGCGGAATCTCCCGCCTTTTGAGGAAAACTTAGATCTTTTCTAGCTTCTGCTAACCATTCGGCTAATTGTTCTGTGGTTCCTACAGGAGAGGTTGATTCCAAGACTACTAAGTCCCCTTTTTTCAGAACTGGGGCAATCCGTTTGGCGGCTGATTCAATGTAACTTAAGTCTGGCTTGTGACCATCGGTAAATGGGGTTGGCACAGCAATCAGAAAGGCATCGGCAGGTTCTGGCGTGAGAGTTGCTCTTAAATTGCCAGCAGAAACCGAAGCTCTGACCAACATATCCAAGTCCGGTTCAATGATATGGACTTCGCCCCGGTTTATCGTATCGACAACATGAGGCATCACATCTACCCCAATCACTTTTTTTCCACGTGAGGCAAAAATAGTGGCCGTAGGCAGACCAATATAGCCTAAGCCAATCATTGAAATCGTATCAAACATGTTTTACCTCATATTGTTGAATAATTGTTTGAATACGCTCTGCAGCTTTGCCGTCCCCATAGGGATTCATGGCTCTAGCCATAGCGTTGTAGGCGGATTTACTATCAAGTAGATCAATTGCCTCATCAATGATTTTTTGCATATCGGTACCCACCAATTTCACTGTACCGGCAGTTACCGCCTCAGGGCGCTCAGTAGTATCCCGCATGACTAAAACGGGCTTTCCTAAAGATGGCGCCTCCTCTTGTACGCCACCACTATCGGTAATGATTAGATAAGACTGACTCATCAGATATACAAAAGGTAAGTAATCAAGGGGTTCGATCAGATGAACATTGTTACAACTACCTAAAATACGCTTAACTGGCTCTTGTACTGAGGGATTTAAATGCACTGGATACACAATTTGCACATCCGGTCTTGCGGAGAGTACTTTTAGGGCTTGGCAGATGCGCTCAAAACCATCGCCAAAATTCTCACGGCGATGGCCCGTTACGATGATGAGCTTTTTATCTAGATCAATAAAGTTAAAACGTTCTTTCATATGGGATTTTAAGCTCAGATTTGTGTCTATTTTATGAACTGTCTCTAATAAGGCATCAATAACTGTATTTCCAGTCACAAAGATAGCTTTAGGGTCTACCCCTTCGCGTAGTAAATTATTCTCGGCGCTTACCGTGGGCGCAAAATGTAATTGTGCGATCCTACCAACGATTGCACGATTCATCTCCTCTGGCCATGGGGCATAGAGATTGCCTGTGCGTAGCCCTGCCTCTACATGGCCTACTGTAATTTTTTCATAATAGGCCGCTAATGCGGATGCCAAGGTGGTTGTAGTATCGCCATGGACGAGGAGTAAATCGGGTTTGAATCCTTTTAAGATGGGTCGAAGTGCCAGCAAAATATTCGAAGTAATGTCGGTCAAATCTTGTCCAGGCTTCATGATGTTTAAGTCATAGTCTGGCTTAATTTCGAATAATTCCAGAACTTGATCTAACATCTGCCGATGCTGCGCAGTCACACAAACCCGACTATCAATGTGAGGAAGATTGCTCAACGCCGTTATTACCGGAGCAATCTTAATCGCCTCCGGCCGAGTTCCGAAAACCGTTAGAATCTTCATTTTTTTCTCGTCTTTGCGCTTGATTTTTTAACTTGAGCAGTCTTTGCTTTAGGTTTTGGTGTTGCTGCTTTTTTTCCCTTTATTACTGTTTTTCCAACTGAAGCCATTCGAGCTGACTTGGTTTTTGATTTGTCATTAGCTTCACTTAATGGGCTCTTGGCAATCGGCTGAATTATTTTTGTAGGATTTTTGCCTATCTCTTGCTCACTATTTACTTTTTCTGAAGCAGTCTGGGTATTTTTTAAAAGCAAAGTTATTAACTGAGTTGCCTCTTTTGCCAAATTAAGCCAACTTACCCAAGGCCGATGTATCGCTATACGCTGAGCAATTAAGTCCTCCACCATCTTAGGCGTCAACATGATGAGGTTAAGAACTAAGGTTCTATCCACATTGCTTAACTTTTTTAGCGCCTCTAAATCAAACGCATTTCGGTCTAGATCAAATCGAACTTCATATTTAGGACCCTGATCATCGTTTGATTCTGGATACCACGACTCAAAGGGCTTGTCTTTGCGATTTATAAGCGGAAACTCGAACTTGGGGTGGCGTGAAAAACCATCTTGTCGGACCATTGCGGCACCGATTCGCATATCTAATTTTGGAATGCTGACATTACCAAACTCAAGACCGCTGATCTCCAACCAAAGATGCTCGTAATCGATATTATGAAGTTCACGTTTAAGCGCAACTCGGGCGTAACGCATCACTTGTGGTAATTTTTTAAACTGCCCCACAAAATCGAACACAGAGGCATGGCAAAAACTCAAATCAATGGTTTTTGGATAAACTAAGCCAGCCCAGCGATGCGCAATAAGTTCGCCTAGGATGTCACTGATATTACTTAATTTTTTCCAATCTAAGCTACTAAGCATTCTAAATTGTTTTTGCTGAACCGCTTCAGATTTAACGAGGCGAGGACAAATTGAAATCGTTGCGTCTATTTCATGACCTAATGCAATAAATGTATTTCCATCCCTAAATTGCAGATTGAAATCCAAATACTCGTCAGCAGCTCCTGCTTGGTAGTAGTCATAGATACGCCAACAACTGATTGTTTGATCGGCCACGTCCTCCATCGATAAAAGCTCAATTTTTTCAAAGTGAATGTAATTTGGGAGAGCTTTTTCCAATCGATTCCAGCGCGCCAACTGAAGATCATTTGATTGCTGTATTTTTTGCTTATCTAAAAATAACTCCTCAACTTCTTCTTGAAGTTGATGCATTTGCAGTAGCAACAACTCATTTTGCTGCTCTTGATCTATTAGTTTTTGCTCAAGATTTCTTTGAACGTCATTTTGCGATTTTTTTAACTCCGAAAGCGTTGAAGTCAATTTATTTTTTTCTATCAGTACGTTTGCATGCTGCACCTCAAGATGTTTTTTTTGATCCTCGCTTTGTGTGTATTTTTTCTCTAGCTCTTTCTTTTCTAATTCCAGTTGGCTGGCTTTCTGAGTCACATGATTCTTTTCGTCAGTAACTTTTTTCAGTTCAGACTTATAGTCAGCTTCCTTTTTTAATACTTGCGCCTGATGATCTGCCTGGGTTTTTTTATTGAGTTCTTGCAAGCGATCTACTGCTAACTTTAATTCTTGTTCGCTTATGAAGCTAGTCTCAAGCTGTTCTTGTATCTGAGCCAATTGTATTAGCCGGATTTCGTTTTCTTCTTGCAACTTTATCAATACTGGATCTTTTTGAACTGAAGGGGTAGAAATTGCGTCTTGCATTTCTGGGAATTCTTTACCCACTGCATCCGTAGCATTTAGTTTTTCTTTATTCGCATGAGCAGCAATAGATAGTTTTTTCTTAAAAAAACTAAACATGATTAGCCTGAAGTAATAAATACAGGACTATTACTTCCGAAATAAAAATGCCTGCGTCCGCATCACCGCATTGTCCACATCCTCAGCACCCACCAACAAGAGATTCAATAGTTGCGTAGCCTGCTGAGTGGCTGCTAGCGCGTACTCGTTACGGGTTTGGTACAGGGTCTGAATAGCAATTAGCACATCAGTAGTACTCTTCACGCCGGCCTCATAACTCTTTTGATTGGCAATCACACTCTTTTGGGCGGTCTCTACCGCTTGCCCTTTAATTTTGAGAGATTCTTGACCGGCTTGGACCAGCTCAAAAAGGCGCTGGGCTTCGACCTTAATCTGGGTTTCCGTTTGTAATCGTACACTCGAGCTTTGCTTGGATTTCGCCAAGGCCGTATAGGTGCCAATGTACGAACCAATATCTAAGGGAATGGTGAGCGTGAGGCCATTGTTCTCATTGGTCACTGCGTTGTACTCTGTTTTGGAATAGGTGAAACCGACTGTGGGCGCAACA
>Ga0164295_10002537_pt1 | contig 14992 bp, 10 predicted proteins | sample GEODES006metaG_FD_111798 | JGI IMG/M metagenome (GOLD analysis project Ga0164295, IMG submission 111798) | Oligotrophic lake water microbial communities from Sparkling Lake, Wisconsin, USA - GEODES006 metaG | ecosystem: Environmental > Aquatic > Freshwater > Lake | place: USA: Sparkling Lake...
GCCTGATATCAGGATCGCGCCCGGTGCCCCGCCGTGAGGGCCGTGGCACCGCGGTCTGAATATCCGGTCCGCTGCGATGTGCGGTCGGCTAACGCGATTCAGACAGGCGTGGGAAATTTCTCAATCGTCCAGCGCGGCATAGACCATGGTGCGCATCTGTTTGCGCACCGGCCAGGTCGACGACGGGATCAGTTGCGTCATGAAGATGCCGATCAGATCTTCCTCCGGGTCCACCCAGAAGAAGGTGCTGGCGGCGCCGCCCCAGAAATAATCGCGGTTGCTGCCGGGCATCAGAGTCTTGTGGGCCGACAATGTGGTGGCAAAACCGAGGCCGAAACCGACGCCATCATAGGCGGCTTCGGAAAACAGGCTGCGGCTCATGGCGGAAATGGCGGCATCGCCGGGCAGGTGGTTGGCGGTCATCAGATCGAGCGTCTTGCGGCTGATCAGGCGATGGCCGTTCAGCGTGCCGCCGTTCAGCAGCATCCGGCAGAATTGCAGATAATCCTGCGCCGTCGAGACCAGCCCGCCGCCGCCGGAAACAAACGAGGGCGGCTTGAGAAAGGCGGAGGTGGTCGGATCATCCTGCAGTTCGATGGTGCCGTCGCGCTTCGGCTGATAGCAGGCAGCAAAGCGGTGCTGCTGCCCGTCGCGGACATGGAAACCGGTATCGACCATGCCCAGCGGTGCAAAAATCTCCTCGTCCAGAAATTGCTCGAACGGGCGGCCGGACACCACCTGCACCAGCCAGCCCAGCACATCGGTGGCCACCGAATAATTCCAGGCCTCACCGGGCGAGAATTCCAGCGGCAATTTCGCCAGCGCCTGGATCATGCCTTCCAGTGTGCCGGCCTTTTCGATCTCGCCGATCTTTTCGGCGCGGTAGGCGGCATCGACATTGGTGCGCAATTGAAAGCCATAGGTGAGGCCGGCGGTGTGGCGGAACAGATCGACCACCTGCATCGGCCGCGCGGGCGGGCGCGTCTGGAAGCCGGTGCGGTGGGTGCCGGCGACATACACGCCGAGGTTTTTCCATTCCGGGATATATTTGTGCACCGGATCATCCAGAGCGATGAGGCCACGTTCGACCAGCATCATCAGCGCGACCGAGGTGATCGGCTTGGTCATCGAATAGATGCGAAAGATCGTGTCTTCACGCGCCGGAAGGCCGCGTTCGACATCGGCCAGGCCCTGCACGCCGATATGGGCAATCTCGCCATGGCGGGCAACCATCGTGAGCGTGCACGGCAGCCGGCGGGTTTCGAGATATTGCGCGGCGAGCAAGGCATCGAGCCGCGCCAGGCGTTCGGGGGACAGGCCCAATTCTGCGGCATTATCGGTCATGGCATGGTCCCCGGTTGCCGCAATCAGAAGGTCGGTTGATCGAATTTGCGCGGCGCGATTTCGGTGTACAGCGCGACGATCGCATCCGAACCAGCGGTTTTGTAGAGCCCGGGCACCAACCCGTGCACGAAGCATTTGAAGCTGGCGACCAGCAGGCGCCCGCCAACACCGCAGGCAGCGCCCATATGTTCGGTGTAGGTCTCGTTCACGCAGCGCGGGTGTTCGAGGAAAAGCCGGGAAAACATGCGGCACACCTTCCTTGATGTTGATGGCGCGACTTTGGCAGCGGCGGCGCGGGCGTGCAACCTTGCATCGCTTCTGGCGCGGCGCTAGGCGAAGGCGCGGCGGGCGGTTAGCTCAGCGGTAGAGCGTCTCCTTTACACGGAGAGGGTCGGGGGTTCGAAACCCTCACCGCCCACCATGCAGCCGGGGGCATAAACAGCGCAGCGCTTTGCCGGCTCCGGCACGTGCGGCGGGCAACCCGTGTTGCGCCCGGCTGCGCGGTGTTGCTGCATCGCAACACCCGGCGCCCATCTGCCCGCAACAGCCGCACGTCATGAACAGTCCATGAACCTGTAACATAAACGTCACAATTGGCCTGCATTGGCATCACATCGATGGGCAGTCGATTCTGGCTGCCGTGCCGTCTTCACGTCTCACCAGCCCCAGGGGGTCCTTCCCATGCGTCATCTTCGTCTTGGTGTTGCGCTTGTCGCGCTTGCCGTTCCGGCCCTTGTTTCGGCCCAGGAAACCACCTCGGCCATCCGCGGGGCGATCGTCAATGAACAGGGCGCGGCGGTTGCCGGTGCCAAGATCACCATCATCCACACCCCCTCGGGCACGCGCATGGTGCAGGAATCGGGTGCGAACGGTGAATTCAACGCCACCGGCCTGCGCCTGGGCGGCCCCTATGCCATCACCGTTGAAGCGGCTGGCTTCGATCCGGTCACCGACACGCTGACCGGCCTCACCGCCGGCACGCCGCAGCGCGTGGAAGTGATGCTGGCCGCGGCCGGCAAGACCATCACCGTCACCGCAGCGCGCAACCGCAGCGCCATCACCATCGCGTCGGGCGCGGCCACCGTGCTGAGCGCGCGCGACATTGCTGGCGTCTCCAACGTCAACCGCGACATCCGCAACCTCGCGGCGCGCGATCCGCTGGTGAACCTCGATCCGACCAACGGCGGTGCCATCTCGATCGCCGGCCAGAACAACCGCTTCAACCGCTTCACCGTGGACGGCGTGGCCTTCGGCGACCCGTTCGGCCTGGAAGCCGGCGGCTTGGTCTCCACCCGCGGCCCGGTGCCGCTGGATGCCATCGGCGAATTCTCGGTGGAAGTCGCGCCGGTCGATATCCGCCAGGGCTTCTTCCAGGGCGGCGCCATCAACACCCAGTTGAAGTCGGGCAGCAACAATTTCAGCTTCCTGGGCGGCGCCTATTACCAGGACGACAGCATGCGCGGCACCAACGCCCGCGGCGTGATCCGTACCGGCGCGTTTGAATCGCAGATCTACACGGCGCAAGCCACCGGCCCGATCATCAAGGATCGCCTGTTCTTCGCGGTGACCTATGAGCGCCTGCGTGACACCGTGCCGTCGGCGATTGCGCCCTCGGCGCTGGGCATCACCGATGCGCAGATCAGCCAGATCGGCACGATCGCCCAGAGCGTCTACAGCTTCGACACGCAGGGCGTTGCCACCGCGGTGCCGGAAAGCGATGACAAGCTGGTCGCGAAGTTCGATCTGAACATCGCCGATGGCCACCGCGCGGCCTTCACCTACATCTACAACAAGGGCAATGTGATCGCCGGCCAGACCGGTATTGGCCAGGTGACCGCCACCAACCCGAACTTCCAGCTGTTTTCGAACAACTACAATCAGGGTGCCATCAACCACTTCGGCATCTTTGAACTGAACGATCAGTGGAGCGAGAATTTCTCGACCCAGGTGCGTGCCTCCTACGCTGATTACGTCCGCCTGCAGCAGCCGTTCGGGGCCGCCAACTTCGGCGAATTCCGCGTCTGCCTTGATGCCGTGTCCAGCACGCCGCCGCTGACCTGCCCGTCGGGTGTGCGCCAGTTGACGTTCGGTCCGGATGTCAGCCGCCAGGCCAACGAACTGGAATCGACCCAGTTCAACGTGGAATTCAACGCCACGCTGAAGATGAACAACCACACGGTGAAGGCCATTGTCGAGCGCCGCACCCAGAACATCCGCAACCTGTTTGCCCAGCGCGTGTCGGGCGGCTGGTATTTCGACTCGATCGCCGATCTGCAGGCGCGCCGCGCCAGCGAAGTCGATCTCGCCGTGCCGCTGCGCGGCGGCATCGATACGGTGACCGCGCTCTTCGAAAACAACAGCTGGACCTTCGGTTTGCAGGACACGGTCGATCTGGGTGACAAGCTCACCGTGATTGCCGGCTTCCGCTATGATCTGTTCGACACGCCGGATGCGCCGTTCCTGAACAATGATTTCATCACCCGCTTCGGCTATGCCAACAACGGCACGCTGAATGGCCGTTCGCTGTTCCAGCCGCGCGTCGGCTTGAACTGGAAGGTGTCGGATCGGCTGCAGGTGCGCGGTTCGGCGGGCCTGTTCGGCGGCGGCAGCCCGAACGTGTGGATTTCGAACAATTATTCCAACCCGGGCCCGACGCTGGGCCGCGTCCAGGTGCGGCGTGTGCCGGGCGTCGCCGGCGCTGCCGACACGTTCACCATCTCGACCATTCCGGGCCTGTCGGCCGCCGATCAGAACACGATCGGCGCTGCCACGCTCAACAATGTGTCGGGTGGCACCGGCGTGCCCACCACGCTGATCAATGCGATCCGTTCCACCGGTACGGCCACGGCGCCGACCAACGCGCTCGATCCCGATTTCAAGGTGCCGTCGACATGGCGCGTCTCCGGCTCGCTCGAGTATGTCGCCAACCTCGGCTTCCTGGGCGATGATTGGCAGCTCGGTGCCGACGTGGTGTGGAGCCGCACCAAGGATGCGCTGACCTGGATCGATCTGCGTTCGGTGCCCAACGGCACGCTGCCCGATGGCCGTCTGCGCTATCAGGTGCTGCCCGGCCAGGGCACCACCACAAACACCGACATCCTGCTGACCAACGCCGATCAGGGTTACAGCTGGAACGTGGTGGGCCGCTTTGCCAAGCGCTGGACCAACGGCCTGTATCTGCGCGGTGCCTATACCCTCCAGCGCGCCAAGGAAGTCAGCTCGGGCACCTCTTCGGTGGCCTTCTCCAACTACACCAACGCCGCCGCGGGCATCGATCCCAACAACGCCGCCTATGGCACCGGCAATTATCAGCGCGACAACACCTATCGCCTGACCGCCGGCTATGACGCCAACATCTTCGGCGACAACAACACCCGCATCGAACTGTTCTTCAGCTCGCAGTCCGGCCAGCGCTTCAGCTACACCATGGCTGACCAGGCGTCGGGCAACAACCGCTCGGCGGTGTTCGGTGTGACCGGCACCAACAACCGTTACCTGATGTATGTCCCGAACGTGTCGTCGGCCACCGCCGATCCGCGCGTCAGCTATGCACCGGGCTTCGATTTCGCCGGCTTCCAGAACCTGGTTCAGGGCAGCGAGCTGAGCAAGTATCAGGGCCAGATCGCGCCGAAGAACATCGGCAAGACTCCGCGCTACAACAAGCTCGACCTGTCGTTCCGCCAGGAAGTGCCGTTCGTGTTCGGTGGCAAGATCGAGCTGCTGGCGGACGTGGAAAACGTGCTCAACCTGATCAATAAGGATTGGGGCACGATCCGCCAGGTCGGCTTCCCTTACTATGGCCGACTGGTGAACGTGACCTGCCTGCAGACGCCGGGCGGTGCCACGGCGACGAACGCCCAGGCTTGCCAGCAGTTCCAGTTCAACAACCTCGCCGGCACACCCGCGACCGAACGCCCGATCACGGCACCGGCCGAAGCGGTGCAGCTCAACGGCTCGCTGTGGGGTGTCCGCTTCGGCGTCCGCCTGAAGTTCTGATCACAGCCACCAACAAGGCAAGCAGGAGGGGCGGCCGCAAGGTCGCCCCTTTTGCTTTGGGCCAGTCGCCACGCTGCATCGGCCGGGCCTGTTGATGAAACTGTGGACAAGTTGTGACTGCCACGCCCGTGCAACCAATCCGACACGCGATTGTCATGTCCCGGGCCTAGGGCCTCCGGGCAAGGGCAGGGGCCTGAGATGATATGCTGGGGTTGAAACGGGGGCTTCAATGGCTTCACTGCCGCTTGCTGCTGGTGCGTTGATGTTCCGCGAAGCGGACGTTCGCGGCCGCGCGCCATCGCCACCGGCAGCGCCGCCGGCCTGGCTGTTCGACGAGGATGATCGTTCGGATGAGCGCACGCCATCTGGCAAGCTCAAGCTGCGCACCGTGTGGATTTCCGACATTCACCTGGGCACGCAGGGCTGCAACGCCGATCTGCTGCTGGATTTCCTGAAATCGGTGCAGCCGGAAACCCTGTATCTGGTGGGCGACATCATCGATGGCTGGAAGCTGAAGCGCGGCTGGTATTGGCCGCCGCGCCACAATGATGTGGTGCGCCGCGTGCTCAAGATGGCGGCCAAGGGCTGCCGCGTGGTCTATATCCCCGGCAACCATGATGAAATGCTGCGGCCCTATGCCGGGCTGGGCTTTGGCGGCGTGGAGATCGCGCTGGAAGCGATCCACACCACGGTCGATGGCCGGCGTCTGCTGGTTTGCCATGGCGATGAATTTGATGGCGTGGTGCTCTATCACCGCTGGCTCGCCTGGGCGGGCGACATTGGCTATTCGCTGCTTCTGCGCCTGAACGTCCATTACAACGCGGTTCGGCGCCAACTGGGCCTGCCCTATTGGTCGATATCGGCGCATATCAAGAAAAAGGTGAAGAACGCCGTCGCCTTCATCGGCAAGTTTGAAGAAACCGTCGCCGATGCCGCCCGGATGCGCGGCGTGGATGGCGTGGTGTGCGGCCATATCCATTCGGCGGAGATCCGCGATTTCGCCGGCATCACCTACATGAACGATGGTGATTGGGTGGAAAGCTGCACCGCGCTGGTCGAACATGGCGATGGCCGCATCGAAATCCTCGATTGGGCCGCGCGCACGGCCGCCCTGGGGCAAGCCCGGGTCGCCGCGCCAGCGCCCGTGCCGGCGATGGCGTAAGGGACGATGATGAAGCTGACCCTCGTCACCGATGCCTGGGAACCGCAGGTCAATGGTGTGGTGCGCACGTTGGCGACGACGGTGCGCCTGCTGGCCGAACGTGGTGTGCGCGTGCAGGTGATTTCGCCGGATCAATTCTGGTCGCTGCCGATGCCGTCCTACCCGGAAATCCGGCTGGCGATGACCTCGCGGCGCCGGGTGGCGCGCATGATCCACGAATTCCGCCCCGATGCCCTGCACATCGCCACCGAAGGCCCGCTGGGCTGGCTGGCGCGCGGCTGGGCGATGGCCAATAATTTCAAGTTCACCACCAGCTTCCACACGCGTTTTCCGGATTATGTCGCGGCGCGCATCGGCATCAATCCCGATCGCGTCTGGCGGGTGCTGCGCCGTTTCCACGGCCAAGCCAGCGCCGTGATGGTGGCCACGCCGCGGCTGGCTACCGAACTTGCCAGCCATGGCCTCACCCACACCATGCCATGGTCGCGCGGCGTCGATACCGAATTGTTCCGGCCCGATGCCGCGCCGCATCCGGCCGCGGCCGGCTTGAAGCGCCCGTTGGCCCTGCATGTGGGGCGCGTTGCGGTGGAAAAGAATATCGAGGCGTTTCTGAGCGCGCCGTGGCCGGGTGACAAATTGGTGGTGGGCGATGGCCCGGCGCTGGACAGTCTGCAGAAACGCTACCCGAGCGCACATTTCCTCGGCGCGCTGCATGGTCCGGCATTGGCGAGCGCTTATGCCGCTGCCGATGTGCTGGCCTTCCCCAGCCGCACCGACACGTTCGGGCTGGTGATGATCGAGGCGCTGGCCTGCGGCACCCCGGTCGCCGGCTATCCGGTGCCAGGCCCGCTCGACATCATCGGCCAAGATGGCTTTGGCGCCGATGGCCGTGCGTCTGGGCGGATCGGCGCGGTGTCGCATGATCTGTCGGTGGCGATGAACCAGGCGGCCCGCGCCCGCCGATCGGATTGCGTGGCCGCCGGCCGGGGCTATGGCTGGGATGCCTGCGTCGATCAGTTTCTGGCGGCGCTGGTGATGGGCGACGGCGCGCCGGTGCCGATGCTGCCGGCCCAGCGCGCCCCCCTTGTGGCCTGAACTGGCGGGCGGAACATCTGTTGGCGGCTGCCCTTGCGGCGGCTGATGCGCGGCCCTATCCCTGCACCAACAGGGGAGAGCGAACAGATGCGGACAGTGATGATGATGGCGGTGCTGCTGGCTGGCGCCGCACCGGTGGCGGCCGAAACCGTGGCGATCAGTGCCGCGCGCATGCTGGATGTGGACAGCGGCCGTATCAGCGAACGCCCGCTGGTGATCGCCGTCGATGGCCGTATCACGGCGGTGGGCGTGCAGGGCGCGCTTGCCGTGCCCGCGGGCGCGCGCCGCATCGATCTGGGCAATCACACCATCCTGCCCGGCCTGATCGACATGCACGTGCATCTGACCAGCGATCCCACCCTGTCGGGGATGCAGGCGCTGCGTTACCCGAACAGTTTCTGGACGGCGATCGGGGTTGGCATGGCCAAACGCACCATCGAAGCCGGGTTTACCACGGTGCGCAATGTCGGATCGGCGGAGTTTGCCGATATCGGCCTGAAGCTGGCGATCGAGCGCGGCACCATCCCCGGCCCGCGCATCGTGCCCGCCACTTATTCGATCGGTGCCACCGGCGGCCACTGCGACAGCAACGAGTTGCCGGCCAACTATATCTTCGATCGCCCCGGCATTGCCGATGGCCCCGAAGGTGTGCGCCAGAAGGTGCGTGAACTGCACCGGCGCGGCGCCGAAGTGATCAAATATTGCGCCACTGGCGGGGTCTTCTCGATCGGCACCAGCGTCGGCGCGCAGCAATATAGCCAAGCCGAAATGAACGCGCTGGTCGAAGAAGCGCATATGCTGGGCCTGAAGGTGGCAGCGCATGCGCACGGCAATGATGGCATCAAGGCCGCGATCCGGGCCGGGGTCGATACGGTCGAGCATGTCAGCTTTGCCGATGCCGAAGCCATGGAGATGGCGAAGAAGGCCGGCACCTGGTTTTCCATGGATATCTACAACGATGATTATATCCTGGCCGAGGGCGCGGCCAACGGCGTGCCGGAAGAAAGCCTGGCCAAGGAGCGCGAAGTCGGCCTGAAACAGCGCCAGACCTTTCAGGCGGCATGGAAGGCCGGCGTGAAAATGGCCTTTGGCACCGATGCCGGCGTCTATCCGCACGGTGACAATGCCCGCCAGTTCGCCAAGATGGTGGAATGGGGCATGACGCCGATCGATGCCATCCGCGCCGCCACCATCCGCGCCGCCGAAGCGCTGGGCCGCAGCGATGTCGGCCAGATCGCACCGGGCCGCCATGCCGACATCATTGCGGTCGCCGGCGATCCGACCCGGGATGTCACCCTGCTGCGCGATGTGAAGGCGGTGGTGAAGGGCGGCGTGGTCGTCAAGGACGCCATGGGCAAGGTTGGGCGCTGACATGCCGCGCTGGTTCACCGCCCTGTTCTGGACCAGCATCGCCGTGGCGGCGCTGGTGGTCGGCCTGGCCAGTTGGGACGCGCTGATCGCCAGCCCGCCCGAGCCCGATCCGGTGCTGAAGCGCAACGTGCGGATCGATCGCGATCAATGGGGCGTGCCGCATATCCACGGCCACACCGATGCCGATGTCGCCTATGGCATCGCGGTTGCCCATGCCGAGGATGATTTCCGCAATCTGGAAGAAGTGTTGGCCGCCGTGCGCGGCCGGGCCGGGGCCATATTGGGCGAAGACGGCGCCAAGCTCGATTATGTCGGCCATCTGATTGATGCGCGCGCCGTGGCGGATGCCGGCTATGGGGGCTTGTCGCCGGCCACGCGCGCACTGGTGGAGGCCTATGCCCAGGGGCTGAATGATTATGCCCGCCGCCGCCCCGGCGAAATTCGCCTGCAAGGCCTGTTCCCGGTTACCGGGCGCGATGTGGTGGCCGGCTTTGCGCTGCGCTCGCCGTTTTTCTTCGGCATGGATCGGGTGCTGGGCGCGCTGGCCGAAGGCAGGCTGCCGCCGCGCGACAGCGGCCCGCCCGATGAGCGTGGCAGCAACGGCTTTGCCGTGGCCGCCGCCCGGTCCGACGACGCCACGACGCGGCTGATCATCAACAGCCACCAGCCGTGGGAGGGCGGTGTCAGTTGGTGGGAACTGGTGGTGCATTCGGATGAAGGCTGGGATTTCGCCGGCGCCAACTTCCCCGGCGCGCCGTTTCCGCTGCTGGGGCATAATCGCCATCTCGGTTGGGCCAACACGGTCAACCGCCCCGATCTCATCGATGTCTACAAATTGGTGCTGAATGCCGATCGCACCCAATATCGCCTGGACGGCAAATGGCTGCCGCTGGAGGCGAAGCGCGTGTGGCTGCGCGTGCGGCTGGGGCCGCTGATCCTGCCGATCCCGCGCATGGTTTATCGCAGCCGTCACGGCGCGGTGATCCTGAATGATCTGGGTGGCTTTGCCATTCGCCACGCCGGCATCGGCGATGTGCGGCAGGTGGAACAATATTACCGGCTGAACAAGGCGCGCAATTTCGCCGAGTGGAAGGCCGTGATGGCGATGCAGGCGGTGCCGGCCACCAACTTCGTCTATGCCGACCGTGAAGGCCATATCGGCATGTTCTACAACGCGCTGTTCCCCGATCGCCGGCCGGGCTTTGATTGGAAGGGCGTGCTGCCGGGCGACACCTCGGCGACGCTGTGGAACGGCTACAAGCCCTGGGATGCGATTCCGATGGTGGTCGATCCGCGCGCCGGCTGGGTGGCCAATTCGAACAACGTGCCCACGGTGGCGACCGCGCCGGATGAAAATCTGAAGGCCACGGATTTCGCGCCCGAACTGGGCCTGGAGACCTACACCACCAATCGCATGCACCGCTTTGTCGAGCTGTTCGGCGGCGTGAACGGCCCGATCACCCGCGATGCACTACTGCGCATCAAGTTCGACAAGGGCTACAGCCGCGCTTCGGTGGCCGGGCAGTGGATGGCCGCGGTGCTGGCGGTGGACAGCACCGGCCAGGCCGATCTGGCGGCGGCCCAGCGCCTGCTGGCCAGATGGGACTGGACTGCGGACGGCCGCGGCGAAGCCGACAGCCTGGCCGTGGCGGTGATGGCCAGCGTTGGCCGCGAGGTCTATGCCGGGGAAGCTCTGCCGCCGGCCGCGCCGAAGCTGCGCGAAGTCGTGAAGGCCCTGCTGGCCAGTTTCGGCCGGCTCGATGTGCCGTTGGCCGATTACCAGCGCTTGCGCCATGGCGGTGCCGATCTGCCGGTGTTCGGCGGGCCAGACACGCTGCGTGCCATCTATGCCAAGGTTGCGCCCGATGGCCGGCGCGTGGCCAACAACGGCGATGGCTTCATCATGCTGGTGGAATGGCCGAAGGATGGGGCGGTGACGTCCCGGTCGATCCACCAGTTCGGTGCCGCCACCATCCGCCGCAGCAGCCCGCATTATGCGGATCAGGCGCCGCTGTTTGTGCGTGAGGAATGGAAGACGGTGGATTTTTGAAGTCCTGCGCGTTGTGACCAGTTGCACGAAGATGCAGCCATGATATCCACACCACATGACATCGCGCGTTTCCCGGAAACTTGCCGAACGATATGAACATCTTACCGTTTCGGAGCGGATGATCGCCGGCTGGCTGACCGACAATATCGATCAACTGCCGTTCGAAACCGCTGCCTCCATCGGCGCGCGGGTCGGCGTGTCGGCGATGACCGTGGCGCGGCTGGTCAAGCAGTTGGGCTATGCCAATCTCGCCGCGTTGAAGGATGATCTGCGCGGCGATGCCCGCGATGCGCCATGGCTGCTCACCCGGCCGGCGCCGTCGGCCGATGTGCGGTTGCAGGCCGAAACCGCGGCGATTGCCGGCGTTTATGCCCAGGCTGAAACCGCCGAATGGGCCGCCGTGGTCGACCTGCTTGCGCACGCCCCGCATGTCCATGTCGCCGGTTTTCAGACCGAGGCCGGGCTCGCGACCGGCTTTGCCCGCCACTTGTCGTACGTGCGCCCGCATGTCGGCACCGTCGACAGTGCCGCCGGCATCCATGATGTCGTGCTCGATTCCGGAGCCAGCGATGTGTTCGTGGCGCTGGATGTGCGGCGCTATTCGCGGCAGTTTCGGGTGCTCGCCGAAAAGGTCGCGGCGACCGGCCGGCCGCTGGTGGTGATCACCGATCCCTATTGCCCCTGGGCCCGCGACCTGACGCCCCATATTCTCACCGCCGAAGTGGCGCTGGGGCATTTCTGGGACATGAACACCGCGCTGGCTTCGTTGCTCAATCTGCTCGTGGATGGCGTCGTGCAGCGCATCGGGCCTGATCTGGTTCACGAACGACTGGCGCTTCTGGCGGAAAACTACAGCGATTTCATCGGCTTTCAGGGTCGGGCGCTGCAAGTTCGAGGCCAGGGACGGATATTGGGGGCCAATCCGGGGGCAACGGCGCCAGACAGCGAATGATCCGGCCGTCGGGCAGCGGGATCGCCAGCGCACGGGCATGCAGCCGCATCGGGCCATTCCCGTCGCCATAAACCGGATCGCCGATGATGGCCGCGCCGATGTGTGCCGCATGCACCCTGATCTGGTGGGTGCGGCCGGTTTCGGGGCGGAATTCCACCAGGCGCGTCGCGGCATCCAGCACCTGCCAGTGCGTGCGCGCCGGCTTGCCATCGCCGCGCACCACCATCCGCCACCCGGCTTCGGCGCTGGAAATCTTGGCCAGCGGCGCATCCACCAGCCCGGCCGGTTCGGGGGGCAGGGCATTCAGCACCGCCCAATAGATTTTTTCCACGCCGCCGCCGGCAAAGGCCGCCGCCAGCGCCTTCACCCCGCGCCGCGACAGCGCCACCGCCAGGCAGCCTGACGTGTCGCGATCCAGCCGGTGCGCCGCCACCGGGCGAAAGTGGCGCACTGCCAACAGGGGCAGATGATCCTCCAGGCTGGCCGGCGTGCGGGGCCCCGGATGCACGGCCAGCCCGGCCGGCTTGTTGATCACCGCCACGTCGGCATCGCGGTGCAGGATCGGGAAGGGAAACGCCAACGCGTTCATTTGTCTGCCTTTTCAAATCATGTTTAAGCCATCTTCACCGCGTGCCGTTTCCTTGGCTGCGCCCCGCATCTCTTGCGGCGGCGGGAAGCGGGAGTATCCTAGATGACCGTGATCAACACCAACATCAACGCGCTGACCGCCCAGAATGCGCAGCGCACTGCCAACACTGCCATGGGCACCGCCATGCAACGTCTGTCGACGGGCATGCGCATCAACAGCGCCAAAGACGACGCCGCCGGCCTCGCCATCAGCCAGAAGATGACGGCCGATGTCCGCGGCCTTGCGGTCGCCATGCGCAACGCCAACGATGGCATCAGCATGGCGCAAACCGCGGAAAGCGCCATGGGCGAAGTTACCAACATGCTGCAGCGGATGCGTGAACTTTCGGTGCAATCGGCCAACGGTACGCTCACCGGCACCGATCGCACCGCGTTGCAGGCCGAAGTCAAGCAGCTCGTCGGCGAAATCGACAATATCGGCGTGCGCACCAACTTCAATGGGCAGAATCTGCTCGACGGCTCGGCGCGTTCGGTGAAGCTGCAAACCGGCAGCCGCGCCGGCGAAACCGTGTCGTTCAGCCTGGGTTCGTCCCGGGCGCGCGATCTCGGCCTGGGCGCCAGCCCGGCGCTCACCGCCACTGGCGCTTTCGAAGGCACCGCGGCCAACCTGGCCACCAACCATGCCCTGCAGGGTGGCGATCTGGTGATCAACGGCGTGCAGATCGGATCTTCGTCGGCGGATGACGACAATGTGTCGTCCACCAACAAATCGGCATCGGCGCTGGCCAAGGCCGCCGCCATCAATGCCGCCACCGCGCAGACCGGCGTGCGCGCCGTTGTCGGCCAGACGGTGATGACCGGCACGGCGATGACCGCCGGCGCCGCCACCGGCACGGTGACGGTCAACGGCATCACCACCGCCTCGATCACCACGACCGCCAACGCATCCGACAGCCGCCGCATCGTCCGCGATGCCATCAACGCCATTTCCGGCCAGACCGGTGTGCGCGCAGTGGACACCGGCGACAACAATGCCGGCCTGCGCCTGGAAGGTGACGATGGCCGCAACATCGAAGTCTCGCTCGATACGCTGACCGCAGCGCAGACCGGCCTGAAAGCCGGCGCCCAGTCCGGTTCGTTCAGCCTGGAAAGCCTGAATGGCCAGAAGATCACCATCGGCAGCAACAACAGCACCACTGCGCGTCTCACCCGGTCGGGGCTGGCGGCCGGCAGCTTCGATCGCGGCGTTTCGACCGTTTCGTCGGATGTCCGTGCCGTGGCCACCGGTGCGGCCAACGCCCGCACGCTGAACAGCGGTGATCTGTCGATCAACGGCGTCGCCATCCGCGCCGCCAATGGCGATGATGACACCTACAGTTCGACCGCGGCGCCATCGTCGGTGAAGGCCGGCAGCGCCATCGCAATCGCCAATGCCATCAACGCGGCCAGTGACCAGACCGGCGTGACGGCCAAGGCCAACAGCCAGACCATCCAGTCCACCACCACCACGGTGATCGGCACGACGGCCACAGCCACGCTGGGCATCAATGGCACCTTGCTGGACATCACGCTGGACCAGAACCACACTGCCCAGCAAACCCGGGACAATGTCGCCAGGGAAATCAACAAATACACCGGCCTGACCGGGGTGATGGCCAAGGACAACGGCCTGGGCGGTCTTGACCTCACCGCCGAGGACGGCCGCAATGTGACGGTCTATTTCGACAGCGATGAAGGCGCGGCCGTCAACTTCGGTCTGGGCGGCGCCACCATCAAGGGCACCGGCACGGCCTTTACCGTGGTGGGCGTCACCGATCCGACCGACCTGTCGGCATCGGCCGTGCAGACGGCGTACAGCACGGTGCGGCTGGAATCGGCCAGGACCATCGATGTCCGCGCCGGCAGCCTGGCCTTTGGCAGCACCTCCAATTTCGGCAACCTCGGCTTTGAAGAAAATGCCTATGGCACCAACAAGGGCGGCCTGCGCATTTCCGAAGTCGATGTGTCGAGCGTGGAAGGGGCGACCGCAGCGCTGGATGCGATCGACGAGGCGCTGGGCAGCGTCAACCTCGATCGCGCCAACATCGGTGCCGTGCAGAATCGGCTGGAAGCGGCGGTGAACAATCTTTCGTCGAACAGCACCAACCTGCAAGCGGCGCGCAGCCGGATCCAGGACACGGACTTTGCGCAGGAATCGACGAACCTGTCCAAGAACCAGGTGCTGGGCCAGGCCGCCCAGGCGATGCTGGCACGGGCCAACCAGTCTGCCAGCCAGGTCACCCAGCTGCTGCAGTAAGACGAGGGAGGGCCAATCCCCGTGGCCGCGCAAGCGGGCAAGGGGCCTCGTCTGGGGGCGGTGCCGCAAGGCGCCGCCCCTTTTGCCATGCGCGCCCCCCTTTTGCTTGTGCAGCCCCCCTACACTTGCTATCGCCGC
>Ga0164295_10002538_pt1 | contig 14986 bp, 8 predicted proteins | sample GEODES006metaG_FD_111798 | JGI IMG/M metagenome (GOLD analysis project Ga0164295, IMG submission 111798) | Oligotrophic lake water microbial communities from Sparkling Lake, Wisconsin, USA - GEODES006 metaG | ecosystem: Environmental > Aquatic > Freshwater > Lake | place: USA: Sparkling Lake...
CCAGAGGATGGTTTTTCCGAACCATTTATCGCCGCCGTGGGATATTCCTCGAAGCCAGTATCGCGACGATCGTTGTCAACATCGTTGGTCTGGCGACCTCGTTTTACACAATGAATGTTTACGACCGAGTGGTTCCGACGTCCAGTATGTCGACGCTCTGGGTCCTCTCAATGGGTGTTCTGCTCGGGGTCGTGTTTGAGTTCATCATGAAGCAGACCCGCGCCTCGATGGTCGATCGTGCGTTCAAAGCAATCGATACCGAGTTGTCGGATGTTTTTTTTCGGAAGGCACTGTCGATTCGGATGGATGCGCGCCCCCACACGGTGGGTACCTTCGCGTCCCAGATTCGGCAGTTTGAGATCGTGCGGTCAGCCATGACGTCGACTGCACTCTTCGTAGCCGCGGATGCGCCATTTGCCCTGATTTTCATTGGCGTGATCTGGGCGCTCGCGGGTTCAGTGGCACTGGTGCCCTTGTTGCTGTTGCCACTCGCGATCGCCTTGGGGCTGTCCTTTCGGCCGCGGATTAACCGCCTCGCGCTTACCAATCTGATTGAAGGTAATCAAAAGAACGGCCTGCTGATCGAGGCGATTGACGGGATCGAGTCGATCAAGGCGGTGCAGGGTGAATGGAAGCTCGGCGCAAGGTGGCATCAGCTGAGCGAGACCATGGCCGAAAACGAGTTGGCCTTGCGCAAAATCACGGCGCTTTCTGGCAACCTAACCCAGTTTATTCAGCAGATTGCTTACGTAGGGATCATCGCCTTTGGTGCCCTCGCAATCACGGAAGGCAAGCTCACGACCGGTGGACTGATTGCCTGCTCAATTATCAGCGGACGCGCGTTGGCTCCGATGGCGCAAATTGCATCGATGATCGTCCAATGGGCTCAGGCCGCTGCCGCCCTTCGGGGCCTTGAGGCGATCATGGCTTTGCCGTCTGACCAGATGCCGGGCGACCGGCCGATGATTCCCGAATCGACGACTGGCGAATTGGCCATCGACCGAGTTCGCTTCGCCTATCACAGCAGCGTGCCTGCGGTGCTCGAAGTGGGGGCACTCCGAATTGCCCCTGGTGAACGGGTTGCGATTTTGGGCAACGTGGGTTCAGGTAAAAGCACGCTGGTCAAAGTGCTTTCGGGTTTGTATCGGCCTCAGGGCGGCCGCGTTTTTCTGGGTGGTTTAGATGTCGCCCAGATCGCACCAGAATTCGTGCGTGAACAGGTGGGTTATCTCGCTCAGGATGTCCGTCTTTTCCAAGGAACGCTGCGCGATAACATCACGATTGGCCTGCCTAATCCAAGCGATGAACAGGTTCTGAGTGCGGCCCGGCTAACTGGTCTGCTGGCCTCCATTGAAGCGCATCCCAAGGGACTTAATCTCGAAATTGCCGAGGGGGGGCGCGGGCTGTCAGGAGGGCAGCGCCAGCTGGTCGGTCTGACCCGGATGCTGATTGCTCAACCGCGGGTGCTGTTGCTGGACGAACCCACTGCGTCGATGGACGCAGCGCTCGAAAATTTTGTCATTGATCGTTTATTCCAGGCCCTACCCGTCGAAACCACGATCGCAGTGGTGACCCATAAGACAGCACTGTTGCGGCATGTCACGCGCTTGATCGTGATGGAGCGTGGGCGTGTTGTCCTCGATGGGCCCCGGGACCAGATTTTGGCGAGGCTCGCCGCAGGTGGTGCGCCAACCCAGCAAGGTGCCTCGTGATATTCCGTAAATCCTCAAAGGCAAATCCTGAATCGGGATGGGGTAGTTCGATCACTTTATGGGTCGTGACCCTTGGACTGGGTTCGCTGCTTGCTTGGGCTTATGTGAGCGAAATTGATCAGGTTACGCGTGCAACGGGCCAGGTGATTGCCAGTTCCAGATCCCAGATTATTCAGGCATCCGACGGCGGCATTCTGATCGACTTAAAGGTAAGGGAGGGGGTCAAGGTGAAGCAGGGCGATCTGTTGGCTCGGTTAGACTCCACAAAGCTCAACGCAGCTTTTTTGGAGACCGAGGCGCGGTGCGCTGGTCTTCAGGCCCAGGTGGCCCGTTTGCGCGCTGAAGTCCTCAACCAGAAGCCTTTGTTTGAGCCCGAACTCAAACGCCGCTACGCCGATTTTGTCGATAACCAGTCAATCCTTTATCAACGCAGACGTGAAGCCCTCGATGCGGAGATTCGCATCTACAAGGAAAGCCTTGATCTGGTTCAACGCGAGCTCGAGATGAACCTTCCGCTTCTAGTGACCGGGGACGTCAGCCAAACCGAAATCCTAAAGCTTAGGCGTCAGGCTTCTGAGTTGCAGGGGCAGATGACCAACCGGCGAAACAAGTATTTTCAGGATACTCAGGCCGAGTTGGCCAAGGCAGAAGAAGATCTCGCGGGTGCGAATCAGATCCTCGCGCAGCGCAAGAACCAACTTGAACAGACCGAGTTATTCGCGCCTGTGGACGGTGTCGTTAAGAACGTCCGAATCACGACCAAAGGGGGAGTGGTTAGACCCGGTGAAGAGGTCATGCAGATCGTGCCCCTTGATGATGACCTCGTGGTTGAGGCCAAGCTCAAGCCAGCGGACATCGCCTTCGTCAAGCCCGGCTTATCAGCGCAAGTCAAGATTGACGCCTACGACTACACAATCTACGGAGCACTCAATGGAACGGTTACGTACATCAGTGCGGACACGCTCGAAGAGAATCTCCGTCAAGGCGAGTTGCCTTACTACCGCGTCCAGATCAGGACAACCGGCAAGGCACTCAAAAACCGGCCAGACGAGCCCATGGAAATACAGCCTGGCATGACCGCAACGGTCGAGATCAAGACGGGCGTCAATACCGTACTGAAGTACCTCACCAAACCAATTGTGAAAACCTTTAGTGAATCGTTGAGTGAGCGATAAGTTTTTGACCTCGATCGTTCGTTTTTCCGCAGGCGGGTGTTGCAAGAAGCTGACAGACTTTCGTCGTTTTCGGTGACCAGGGTGCATCACCGCCCCCCTTGATCGCGTGACTAGAGTAGGCTTGCCAAACAATTGAATTTAAATGAGTATCTTCCGGAATCTGGTCGCAGCTCGATATGCCTCGGGTCGAAAGGGTAACGGAGCCCAACACCAGGGGCTCGAGACAGAACTTGTAATCGTCATTCAATTTGACAACCTCTGTAACCCAACGCATGATTGCCCCCTGTAGTCCTACAGCCACATGGAAACTATGAAGAAAATATCCAGCTTTGCCCCTAACGGTCGCGGCGGGAAGTCGATTGCAGATCGACCCACTGATGATTTGGTGATGGCTCTCGCGGCACCCAAAGGTCCAAACCTTGGCCGAAAGTCGAACGCGCAAGACGCCAGAGAAAATCAGGCGTCTGCCAAAGACCAGGAGGTTTTGGGCGAGCTGGCATCGGGCGATCGGGCGATCGATCTCAGCATGGAAAGCGCATCGAGTCTGCCAGCGCTTTTCGATACGCCAGCTGAAAGCTTCGCAACGATGGCTCAAGCTCAAACTAAGGCCCAGGAATCGACGGCCAAGACGGCCCCAGATACTAAGACCAAGGCCGAGGAACCTGCGGCTAAGACGACCTCCTTCTTCGAATCTGCAAGCGCGACCCAGATCGGAGCGATTGCGCTCGGTGTGATCGCAGTGGGTGCGGCGGCTTCGAGTGGCGGCGGCTCGGGTGGCGGCAGCTCGGGCGGCGGTAGCACTCCACAGAAAGTTGTCGCTGCCCCGACCGTGGCGCCTGGAACTGACGGCGTAATCACGGTGACGCTTGCCGGCGATGCGGTAAGGGCAAAGCTGTTTTCGGATGGCAAGGAGATTACCGACAATTTCAACGCGGAGACGACTGCCGCGACGCCGACGACACCGTCGAAGGTGACGTTTAGGCCTAAGGTTGACAAGGTTGAGTACAACGCGAAGACGATTACAGCGACAGCGGTTGATGCCACAGGCGTGTCCTCAGCTGACTCTCTTTCGATTTCCTACACTTTTGACAAAAAGCCTCCAGCGGCTCCGCCCACCGAAGTGTCATTTGATTCAAAAGGCGTTATCAAAGCGTCGGTAGGGTCAGATGCGACATCGGTAAAGATTTTTGCAGACGGAAAAGACGTAACGAAGGCGGAATTTATAGAGGTTAGCGGAACCCCGCTGACCTTCACCCCAAGGGTGGACAAGGTCCAGTACGACGGCAAGGAATTGCAGTTGAAAGCGGTGGATGCCGCCGGTAATGAATCGACCACGGCAACAAAGCTAACCTACACCTTCGATAAAATTCCGCCTCCAGCGCCAACGCTTAAGGCTGGAACCAATGGAACGATTGAGGTGACGGTTGCTGAAGACGTCACGGCCTTAAAGATTTCTGCGGGTAGTGACAATATTGGCGAAAATTTCAAGATCGATTCTGTTTCGGGTACGCTTGATATTCTGACTCCGAAACCTGAGTCCTTTAATGGCGAGAGCAGAAGTATTACCATAGTGGCATTGGACAAAGCGGGAAATTCTTCGCCAGCATCCGGTGCGCTGACCTACATTCTTGACAACACTCGCCCCGCAGCGGCGCCCACCGGCGTGTCAGTTGATTCAAAAGGTGGTATCACGATGTCGGTCGGTTCCGATGCGACAACGGCCCAACTGTTTGCCGATGGAAAGAACGTTACGAATCTTTTCAACGTTGAGCCTCGTTCCGCGGCAGGTTTAGTGAAGGCGAGTCCGAAGGGGCCGATCGAAGGCCTCGGGGAAATTACAATCTACTCGGCGGACGACGCGAAGAACCGTTCCGAAGTATTTGTCAAGCAGCCTTACACCTTTGACAACGTCCCACCTCCAGCGCCAAGCAAGATTGAGGTGGACCCGACCAATGGCAATGTAAAGGTTACGATCGGAACCATTGGTCAACCGGTTCCCGGCACGGTCAAGCTGCTGTCAGGAAAAACAGACATCACCGATAAGTACGTCCCTGATACGAAAGTGGCCGGTGAGGTGACGTTTGCTCCAGTTTCAGGACAGGTTGTTCCCAGCAATCAAACACTGACTGCAACGGTGGCGGACGCGAAGGGTAATGAATCGGTGGAGTCAAAGGCTGCGGTGCTGCCTACCCTCCGTACCACCAATATTGACGCTGAAAGCGCAGGTAAGGCTCCCGATGGGTTTGCAGCCTCAGATGCCAAAGATTTGTTCAATGTCGACACAAGTTCCACCTACAGTACGAAGGTGACCGGGTTCGGTCTAGGCGATAAGCTCGTTTTCAAGGGTGTTCCTACCCCTTTCAACTTCACGAATAAAGATTTTTCCGACAACCAAGCGACAATTGAAACCGTCGTTGGTGCAATTTCTGTCAAGCTCACGCTGACCAATCTGCCCAGTGGTGCAGATTCAGCTATGGTTGATCAAGAGGCCGTCAATCTGTTCTTTGGTGAGGGCAGCCTCTCGTTCGACTCAGGCACGACTGCCGAGCTAAAGACTACCCAGGCGATCGACGGCAACAGCTTCGCTGGTCCGGCAGGCAAGGGGTTTGATGCGGCTGGTTCCAGTGTGGCCTATACGATCAGGGACGGAGCGTTTGAGTCAACGATTGCGAACTTTGCGATCGGTGACTCGATTGCGTTTGTTAGTAATGGCGCGGCACCCGCCATAAGTTACGAAAATAGGTTCGGCGATGGACTGGTCCTTATTAAGGGTAGTTTTGCCTCTGGCAATATCGCGCAGCTTACCGTCAAGGGGCTCGCTGCGGCCGATGTCGAGCAGATCTACAGCGACGCAGACTTCGAAGCTGCGTTTGGGCCCGGAAGTTTGACCTCGGTCGGGCAGGCGGGGTCACAGGCTGTGGACGTAACAGCGGATAAAAATGGTGGTGCAGTCGGGTTTACTGCGTCTAACGGAAATTTCGCGTTTAACATAGGTGTGGGCGAGTACAAAACAACCATCAACGGTTTTGGCGAGGGCGATTCGCTCTCGTTCTTTGGACCTACTAAGACCGCCTCCTTAAGTTATAAAAATAACAGCGACACAGACGGTGTTGTTATTGTCACGGGTGTGGTCGACGGCAAAGCAGTTGAGGTAACTGTGGGCGTTGGCACTGGTTTCGACGGTAAGTTGTATGGTTTTGATGATTTTAACAATACGTTCGGTCCGGGTACTCTCATTGCTTAATCTTCGGGCTATTTTGGCCTAATTGTTTCTTCTAGGAGTCGTTCAAATGGCACGTGTGATTTTAGGTAATAACGAGACGCATACCGTCTTCAATAACAACCAGTTATCGGAGGTTTTTGGCAGTAACGGGGGCGCCGACGTCGTTGTAATTGGAGGAAACACAAAGGCAGCGGTCAGTGTTCAGTCTTCGGTTGAGCGCGTTGAACTCGTCGGTAAAGTAGGCGAATACACCTACATAGGCTCCGGCAACGAACTCAGCATTTTAAGTAATGGCGTGGTTCAGGCAATAGTTTACGCGAACGCCGGCTCCGCCCTTAAGGGGACGCAGGTTGCGTTTGCCGACGGGTCCACGCTTCTCACCATTGCGGGCGGAGTGCTGAAGCTCGGCGAAGCAGCTGTTGTGAAGTCTAGTGCGCCCGGCGCAGTTGCTGGTGTAATCAGCGCTGCAGCAGCCGGTCTCAATGTGAAGGACGTGTCCACAGCGCCAACCCTTGGCGGCGGCACGGTTACTACTCCGGTGACTTCCCAGACTTTCACGCTCACTACTGATCAGGACAACCTCGTCGGAAACTCGGGTAACAACACCTTCGTAGCCGACGCACAACAAAACGACAGCGGTGCCATTGTCAACTCCTTCTCGACCGGCGACAGAATCGACGGCGGTGACGGTACGCTGGACGAAATCTACGCCACCCTGATCAACGACAAAATGGTTGATTCGGGTGAAGACATGGACATCAACGCCCGTACCACCAGCGTTGAAGTGGCTCGTTTTGAAGTGCTAGACGAGGGCATTGTAGTTGATGCTGGCAACATGGACAACGTGGCGCAATTCTGGTCCGTCAACAGCGATGACGCTGGTCTGCGCATCGAAGACGTTCGTTTGGGCACCAAGCAGTCGGTGACAAAAGATATCACTTTCGGAATGAAAGATGTCGACTTTGAATCTGACTTGGTTGCACTGTTTGATTCGGCGTCTCTCCGTAACGCTGGTACCTTTAGGGCGAATTCGCAAATTCTGGTTGAAGTTGGTTACGAAGATACGCCTCCCGATGTTACCCAAGCCAACCCGACCAAAGACCTGTTCCTGAAAATCAGCTTCACGCAGAGTGGAAAAGCATTTGACAGCGGCTTCCTGAACACATCCGAAACCGCTGGCGTCAATCCCGACACTTACGCCGGCCTGCGGGACCTGATCAAAGCAAAACTGGTTGCACAGGGCTTCCCCAGCTTGGTAGTCGAGTTTGGCTCGGACGTCAACTTCATCACAACTGACGCGGGTGTCAAGCCGTTGCAAGTGACTGCCAAGCAGATCGTGATCAGAGACCCGGCGGGTCTTGCATTCGACAATGTAAAATCCGCAGCGGGTGCAACAAACAACGCCGCAACCAGCGACGTGGCATCGCGTATTTTGACGGTTGACCCAAGCACATCCACCACCCTGATCGAATCCAACCTGATTTTGGACAACGCTGGCCGAGGTTCGACAGCAGGTGATGTGATGATTGGCGCAATGTCCAACTCCAACGCCGGTGTTGAGAAGTTCAATGTCTTCGTTGACCGTGACAGTGCGATCGAGAGTCTGGGTACTACCAATAACAAACTGAAAGAAATTGTCATCACCTCATTGACTGGTGGCAAAAATGGTAGCCTTGAAATTGCCCAAGTGGCAGCAGACAATTTGGGTGTCGACATCAACGGAGATGGTCCTCAGCAAGCCAGTCTCGATCTGATTGATGCCTCCGGGTTCAAGGGTGCCAACCTCATGTTGGGCAAGTCAGTAGAGTCTGACAACGGCATCACTGGCAATGACGAAACTGCTACTAAGGCCGAAGCGACGGCGGTAAAGAACCTCAAGACGTTGAGCGCCAACATTGCCTCGAACGTCACGTTCATCGGCAGCTCGCTTGAAGCCTCTACGACCAGCTCGGGCAAGGCATACATCTACACAACCGGTAGCGGTAAGGACGTCATTACTTACGCATTGGACGGCGACTCTGTCGACTCCAACGGCGAGTCTATGACTTTCAACGTCGGCGATGGTGACAACACCGTTACTGTGGAATTGGAAGACCAAACCACCGTGTCCTACACCACCATGGCTGGTCTCAAGAACTTGAGCATCACCGCCGGTGCAGGTGCTGACAAAATCACCAACAGCGGTGTTGGCCGTTTCGACATCAAAGCCGGTGGTGGCACTGACACCGTGATCATTGAATCACGCAATGATGCAGACGTGGATGCTGCTGCAGTCACAGCAGCCGCCCAAGTGTCAACACTGAAAATCAACGTGGTCGGCACTCTCGACGCTGGAGACTTGCTTTCGGTCAATGTGGGTGGTGTAACTTACAGCGCAGCTACAATTGCGCTTTTAAGCGCTGCAATCGACGGTGGCCCTTTGAGCGCCGGTGTGGCGGGTTCCACGATTACCGTTACCGGATTGTCGACTGGTGCAGCCTTTACGATTGGTGACTTCGCACTCTTGGATGACCCCGCGACGTCAAACGTTGCAAGTGCGTTCATCAACACGACCACAACCGGCAGCGCAGCCGTTGCGGGTGGTACCGACCAAGCTGGTAACGCAACCACCGGTACTTGGAACATCAGCGTGACTGACGAAGATGCTTCCGTTCCCCTCGCTACCTTTGTTGACCGCGTGCTTTACCAGGCCAAATTGACCGTTAACTTTGCTGGTTTTGAGAGCCAAGTCCCTGTTGTAACCTCCACTGTTACTAATTTTGTTGCTACTCAGTTGGATATCAACGCTGCGATCAAGGCGGCTATTGATGCCAATTCAGAGCTGAAGCGACTGCTGACCGTCACAGATACCACAGACAAGAAAGGCTTGATCATCAAGTCAACCGTGGAAGGTCTGAACGATTTGACAATTGATTTGTTCCAGCCTGAACTGTCTGCTACACCAACCGGCACACAAGTGGCAGTTGCTGCGGGCGATGTAAATTCTCTGCGCAGTGGCCTGATCGCCACGCTGGACATGGGTTCAGCGGATTCTGCGAGCGTTGCAGACGACTCTGCCCAAGTGGCAGACTTGGCCTCCATTATCTCCGTGTTCAATGGCGTGACCGCTATCATTAGCGGCACCCGCGGTCATGGTTACCTGGTGGACACTGGCGCTGTGGCCTCCACCAATACCCAAGTCAGCGCGTTCACCTTCTTGGCGACAGGTGTTGGTACAGATGGTACCAATGAGACCAACATCGAGAACTTCTCGGTCATCAACATGGGTGCTGGAACGAACGACCTGGTTGTTCTCAACTCCGACAACACCGCCGCTGATACCGACAGTAGTGGCTCAACCACTGTATCCGACTCGGTGTCGTCAGCCAATGTGGGGGCCTTCTCCGTCAACAGGCTGGTGTTCAATGCCGATTGGAATAAAGTGTCCGTGGTGAACTTCTTCACCAACCAGAACAACGGTACCGACGGTGGATCTGACAACGCTGAAAGTGAAATGAGTGATTCAACCACTGGTTCTCATGTTCTTGATTTCACGTTCTGGCTGGACGATAGGATTGATACATCGACTACCCCAACAGGTAACAGCGAATCTTCCCAACGTGTCGGTACTACAGTCGTAGTCGGAAATATTGCTGCTACGTTGGCCGTGACTGCAGCAAACCAAGTGATTGTGGTGAACGACTTTACCGCAGGTACTGGTGCTGACGCGGCTGAAACCTGGGCTAATCTGACCGCAACTAATCTGAAGGCGGCGCTGGAAGGAACCGCCCAAGGAACAGTTAGCGCCGCGTATGGCAACCTCGCAGCGTCTGCTGACGCCGCAGTTTCCAACACAGCAGACGACAATATCGATGGCATCAATCCAGATGTAGCTACTGCTTTGGATACGGCCAAGATCGATTCGATCTTCATGATCGAAAACCATGCCAACCAAGGTGAGTACAAGGTCTTCAACGTAGAATGGTCCAACATCGATAACACGTCTGGTTCAGGGTCGATTGAAGATGCATCGGTCACCTTGGTGGGTGTGATTGACTTCGGCGAGTCGATCGGTACGGCGACAACCTACACAAATTTCGTTTCGAACTTTGCTTAATCGCTGATTAAAATCCCAATCGGGAGATTGGGATTTATTGAGACCCCCTCTTGGTTCTACCAAGTGGGGGTTTTTTTAATGGGTATTGGAATCACATATTTACAGGCGTTTTCGGTAAACGTCCGGGCAACACACCCCGAGCGGCTTGGCTGTTAGTGGACTCTTGCCCACTTAATGTTGGTGGACACGTGTCCACTTAGCCGGGGTTCAATCGGCGAGGCTGGGTGGCTGCCAGTTGTAGGACAGCAATTCTTCGATGCGATTCTCAGGGTTCGTAGGCAACCGCTCGAGAATGTCTTTGAAGGTACGCGTGCGGTTCATGCTCATTGATGCGGGCGGTATGCAGCAGACTCGAGATGTTGGCGGTGCGCTTTCCGACTCTCAGGCTGCCGGCGAATAGGCTGTCCGGTGATGCCAAGGCGCAACTCCAAATGGTTCAGTTTGAGTTCGGGAGATTGCTTCCTTGAACGCATAATTGGCTGTGGTACAGACCGAGTGGGTTGCTTACTCCAATGCCTTTTTGCCTTCTATGCCGGCCACGCTGACCAGTGACACGTTTAATCCAGTAGTTGACACGGCTTGACACCGTCGGTCCGGATGCAGCATTAATGGCGACATGGGGTCAAGGTGATTTTGGTTTTCATGCGGCTCAATGTCGATGGCGGATCCATCCCAAAAAGAAATATATTGAGGGTCCGAAACCGGTTCGGCTGCCCGAGATGAGCTGCGCCAAATTTCCCGGTGCTAATATGAAAGAAGTTCACAAGTCCTTGAAAATGCAGCATGAAGCCCAGCGCCTACGGGCTCTGGCTCCAGACTACGACCGTGTTCGACGCGATTTCAATTGTCGGTTGGCCGACGAAATGGAACGGGAGGCGCGGGGACTGTTGATGCCTACGAAACCTCTCCAGAGGGGCCTTGGGGGCGAGATTATTCCGACGGCGGCTAGCGACCTTTCCGGACTCGAACTCATGCTCAGAGAGCCGGATTTGCTTGACCTTGGGGCCACCGTGCAACGGGCGCAGTTGCTGGAACGTAACGACGTTTTGGAACTCGGAATTGAGACGGCCCAAGATGCTCAGGCGCAGGGGGCCATTCAGAAAATGGTCTCACACCAACTAGCGGCGGGTCACAAAAGGGCTATGGAGTTATTGGAGGAATCCGCCCGTGCCAGCGATCCGGACATTGCCATCAAGAAAGCGCGCGCCTCGGCCCGTTTGATGGACGCTTTCAACCGCTCGGCGCTCACCCTTCAACGCTTGCAAAGTGGTATCGGGCAGACCATCCAAGTCCAGTACATGCAGGTCAATGCAACGGTGGGGGATGCTTCAGGAAAAGTGCAAAACCCGTCGGCTTGCGTTCCTGTTAATCGCGGGGGCAGGCCACCAACCTCGGGGTATCGGACTCAGGAAGCCATCAGACAACGAAATGCCGACCGAGAGTTGCTTTCGCGAATGGAAGGGATGGGAAATATAGGCTGAGTCGGGGGCCGAGCCCATAAACGCGACATCTGGGCAACTTCAACCGCCTGTCGGGGGGCTATCAGGGGCACTATGCAGGAAGATGGGTATGAGCCTTTGGGACCAATTTGACCTTTTTAAAGCAGCAGATGCTGCAGATTTGGCATTTCCGGGCAACGCATCTGAAGCCAAGGCGCTTTTGACCAAGATGCAAATGGGCTACGGTAAGGCCCTGAGTGAGACGTTCCTGAAGCACTATGAGACTGGGCACCCGGGATCTATAAAGTCTGGGGTGGAAAACAGATACCCCACCTTTGACACCCCACTCCCCGAGGCGCACCTCTACAGCCGGATGTTAGAGATGCACGCGATGGTTCTGTTTCGGCCAGACTTTAGCCCTGCCAGTTGCAGTTGCTTCCACGATTGGCACAAGGACGAAACGGGTTTGGATGGAGTCCTTTCTTGTAATTTTGACGCGCAAGAATTCAGCCGTGATGAGTTGCATAGGTGGTTGGCTTTTCACGGGATCGAATCGGTTTACGCCTTCCGACCGCCTGCTGTAGTTGCCCATGCGGCCTCCGAACCCCTCGATGAAGCGGTACTGGCAACACCAGAAGAACTGGTGAAGGCTTTTGGGGTGGGAAGGCTGAAGGAAGACTGGTTTAATTCCCCCCGGAAACATGGCTGGCTATTGGCAGCGCGGAAACGAGTCGGAGTGGGCGGTAACCAAGCTAAGCCAGCGCTCTATTGCCCCTACGAGGTGATGGTTGGTTTGGCAACTAAGACCAGACCGCGAGATAAGGCCCCCCGAATGAGAGAAGAAAAAGGCTGGCAAATACTGCGCCGATGCTTCCCCGAGGCTCACGCCAAATTTGCACATCTTTACGATGGTGGCCAGACTTATTAGTGTTGGTGGCCGGTGTTCCGAAACTCTGGCCACGGAATAGGGTAGGAATCTCGGGCTGGCGTGTAGGCCTGACCGGCGTTAAGTCGGTCGCATAAAACACTGGGTTTGTAGTGGCGATTCCTCATTTATAAGGAACGCCCATGACACCGACCCCTTCACCATTCTCATCCTTGCGCTTGTCGCAGAACTTCGGCCAGACACTTGGCGTCAAAAAGGTTCTGACGTCAGTACCCGTAGCAAAACCACCCAGAGACCGGTTTTTTAGGACACACGAGTCGTCTGACTGGGCATACCCCGCTTGGACCTTGGAAGATACGGTCACAGGTGAAACCTATATTGTTTCTGAGGAGGTCGCATCCGTACTCGGAAGCCTTGTTCGGGCCGTCGAACTGTATGTCACCATCGACCGTCAAAACAATCTGTTTTTGATCCCCATCCCTTTACCGGGGCCAAATGGGGTTAGAAACCCTTGGCACGAGTCGTTGCTCCAAGCGGTGTTGCGTGCGAAGTTGGTCTGGCTGCGTATATCCGCCAACAAGATTTTGGGGGGCTACGACATCTATGAAGCGACTGCCAAGCTGCCAGAACCGACTTGGCCAGATACTACGTTGGACGACTTGCTCGGAATTGCTTTTCGGGGCCGCATCATTACCACCACGGACCACCCAGTAGTCCAAGAGAAATTGGGGGGTGTCTGATGAACCAATTGTCAAAGTTCACAGAGGGCGTGTTCTTGATCGACTTTGAGTTCTGCCCCGAGAACGGGCGGGAGGGGAACACCCCAGAGCCAGTTTGCTTGGTCGTGAGGGACTTCCCAAGTGGCGTGACGCGCCGGTACTGGCAAGACGACCTTTACACGCGCACAACTGCTCCGTTCTCAGTCGAGAGCGGTGCGCTGTGCGTGGCGTATTTTGCAAGTGCTGAGTTGGACTGCTTCATTAAATTAGGCTGGTCCTTACCAGAAAACGTATTGGACCTGTTTGTCGAGTTCCGGTGCATGACGAACGGGGCGACACCCCCGAACGGTGCTGGCTTACTTGGGGCACTTTTGTACTTTGGTCTCCCCACCATCACTGCCCAACAAAAGGACGCCATGCGTGACTTGGTGTTGCGAGGTGGGCCGTGGGTAATGCAGGAACGTCAAAACATCTTGGAGTATTGCGAGACTGATGTCTGCGCTCTCGAGCAATTGCTCCCGGCGATGTTGCCCTCCATAGACTTACCGAGGGCCCTGATGCGGGGACGGTACATGAAAGCGGTCAGCCGAATGCAGGCCACTGGTACGCCTGTAGACACCGAAACGCTGCGGGAGATCGAAACTCATTGGGGGCATATCCAAGACGCCCTGATTGCTCAGATTGACGCTAGCTACGGTGTTTACGAGGGCAGGACTTTCAAAGTCAAGAACTGGGCCGACTACCTTCAGCGTGAGGGCATTCCTTGGCCTCGGCTGCCAACCGGTGCGCTTGAATTAACGGATGACACATTCAAGCAAATGGCCCGGATTCATCCCAAGGTCGCCCCCATGCGTGAGCTTCGATCGGCTCTGTCTGAAATGCGGCTGTCGAATCTGACGGTTGGCGAGGACGGGCGCAATCGCTGCCTGCTTTCGCCCTTTGCCTCTAAAACGGGTCGCAATCAGCCCTCCAACTCAAGGTTTATTTTTGGTCCGTCGGTCTGGTTGCGTGGGTTGATTAAACCGCCCGAGGGGTTCTGTCTTGCCTACATTGATTACTCACAACAGGAGTTCGGCATCGCCGCCGCCCTCTCTGGCGACGAGAAAATGATGGAGGCATATCGAAGCGGCGACCCCTACTTAGCATTTGCAACTCAAGCCGGAGCCGTGCCGCTGGGGGCAACTAAGCAGACGCATAAGGCCGAGCGGGAACAGTTCAAGGCTTGTGTTTTGGCTGTTCAGTACGGAATGGGAGAGGTGGCATTAGCTCAGCGGATTAACCAACCCGTAGCGAGGGCGCGCCAATTACTGGCGCTGCACCGCCAAACATACAAAACCTTCTGGGCTTGGTCAGATGCGACGCAGGACGAAGCAGTCCTGAATGGCAAACTATGGACAACATTTGGTTGGGAGCTTCGGGTCAGTGGCATGGTCAACTCTCGCAGCTTGCGTAATTTCCCATGCAAGGCAACGGCGCGGAGATGCTCCGAATCGCCTGCATCTTTTTAACCGAGGCTGGGATTCGAGTGTGCGCTCCGGTGCACGATGCTTTGTTGGTCGAGGTGCCGATTGGTGAACTGGAGTCAGGTTTGGCCAAGGCGCAGGATCTGATGTGTCAGGCCAGCCGCGCTGTGCTGGGGGACTTCGAGCTTGGCTCAGACGCGAAGGCTGTCTGCTACCCGGACCGATACATGGATGAAAGGGGGCAGGTCATGTGGGACACGGTCACGGGGCTTA
>Ga0164295_10002539_pt1 | contig 14984 bp, 18 predicted proteins | sample GEODES006metaG_FD_111798 | JGI IMG/M metagenome (GOLD analysis project Ga0164295, IMG submission 111798) | Oligotrophic lake water microbial communities from Sparkling Lake, Wisconsin, USA - GEODES006 metaG | ecosystem: Environmental > Aquatic > Freshwater > Lake | place: USA: Sparkling Lake...
ATATTGATGCCGGTCATCTCGCAGATCGCGTTGTAAATCGGCACCAGCGCATAACCGAAGGCGAACATACCCAACACGATCACGCCGAGCTTGCCCACCATCTTTGAGTTTTCGCGGGTCTGACTCATGCTGTATGCACCTTCAAACCTAGGCCAACAAAATAGACCGGACCATGAAACCGGCAAAAAACACCAGCGCCACAGTGGCCAGGATCAGACCCAGGCGGCGATTGTTCTTCTTTTGCTCCGGTGTCATGTCATACCTTGATGGTCAGCGCAGCGCTCTCAGGCAACGATCTTGGTAGCGTTGGCATTGAGCTTGGGCGGCGTCTCAAAGGTATGGAAAGGCGCAGGCGAGGGAACTTCCCACTCCAAACCCTCAGCGCCATCCCAAGGGCTGGCGGAAGCTTTGGGGCCGATGCCGCGCATGGTGGGCAGCAAGACGAAGAAGAAGAAATACACCTGCGCCAGACCGAAGGCCAGACCGCCAATGCTGGCAATCGCATTGAAGTCCGCAAACTGCATCGGGTAGTCGGCGTAGCGACGGGGCATGCCCGCCAAGCCCAAAAAGTGCATCGGGAAGAAAGTCACATTGAAAGAAATCAGCGACCACCAGAAATGGATCTTGCCGCGCGTTTCGTTGTACATCACACCGGTCCACTTAGGGCACCAGTAGTAGTAGCCGGCAAACATGGCGTAAAGCGAACCGGCCACCAGCACATAGTGGAAGTGCGCCACCACGTAATAAGTGTCCTGCAGCTGAATGTCGATCGGTGCAACCGACAGGATCAGGCCGGTGAAGCCACCCATGGTGAACACGAAGAGGAAACCGACGGCAAACAGCATCGGCGTTTCAAAGGTCATGGAACCCTTCCACATGGTGGCGATCCAGTTGAAGACCTTCACGCCCGTTGGCACGGCGATCAGCATGGTCGAGTACATGAAGAACAGCTGGCCCGTAACCGGCATGCCGGTGGTGAACATGTGGTGCGCCCAGACGACGAAGCTCAGGATGGCGATCGAACCGGTGGCGTAAACCATCGAGGCGTAGCCGAACAAACGCTTGCGGGAGAAGGCCGGAATGATCTGGCTGACGATGCCGAAGGCCGGCAAGATCATGATGTACACCTCGGGGTGTCCGAAGAACCAGAAAATGTGCTGGTACATGACCGGGTCACCGCCGCCGGCGGGGTTGAAGAAACTGGTGCCGAAGTGGCGGTCGGTCAGTGTCATGGTGATAGCGCCGGCCAGCACGGGCATCACAGCGATCAGCAGGTAAGCAGTGATCAACCAGGTCCAGCAGAACATGGGCATTTTCATCAGCGTCATGCCGGGTGCGCGCATGTTCAAAATGGTAACGATGATGTTGATCGAGCCCATGATGGAAGAAGCACCCAGGATGTGCAAGGCAAAAATGCCGGCATCCATGGAGGGGCCCATCTGCAGGGTCAGCGGTGCGTAGAGTGTCCAGCCGGCAGCGGGTGCGCCGCCGGGCATGAAGAAAGAGCCCACGATCATGAGCGAGGCCGGAATCATCAGCCAGAAGCTGAAGTTGTTCATGCGGGCAAAAGCCATGTCAGACGCGCCGATCTGCAGCGGAATCATCCAGTTGGCAAAGCCGACGAAGGCCGGCATGATGGCACCGAACACCATGATCAGACCGTGCATGGTGGTGAGCTGGTTAAACAGCTCGGGGTTGACCAGTTGCAGGCCCGGCTGGTACAACTCAGCCCGGATGCCCATGGCCAGCAAACCGCCAATCATCAACATGGCAAAAGCGAACAGCAGGTACAAAGTACCTATGTCTTTGTGGTTGGTGGCATACACCCAGCGGCGCCAGCCCGTGGGGGCGTGGTGATCGTGGTCATGGGCGTGATCGTGATGGTCTAGTACGGCACTCATCTGACTTCCTTTAAAAACTGAATTCTTACGCTTGCCGGTCCAGCCGGCCGAAAAAAGGCGGACGACGGATTACTTGCGGGCAGCCACAAACTCGGCGGGCTGCACCACCTGACCGGTCTTGTTGGACCAGCTGTTCTTGGTGTAGGTCACTACGGCCGCCAGGTCGGTGTCGCTGAGCTGCTTCCACGCAGGCATGGCCCCGTTATTGACGCCATTGAGCATGACCGTGATTTGTTTGAGGTGATCTTTGTCCAGCACCAGGGCCGAGCCGTCGAGAGCTTTGATCGGGCCAGCGCCCTTGCCCGTGGCCTGGTGGCAGGCCGCGCAGTTGGCAGCGTAGACTTTTTCGCCTCGGGCGACCAGATCGGTCAAGTTCCAGACTTTGCTCGGATCATCGGCTTTGGCCGCAACTTCCTTGAGCTTGGCGTCAGTCCACTGGCTGTACTGCTCGGCCGTCACCACTTTCACGTGAATCGGCATGTAAGCGTGTTCTTTGCCGCAGAGTTCCTGGCACTGGCCATAGAAGTCACCGGTTTTCTCGGCACGGAACCAGGTGTCGCGCACGAAACCGGGGATGGCGTCTTGCTTGATACCAAAAGCAGGCACGGCAAAAGCGTGAATCACGTCGTTGGCGGTGGTGATGATGCGCACCTTCTGATTGACCGGCACCACCAGCGGGTTATCTACCTTGAGCAGGTAGTTGTCGATTTCCTGGCCCTTCTTGGGGCCGCCATCGTTGGACATCTGACGATGGGTGGAGTCGAGCGTAGAGACGAAACCAATGCCTTCGCCTTCGCCCTTGATGTATTCATAACCCCACTTCCATTGCATGCCGGTGGCTTTGATGGTCAGGTCCGCGTTGGTGGTGTCTTTGGAGGCCACCAGCACCTTGGTCGCCGGCAAAGCCATGCCGATGACGATCAAAAAGGGGATGACCGTCCAGGCAATTTCCACTGTGGTGGACTCATGGAAGTTGGCCGCTTTGTGGCCGACCGACTTGCGGTGCTTCCAGATGGAATAAAACATGACACCGAAAACGGCGATAAAGATCACCAGGCAGATGATCATCATGAACCAATGCAGCCAGATCTGTTCAGCAGCGATGCGGGTAATGGGCTCAGGCAAATTGAGCTGGTTCACGGCGGGGCCACCGGGCAGGTCTTTGACGGCGGCCAGCGCAGAAGGGCTGAAAGTGAGCAAGGCAGCGAGAACAGCGAGGCTGGCCGAAGCCTGACCGAGCAGCGCCAGTTTGGCCGAAGCCAGAATCGCTCGAGCTTGAGTCATGCCAGGCCTTGTTGTTTTGCTTGCGTTCATCGTCATCACTTTTAGAGAAATCATTTGAGGAATCGTTAATCTGCTGATTATAAAGTTAGAGTAACTGGTCATTTTGGCGGGCAATCTTGACGCAGCGCTTGCAATTTCGATCTTTAGGCACCCCGCAGGGCAAAACGGATCTCGCGGGCCAGCGCCGGACGCAGTTCCGGGCGCAAATGCCGGCCGATACTGACCCGGTGACCCTGCCCCGACACCTCAATCAAAGACCCGTCGCCGCCTTTGGGCTCCACCCGGACCCATTGGCGCTCAAATTCCGCACGCTCAATGCGACCCGCAGTTTCCAGCTCAACCACCAAGCGCGAGCCTTGCAACATGATTTTTTCGCCGTCACGCGCATGGCGCGCGTAAATTAAAAAAGCTGCGCCAAGAACCATCACCTCAAGCCATGCAAAGGGCAGGATCAGGTAGGCACCCTGGGACCAGAAAAGGCCGGCAATGCCCAGGGAAACAACGCAAAGGGAAATGTAGAGTTGGAGCAATTGCGCCGGCGTCACAGAGCAGTTGCGGCGTAATTGCCATTGCATCTCCGGGGCATTGGGCTCACCGGGCATACGCTCGGTTGCAAAGCGAAATCGAAAGTCGGAAGTCGACAAAAGAAACTCAAAATAAGTAGGGCTTTGATGCAAAACGCATGAAAGCAAGGGGAAATACCCGGTCAATGAAAATAATTGTAGACAAAATCTTCGCCCCGCCTGCTTGCAGGGTCATGTGCGCGGCTGTTGCAGCATGCTGCGCATGTCCTGCACAGAAACTGCACTGAGCGCCGAGACCTTGACCTTGGGCCTGGCTTTGAGCGCATGGCCGTAAATCAACTCAAAAGTCAGTTGCAGGCGTCCGTCAGGCCCGCGCGGCAAACGCTCACTGAGCTGCTGCTCAAGCAGCGTCCTCCAGCGTCGCCCGCGCAAAGCACCAAATCGCGCAGGATGGAAATTGCGGCCCAGCTCACGCAACTCTTGCAGCAGCCGCGCCGGCGTGTCGTAAGTCAGGGTGATGCGCTCCATGTCCATCACCGGCTCAGCAAAACCGGTTTGCACCAGCATGTCGCCCCAATCGTGCATGTCGGTGAGCTGATGGCCGGCCGCAGGCCAGCCCAGCGCCTGGTACATACCGCGCAATTCACGTGCTGTGTCTGGCCCCAGGCAGGAAAACATCACGAAACCATCGACCGCCAGCAGACGGTGCCATCGGGACAGCAATGCCTGCGGATCAGCCGACTCATGCAAGGCCATGTTGGCCCACAGCATGTTCAGGCTGCCGGCTTCAGGCGCCTCAAAGCGCGCCGCCCGCGCCGTCCACGGCAAGCGCTGCAGGACTTGTTGCCACCATGGCGCGCCCAAGGCACGGCGGGCGTGCAGCGCCTGGCCCGGTTCAGTTTCCATCACATAACCAAAAGAGCGGGGGTAACGCCGGCTCAACTCGGCGTGCGCTGCCAGCCCGCCCCGCACGGCACACCAATGCGCCCACAAGGTGGGTTCGAGCTTGATCCACTGCAAGCGATCAAGCATGCGGCGCGCCACCTCTTCATGCAACCAAGGTGTGACCGCAGGCGCACTGCGCTGCCAGCGCGCAACAGCGAGCGGATCCAAGGTAGGCGGTTTTTGATTCGAAGTCATGCGGGTGCCAGGGGAAACAGTGCTCCCGAACTCAGATCCGGGTCTGCGACTAGTATATGGACCTCATGTTTTTGCGCGACCTGCCCGCCTTGCTCACGGCTCGCCTGCCCAGCCGGTGTGCTGTCTGCCATGGCTGGCCGGGCGGGCCGGTATGCGCGCCATGCATGAGTCGCTTTGCCCAGCCATGCCAGCGCTGTCACCGATGCGCACTGAGCACCCTGGCCGTCGCTGATCAGGCCCGCCTGCTGTGCAGCCGTTGCCGGCGCGAGCCATTCGGGCTGGACGCCTGTTTCGCGGCCCTGCCCTATGCCTTTCCATGGTCTGGTCTGGTGGCACGCTACAAATTCGCCGACCAGACCGGCTGGACCCCTTTTCTGGCCGGCCTGATGCTGGCGCAGCCCGGCGTGCGCGAAGCACTCCATGCCTTAGGCCCCCACGACTGGCTGCTGCCCATGCCCCTGTCGGCAGAGCGACTGGGCTGGCGCGGCTACAACCAGGCCTGGGAGTTAACGCGTTCCCTGCAGGGCCAAAGCAGCTGCGCCGCCAGGGCCGACAGCGCGCTGCTGCTGCGCACTCGCCACACCCGGCCCCAAAGTGAGCTCAAACGCAGCGAGCGCCATGACAACGTCAAAGGCGCTTTTGCGCTAGAACCCCTGCGCGCGGTGCATGTCGCCGGCCGGCGCGTGATGCTGGTCGATGACGTGATGACCAGCGGTGCTTCGCTGCTGGCGGCAGCCACTGCATTGCGACAGGCAGGTGCCGCCGAGGTCAGTGCCATCGTGCTGGCGCGCACGGCGCCGACATAATGCCGGCATGTTTCACATTGTTCTGGTTGCCCCCGAGATTCCGCCCAACACGGGCAACGTGATACGTCTGGCCGCTAACACCGGCTGCACCCTGCACCTGGTTGAGCCGCTGGGCTTTTCGATGGACGACAAGCACATGCGCCGCGCCGGGCTTGACTACCACGAGTACACCCGCGTGCTGCGCCACGCCAGCTGGCAGGCGCTGCTGGCCAGCGCCAAGCCGGCGGCAGATCGCATGTTCGCGATGACCACACGCGGCTCGGGCAGCGTCTACGATGCGCGCTTTCAGGCAGGTGACTGGCTGGTGTTCGGCTCTGAAACGCAAGGCCTGCCGGTGGAGTTGCGGGAGCAGTTTGCCCCAACGCAGCGACTGCGTTTACCGATGCTGGCCGGTCAGCGCAGCCTGAATTTGTCCAACGCCGTGGCCGTCACGGTGTTTGAGGCCTGGCGGCAAAACGCTTTTGCAATGCACCAGCACGGCGAGTCAGGCGAGTCAGGCGAAAGCGTCCCACAGTAATTTTGAACCGGTCAAAAACATGCCGATAGCAATCAAGCGGTAAAAATGCTTGGGGCTGATGCGCTTGGCCATGCTCAATCCCACCCAGACACCCACGGGCACCAAAGGCAAAAGCGCCAGTGAAGTGGCCATGTTGCGCGCATCGAGCAAGCCCAGCCAGGCATACGGAATCCACTTGGACAAATTGATGGCAAAGAAAAACCAGGCCATGGTGCATGTGAACTGCATGGGGCTCAGCCGCATTGGAATAACATAAGCGCTGACAGGCGGCCCGCCCGCATGGGCCACAAAGCTGGTAAAGCCCGAGACCACGGTCAGAATAGCGCCCACCCAGCGCGGCGGCGGCACGCTGTCAGGCTTGGGCGGAAACAGCAGCCGCTGCGCCAGAAACAAAAGCGTGAAGCCGCCCACCAGCCCCGCGACCAGGTGCGCATCTATCACCTTGAAAAGCAAAAAGCCAATCAGTGAACCCAACACACCCAGGGGAATCAAAAAGCGCAGAAAAGGCAGGTCCACGTTTTTGCGGAATACGGCCAGCCCGAGCAGGTCCATCACCAGCAGCACAGGCATCAAAATCGCAGCGGCCTGCGGTACGGTCACCGACAAGGCCATCAAGGGCACGGCCAAGGAACCAAAGCCGGTACCGAAGCCGCTTTTGCTGATGCCCAGCAAGAGCACCGCAGGAATGGCGACCGCGTAAAAATAAGGGTCGGTGATAAGAGGAAAATTCACGCCTGATTATGGCTGCCCGTCCAAGTGAACGCCCCAAACTTCAAAGACCCGGATCAAACCCGCTCAAGAATCAGCGCAATGCCCTGCCCCACGCCGATGCACATGGTGCACAGCGCATAGCGCCCGCCTGTGGCGTGCAGGCGGTTGACCGCCGTGGTGGCCAAGCGCGCGCCCGAAGCACCCAGCGGATGACCCAGCGCGATCGCACCGCCCCAGGCGTTCACACGCGCGTCGTCGTCTTGCAAACCCAACTGACGCAGCACGGCCAGGCCTTGCGCAGCAAAAGCTTCATTGAGCTCAATCACATCGAGTTGCGCGAGCGTGAGGCCGGTTTGCGCCAGCACTTTTTGCGTGGCGGGGGCGGGGCCTATGCCCATGATGCGCGGCGGCACGCCCACCGTGGCCATGCCCACCACGCGGGCGCGCGGCGTCAAGCCGTTTTTGGCGGCGCTGGCTTCGTCGGCCAGCAGCAGCGCGCAAGCGCCGTCATTCACGCCACTGGCATTGCCGGCCGTCACCGTGCCGTCGGGCCGCACCACGCCTTTGAGCTTGGCCAGTGTTTCCAGGGTGGTGGCGCGCGGGTGTTCGTCGGTGTCCACCACCAACGCATCGCCCTTTTTCTGGGGAATGAACACGGGTGTGATCTCACGCGCCAAGTGGCCGGCTTGCTGCGCGGCCACGGCGTTCAGCTGGCTGGCCAGCGCCATGCAGTCTTGCGCTTCGCGCTCGATCTTGAAATCAGTAGCCACGATTTCGGCCGTCTCGGGCATGGAGTCCACGCCGTATTTTTCTTTCATCAGCTTGTTAACGAAACGCCAGCCGATGGTGGTGTCATACACCGCGTTGCTGCGGCTGAAAGCGCTCTCGGCCTTGGGCATGACAAAGGGGGCGCGGCTCATGCTCTCGACGCCGCCGGCGATCATCAGCCCCGCCTCGCCCGAGCGGATAGCGCGTGCCGCCGTGCCCAGCGCGTCCAGGCCCGAGCCGCACAGGCGGTTGAGCGTGGCGCCCGGCACTTCCAGCGGCAAGCCGGCCAGCAGGCTGGCCATGTGCGCCACGTTGCGGTTGTCTTCACCCGCCTGGTTGGCGCAGCCAAAGATCACGTCGGTGATGGCTTGCCAGTCCACATTCGGGTTGCGCGCCATCAGCGCACGCAGCGGCACAGCGCCCAGGTCGTCGGTGCGCACGCTCGAAAGCGCCCCGCCGTAACGCCCGAAAGGGGTGCGGATGGCGTCGCAAATAAATGCTTGTGGAAAGGCTTGCGAAAAGGCTTGTGAACTCATGGTGTGTCTTTTAAATGGGTTGCTCAAGCTCAGGCCGCCGCAATCGGCAGGCCCAGCATTTTTTCAAGTTCGGCATGCGTCAGCCCCTCGACCGTGTCGATGAGTTTGAGGCCATTTGGCGTGCATTCCAGCGTGGCCAGCTCGGAGTAAATGCGCTTGACGCAGGCAATGCCGGTGATCGGGTAGCTGCACTGGGCCACCACTTTGCTCTCGCCTTTTTTGGTCAGCAAATCCATCATCACCCAGGTTTGCTTGGCGCCAATCGCCAGGTCCATGGCGCCGCCCACGGCCGGAATGGCGTCTTTCTCGCCGGTGTGCCAGTTGGCCAGGTCGCCGGTGGCACTCACCTGAAAAGCGCCCAGCACGCAGATGTCCAAGTGGCCGCCGCGCATCATGGCAAAGCTGTCGGCATGGTGAAAGTAAGCGCCGCCTGCCAGCATGGTCACGGGCTGCTTGCCGGCGTTGATCAGGTCATAGTCTTCCTGCCCTGCGGCAGGTGCCGGGCCCATGCCCAAAATGCCGTTTTCGCTGTGCAATATCACTTCAATACCGGCCGGCAGGTGGTTGGCCACCAGCGTGGGCATGCCGATGCCCAGGTTGACATAAGCGCCGTCGTGAATGTCTTGCGCCACGCGTTGGGCGAGTTGCTCTTTGCTGCGTTTTTGATAGCTCATGCTCATGCCGCCTTTTTGAAACCGCCGGCCTCGGTGGCCACACGGTCGATCCTGACAATCTTGCTGACGAAAATACCGGGGGTGACCACGCTCTCCGGGTCCAGCGCACCCAGCTCCACCACTTCATGCACCGTGGCCACGGTCAAGCGGGCGGCGGTTGCCATGACTGGGCCAAAGTTGCGCGCCGCCTTGCGGTAAAACAGGTTGCCCCAGCGGTCGCCCTTTTCAGCGCGTATCAGCGCCACGTCGCCATAAATCGGCATTTCCAGCACGTAGTGCTTGCCATTGATCTCACGCGTTTCCTTGCCCTTGGCCAGATCGGTGCCGTAACCCGTGGGCGAAAAAAACGCACCCACACCTGCACCCGCAGCGCGTATACGCTCTGCCAAGTTGCCCTGCGGCACCAGCTCCAGTTCGAGCTTGCCGCTGCGGTACAGCTCGTCAAACACATGGCTGTCAGCCTGGCGCGGAAAGCTGCAAATGATCTTGCGCACCCGGCCCGCCTTGAGCAGCGCAGCCAGGCCGGTGTCGGCATTGCCGGCGTTGTTGTTGACGATGACCAAATCCTTAGCGCCCTGCGCAATCAGCCCGTCAATCAGTTCATTGGGAATGCCGGCGGTGCCAAAGCCGCCAATCATCACGGTCGAGCCGTCCTTCACACCGGCCAGCGCCGCCTCAATCGACGGGGCAATCTTGTTGATCATTCAAAAGCTCCAAGTAAAAGATGGGATGGATTGTCATCCATCGCTTTGCCAACTAAAAAACTAAGTTTAGGGGCACCACCGGCCCGACGCTGGGCACACGCTGCCGGGCTGGCCGTTCACCCAGACTTGCTCTTCTTTGAGCTGCTGGGCGGCCGCAGGGTCAGTGTCGAACTGAATTTGCAGTGCCTGCGCCACCCCAGCGTTTTCAATGGGCAATTCCCACGTTAAAAACAATTGCGTGCAGTCGCGCTCTGGCGCAAAGTGCGCCGCGTCAAAGCCTGTACTGCCCCGCTCAATGACCGCGTGCGGCTGGCCTGTGTCAAACACCACGGCTGTGCCTCTGGTCAAAGGGATGCGCTGGCCGGTGAGGGGGAAATGCAAGTCCAGCCCCCGGTCTTCGCTTAAAAACAGGTTGGCAAAGGCGGCGCTGCCGTACTGCGCGCCGTCGTGGTGGTACCTGGCGCCGCGGCAGGCCATCAGCGCCAGCTCGCAGTCAGCCAGCTGCGGCAGGCCCAGCGTGTGCGTCCAGTCCGACATGGCTTGCACGCAGTGGCGCAGTTCCGGCCAGCGCGCCCGGGTACGGGCCAGCGGCAAGGCTTCGACGTCGCCGGGCACCAGCGCCAAGTGCAGCGCCACCTCGCGCTGCCAGTCGGCCGTGACTTTGGCGTGCGGCGCCGGCACGTCGAGCGTGGCGGTGAGCACGCGCGCACTCACGCTGCGGCTGCGCAGGGCTTGGCCGCTCTTGAAAAAGCAGACATGGCTTGCAGTGGCAAGAAGTTCGGGGGCACGGGTACTCATGCGGGCCAGTGTAGACAGGCACTGCGTGCTACGCTTTCGCCCATGTTCACGCCTTCCCAAGCCAATGTGCGCCAGTTCTTTTGCGCGGTGTATGCCAAAAGCCTGGCCGGCACGCCACTCGACGCGATGGAGACCATCGTCAGCCAGTGGATTGACGAGCACCCCGAGTACCACGCTGATTTTGCCGACGCAGAGGCGGCGGTGGACAAAATGTACGAGGTGGAGGGCGGCAAAACCAACCCGTTTTTGCACCTGTCTATGCACCTGACGATCAGCGAGCAATGCTCGATTGACCAGCCGCGCGGCATACGGCAAGCGGTGGAGTTGCTGACGGCCAAGCGCAACTCTTTGCACGCGGCCCACCACGAAACCATGGACTGCCTGGGCCAGATGGTATGGGAAAGCCAGCGCGCCGGCCGCCCGCCCGATGGCGCGGCTTACATTGACTGCGTGCAGCGGCAAGCCACGCGGGACTGAACCCCGCACCACACTCTGGAAACAAAAAAACCGCCTTGAGGCGGTTTCTTAGCTCAGGCCAGCGGCCTTCAGCGCCAGCGGCTTTGCGGCTCGACCTTGAGGTCGCCCTGCACACTCGCCAGGTAGTTGGCTATTTGCTTGAGCTCGGCGTTGCTGTACTGCTTGGCCATGCCGGACATGATGGCGTTGCCGCGGCCAACAACCGCGTTGGCGTCATTTTTGTAGGCCTTCAGGGCCACAAAAAGGTAGTCCGCGTGCTGGCCGCCGATTTTGGGGTAGGAAGGGTCAATCGGGGTGCTGAAGTTGGCGCCGTGGCATGAAGCGCAGTTGGCTTTGCCCAAAAGTGCGGCCACTTGGGGGCTGGGGGCTTTAACTTCTTTGGGCGCCGACTTGCCTTCGACCACACCGTGGCCGCTGTAGTAAGCCGCCAGGTCGGCCATGTTCTGGTCGGTCAAGGTCTCAGAAATACCGCGCATGCTGGGGTGTTTACGCTCGCCTTTTTTGTAAGCATTGAGGGCCGACACGATGTATTTCTCGCTTTGGCCGGAGATCATAGGCACTTTGTAGACTTCAGGGAAGCTGGCTTGATAGCCCTTGATGCCGTGGCAGCCAATGCACATGGCGTTGATGGCCTGGCCGGCTTTGGCGTCGCCTTTGAGCTCTTGGGCCTGAGCAGTCACTGTGACAACAGCCACAAAGAGAGCAAAAAAAGTGGTGAACAACTTGGTCATTTTGCGAGCACAATCCGGTGAGATTCAACTTAAAAACACTGCGGATTATATCTGTGTGTGGGTGCGCAGGACGCTGACGGCCAACTGACAAGCTCAAGCACTGTGATGCCGCATCAAGGCCCAACAGACATGAAATTTCAAGGCTCCCAGAACTACGTTGCCACCGATGACCTGATGCTGGCCGTCAATGCGTCGGCCATGCTGCAAAAACCACTGCTGGTCAAGGGCGAACCCGGCACCGGCAAGACCATGCTGGCCGAAGAGGTGGCGCAGGCGCTGAATCTGCCGCTGCTGCAGTGGCACATCAAATCAACCACCAAGGCGCAGCAGGGCCTGTATGAGTATGACGCTGTATCGCGCCTGCGCGACTCGCAGCTGGGCGAAGAAAAAGTCAAAGACATTCACAACTACATCGTTAAGGGCGTGCTGTGGCAGGCCTTCACCGCTGATGCACCGGTGGCGCTGCTGATTGATGAGATTGACAAGGCTGACATTGAGTTTCCGAACGATCTGCTGCGCGAGATCGACCGCATGGAGTTTTATTGCTACGAGACGCGCGAGTTGATCCGCGCCAAGCACCGGCCGCTGGTGTTCATTACCTCTAACAACGAAAAAGAATTGCCCGACGCGTTTTTGCGCCGCTGCTTTTTTCACTACATCAAGTTCCCTGACGCCGACACCATGAAGAAGATCGTGGACGTGCATTTCCCCGGCCTCAAAAAAGAGCTGCTGGCCGCCGCCATGAAAACTTTTTATGACGTGCGCAACCTGCCTGGCCTGAAGAAAAAACCATCCACCAGCGAGCTGCTGGACTGGCTCAAGCTGCTGGTGGCAGAAGACATTTCGCTCGACGTGCTGCAAAGCAAAGACAACAAAGTGAGCGTGCCGCCGCTGGTGGGCGCGCTGCTCAAGAACGAGCAAGACGTCACCCTGTTTGAAAAACTGGTGTTTATGCAACGCCAGAACCGCTGATCAAGGCAACACATGAACTCTTTATGGTTTGAAGGCCTCACCGACGCCGTGGGTTTTCTGGGTGGCTCTTTGCTGGGTTTCGGCTTGGGGCAATTGTTCGGGCTGGACATTTTTGCCAATGGTTATAGCAACAGCGTGATTGGCGGCATTGTGTTGGTTGGTCTGGGTGGCGGCCTGGGGTTGCAAGGCGTGCGGCGCTGGCGGCAGTCGCGCAACAAAGACGACCAGGCCCCGTGAGCACGACGATGCCCTGGGTACAAGCCGTCACGCTGACGGACCGCGGCACCACGCTGCGCCCGCTGACGCTCGAAGACGAGGCCGGGCTGGTCGCAGCAGCAACTGACGGCGAACTGTGGCGACTGCGGGTGACATCGGTGCCCGAGCCTGAGAACACCAGGCAATACATCGAGACCGCACTGCAAGCCTGGCGGGACGGTCACCGCTTAGCCTTCGCGGTGACTGAAAGCGCCAGCGGCAAAGTGCTGGGCTGCACCAGTTACCACGACATCTTGCCGGCGGTCCAAAGGCTGGAGATCGGTTTCACCTGGTACGCCGCCAGCGTGCAGCGCACGCACGTCAATACCAGTTGCAAGCTGATGATGCTGACACACGCTTTTGAAAGCCTGGGCGCCAAAGTGGTGGGCTGGCGCACAGATAACTTCAACTTTGCATCGCAGCGCGCCATAGCGCGCCTGGGCGCAAAGCTGGACGGCGTGATTCGCGGCCACGCGCTGCGCCGTGACGGCACGGTGCGTGACACCGTGATGTACAGCATGACAGCCGGCGAGTGGCCTGAGGCCAAAGCGCAGTTGCTGAGCCTGCTGGCGCGTTAAGGAGGCGGCCATGTTGATCGACTTTTTCTACACGCTGCGCTCGGCCAAGCTGCCGGTTTCGGTCAAAGAATACCTGGTGCTGCTTGAAGCGCTGAAAGCCGGCGTGGTGGGGCCGAACAGCGGTGGCGATGGGCATGGTGAAGGCGAAGGCGCTTACAAGATCGATGACTTTTACTACCTCAGCCGCACCGTGCTGGTGAAAGACGAAAAGCACTACGACAAGTTTGACCGTGCCTTTGCGTCTTACTTCAAGGGCGTTGAGATGGTGGCCGACTTCAGCCAGGAAATTCCGCTGGAGTGGCTGCGCAAGAACCTGGAGCTTGAACTCAGTGCCGAAGAGAAAGCCAAGATCGAGAAGATGGGCTGGGACGAGCTGATGGAGACGCTGAAAAAGCGTTTTGAAGAACAAAAAGAACGCCACGAGGGCGGCAGCAAATGGATAGGCACGGGCGGCACCTCGCCCTTTGGTGCCAACGGCTTCAACCCGCAGGGCATCCGCATCGGGCAGGAAAAAAACCGCAACATGAGCGCGGTGAAAGTGTGGGACCAACGCGCCTACAAAGACTATGACGATACGCAAGAGCTGGGCACACGCAACATCAAGGTGGCGCTGCGCCGGCTGCGTAAGTTTGCCCGGGAAGGCCATGAGGACGAGTTAGACCTGGACGAGACCATCCATAAAACGGCGGCCAATGCCGGCTACCTGGACATCAAAATGCGGCCCGAGCGGCACAACAACGTGAAGGTGCTGCTGCTGATGGACGTGGGCGGAACCATGGACGAGCACATTGCGCGGGTGGAAGAACTGTTCAGCGCCACCAAAACCGAGTTCAAGCACCTGGAGTTTTATTACTTTCACAACTGCGTTTATGACTTCATGTGGAAGAACAACCGGCGCCGCTTTGCCGAAAAATTTGCCACCTGGGACATCATCCGCAAGTACAACAAAGACTACAAACTGATCTTTGTGGGCGACGCCACCATGAGCCCCTATGAAATTTTGCAACCCGGCGGCAGCGTGGAATACAACAACGAAGAATCCGGCGCCGAATGGATGCAGCGGCTGACCAACGCTTTCCCGAAATTTGCCTGGATCAACCCCGAGCCGCAAGGCGTGTGGCAGTACCGCCAGAGCATCAGCCTGATGCAGCAACTCGTCAGCCAACGCATGTACCCGCTCACACTCAAAGGGCTGGAAGAAGCGATGCGCCTGCTCACCAAATAAGCCAGCGCCAACCCCGCGAATACAATCCAACCCGTTCCAGCCGCCATAGTTCAATGGATAGAACGAGTGCCTCCTAAGCGCTAGATACAGGTTCGATTCCTGTTGGTGGTACCAAACCAGAGTCCCGCCGAAGAAAGCCAAAGCGTCGTTGGACGTCATACGGGAAGATGTCTGGCATCTCACCAGCCAAGATACGTTGCTTGTTGTTGCTCCAAAATTCGGGGCTCAGCAGATCAGCGTGATGCTTCATAAAAGCCTGGCGCACACGCGCATTGCCCAGTAAAAAAGGGCCGAAGGTTTCCGGAAAAACATCTTTAGCGCCCACGTCAAACCAGACCTCGCCAGGGCCAAGCTCTTTTGCCTGATCATCACGAGGCGGAACG
>Ga0164295_10002540_pt1 | contig 14983 bp, 11 predicted proteins | sample GEODES006metaG_FD_111798 | JGI IMG/M metagenome (GOLD analysis project Ga0164295, IMG submission 111798) | Oligotrophic lake water microbial communities from Sparkling Lake, Wisconsin, USA - GEODES006 metaG | ecosystem: Environmental > Aquatic > Freshwater > Lake | place: USA: Sparkling Lake...
ACTCGCGACGGCGTCGGGCGGGGGGGGGGGCGCGAGAGTTGGTGGCGGTGTTCTGCTTTTTGCGTGAGCTCGTCACGTCGGGGCCCACATCATGCTGCCGCTGTCGCTACTGCGCACGGCTGCTGGCCATCCGATGGTACGCTCACGCCGCCCGTGGCCTTACCGCAACCTCCTCACAAAGCCTCACATGGTCCAAAAGCTTACGGACCGTCGAATGCTTGCGCCTGTGCAGCTCGTTGAGCTCAAGAACGGCGAGACGTACAACGGTGAGCTAGTTGCGTGCGATAATTGGATGAACATCAGGTGCGTGCGCGCGCACGTGCTACGCCTGCTGTGCAGACGACCTTGGCCCCTGCTGTGAGTCCGATTGCCTTTCTGTGCACAGCTTGCGCGGCGTGATCTGCACATCGCGCGACGGCGACCGCTTCTGGAAGCTGGCTGAGGTGACCATCCGAGGCAACAACATCAAGTACTTGAGAATCCCCGAGGAGGTGATTGACATGGTGCCAGTGGAGGAGGAGACGTCCGGCAGCAAAGGCAAAGGCGGTGGCTACGGCGGTGGGCGTGGGGCTGGCGAGGGGCGCGGCAAGGGCGGCGGCAAGGGCGGCGGCAAGGGCGACGGTGGCAAGGGTGGCAGGGGAAAGGGCGGAGGTCGTGATGGTGGGAAGGGAGCGGGCCGTGCCGCAGGCCGTGGCGGCCGGGGCGGCGGGTACTGAAACCCTTGGCATGGACCCTAGGACCCTTGGGAGAGGTTGCACTCTCACTTCCTCGCGGAACAACTCGCCGGCCTGCACATATTTATCTGAGTAAATGCATGTGTTGAGGTAACTTCTGTCTCTTGTGTCGTCTTCTACAAGAACGTCCTCACGACATTTTTTCGAATTTTCATGTCGTCACGAATCGCCGTCGTCGGCGGCGGCATATGTGGCTCCCTCGCCGCGTTGACGCTGCGCAGCCGCGGCCTCTCACCTGTGGTCATTGACTTGGGGCGCAAGCAGGTTGGCGGCAGGCTCGCAGGTGGCTTCCATGCAGACTCGGGAGCTCAGTTCCTGCGTTCCTCTGACCCTGGAAGCCAGTGGGCAAGCGTACTTCAGCAGCTCTCAAGCGTGGGTCTCGTCGCGCCGTGGCAGGGACGGTTCGGCATGATGGGCTCGCGCGGCGGTTTCTTGCCGCGTGAAGCTCTGGGAAGCACCAAGGGCTCGTTTGGGGCCATGTTGAAGAGCGAGGGCGACGACGAAGCTTCGGTGCGGGCCAACATCGACTTTTGTGGCTTCTTGGCGGAATCCGAGCACGCGATGTACGTCGGCGTGCCGTCAAATGCGAGCGTATGCACCGGCATGTGCGTCGGCATCGACGTTATCCACGACGTCAAGGTAACGGGCATGCGACGATCAGCCAGCGGTGCATGGGCGCTCACTGTCAGCGGTGGTGGCGCCTCCGCCGTTGAGTCGGAAGACTTCGCCGCCGTCGTCATCGCATCGCACGATGCCTCGCTAGCGGCATCGGCAGTGCAAGTTGCAGCCTCAGACGCCGATGTGCAGGTCGCTGGACGGTTGGAGGAACTCGCCCGGCGCTTCCAGCAGCAGCGCCAGGAGCGCACCGAAGCGTGCTTCACATGGTCTGGCTTCTTCCCGGTCGGCTTCAGCGCGTGCGTGCCACTCGACGCGGCGGTGGCGCCGAGCTCGCACGTCATCTCATTCGTCGCTCGCGACGCGTCCAAACCGGGACGGCCTGTCACGCGCGCGTGCGACGGCGGCGAGGGCGAGCTCTGGACAGCAGTTTCAACGGCCAGCTTTGCGCAGAGCATCCTCGCAAGAGCTCCTTCGACGGATCCAGGCGATAGCGGCCGGGGGAGCGAGGCCGCGACGGTGGCCGCGCAGGCCATGTCGCAGGAACTTGCACGCCTCTTCGCGCCGTACTTTGGAGACGAGCTTGGGCGCGTGCCTCAACCATTGGCGGCTGCCGCCAAGCGCTGGGGCGCCGGCTTTGCAAAGGGCACTTGTGAGCTCAAGGAGAGCGCCGTGACGCTCGAGCCGTGGCGGCTTGCTGTCGCTGGCGACTACCTGCAAGTCCATGCTAGCCCGATCGAAGCCGCAGCAGTGAGCGGTCTCGACGCGGGTGAGAGGGTGGCAAGTTGGATGTCATGAGCGTTCCGCCACAGTGCTCGCCCGCTCCCGGCGGCGATATGCGATTGCTGCAGCGAGTCGAGTTGCAACTTGCTTAACCGAACGACTTGACGGTGGTGCGAGGGCAGGCGAGGCAGTCAGCTCATGCGTTTGAGCGTTTGGCGCGCTGTCGGGGTCCCTCGCTGTTTTCAGGACCCGTTACCGACTGGAACGTTCGGGATCCCGGTGCCGGGCGCGCGCGTCCTCGGGTGCGCTAGGCGGTCTATGCGCGCGACGGGGGGGCGCGGCGTTAATTTTGCACCACGGTGCGAGGATGCATGTGCTCAACGTTTCATTCGTCTTTAACAAACGTAACGCACCGCTCGCAGATAGTAAGATATGAAATTATGATACAGCAGATCTACAATGCGCGTAATGCTGAGAGTATGCTGAGAGAGGGATCTTGGCCGCTCCTGCGGCCACTTGTGTGTCACATCTCCGCATTGGCCTGTCGACATCCGCGCACACGCGCACATACAGTGCAGCCTCAGCCTCGCCCCGCGACATTCCTCCACGCGACGCGGCGATACCACCCACGCCAGGCGCCCAGCCTGCGTGAGGCCACGGCGGGCGCCCTATCGAGTACTCTATCGGACCTGGCTTCGTCTACGTATCGCCGCGCGTACCTGGGCATATCGATGGACCTGGCTTCGTCTACGGGGCTCCGCGCGGCGAGGCTGGCTTCTCTGGCCTCTCATTCAGGTCGCCGGTGACGACATTGAGGGAGAGCGTCTTTGGGCCGCGAATGATCTTGGCGACGAGAGACTGGCCCACCTTGCAGTTGTCGACGATCGACTGCGCATCCGCCGCTGACTTGACCGCCTTGCCGTCGAGCTCCTGGATAAGGTCGAACTTCTTGAAGCCGGCCTTGGCTGCAGGAGTCTCCGGCGCGACAGCGAGCACCAGCGCCCCGGAGATCTCTGGCAGCTCTACGTTCGAATTGGGGTCGGCGTTATTCTGCCTTGCCGAGTCGGGCGTGAGCGTCGACATCGATATGCCCAGGTACGCGTGCGCGATCTTGCGCCCCTGTGAGAGCTCGCGCATGGCCTTCTCAGCAGTGTCGATGGGGATGGCGAAGCCGATGCCGGCTGCATTGGCGCGAATGGCCGTGTTGATGCCGATCACCTCTCCGAACTCGTTGAGGAGAGGACCGCCTGAGTTGCCTGGGTTGATGGCCGCGTCCGTCTGGATGAAGTTCACCTTCTTGTTCGGGATGCCCACCTCCGCCGCCGAGCGCTGCAGCGAGGAGACGATGCCAAGAGTCACAGTCGAGTCGAGTCCGACAGCGTTTCCGATTGCGATGACCCAGTCACCCACCTGCAGGTCGTCCGAGCGCCCGAGCGGCGCCGTGGGTAGCTTGCGCCCCGTCGGCTTGATCTTGACGGCCGCGAGGTCCATGTAGTCATCTTGCCCCTTGACCTGGCCCTCGAAGACTCGCCCGTCAGTCAGGGTGACTGTCACCTTCGCCGCATTCTTGACTACATGTGCATTGGTGAGGATGAAGCCCTCCTCGTTCACGATCACGCCGCTGCCCTGGCCCGATTCGCGCCGCTGGCCGTCGGGTTCGAGCCCGGGAAAGAGGTAACCCTCAAGCGGCTGCCGGTCGACGAGCCGCTCCGTGTCAATGCGCACAACCGCCGGACCGACCGAAGCGACTGCAGCCGTGACGAAGGACGTCTTCTGCCGCCGTGGCGGCAAAGCTGGGGCTCCTAGGCTCGTCATGCTGTCGGGCAAACGCACTACCGCGGGCAGCCCCACTTCGGTCGCGACGGGCGGCGCAGCAGCCAAGGCTGACCCCGTGGGAATCGGCACGGAGATGAGGAGCACGAGCAGCAGCGTGCCCGCCATCCGCATGACGCGCATGACCGAGCGAGTCAGCGAGCGAAGGATCACGCGCGGCAGCCGAGGCAGCGTTGTACTAATTGGCAGCAGCGTTCCAGCTTCCACGGCACAGCGCGCCAACGACGAACGCGGCCGTCGGACTAGCGGCGAGCGTGTGAGAGAGTGCATCGTGGCGAAGTCGCTAGCCGACGATGCCAACTGAACGGCTGACGGTCGCAGTGCGGATGCCTGCCCAAGTGAGGACAGCAATGGCGTATGGACAACATGGACGACACCGCGCATCGCCGCCGGGCGCGACGCCGCAGAAGATACTCAACACGTGAGTCAGCAGCTAAGATCTCCACATTTTCGTCAAAATGGCGTACGACTTACCGTGCAGAGCGTTCAAACATGAAGAAACACGACCCGAACCGTCAGTCCATCTCCAAAAGGCCTTTAGGAATCCTATGTTTCCGCGGAGAGGCGCGCTTGGGTTTTCCCTCTTTCGAAGTTGAGTTCGATCGACGATCATGGACGCCCTTACGTCCGACGACGCCCACGTCGCCGTATCCTTTGTCGTAGAGCGGCGGCGGCGCAAGATTCGCCGGCATGAGCCTATTCGGACGCGGGCGGCGGCGGCGGCTACGCCTGTCGAGCAGGCTATGCCTGTCGAACAGGCTACGCCTTTCAAACAGGCTACCCGGTCGGCGGCGGCGGCTACGCCTGTCGAACTGGCTACGCCTATTCGCACGCGGGCACGTGCCAAAAAGGAAGCGAACGACAGCGAGAACACGGAACCATCTAATAGGGAGGCAGACGCCCCTACGCCTGCAGCGCCACCAGCCTGCGCTGGCGATATCCATGCTGAGCAAGCTACGGCGAAGACGGCATTGGAGCAGACGGCGGCGGAGCAGAGTGCAGAGCAGAGTGCCGAGGAAGCGCTGCAATCCTATCTTCGGGAGATTGACGCTGCAGAGCAGGCAATGTTGCAGGCTTCGGACGACACGGCCAGCCTTCTGCCTCAGCCAGCGCCTCGGTACAAGCAGAAGCGACGGCCCTCGCAAGGGCACTCACGAGTTGGCCGAAACCATCTCGCCGTACCTGAGCCAGACTCGGTGGCTGAGCGTGACCTTGGTGAGTCTATCGAAGGACCTCCTGAGGTGCCGCCGCCGCCACCAAAAGAGGCACAACCGCCGCCAAGACACAACCGTCGCCGAGACACAACCACCGCCAAAATCATGTCGAGGCTGGCCGACCAGGCGCGCCTTGATCTGCAGAACCGGAAGAAAGCCGCAAGGGCGGAGGCGGCATCTACCGCCGCTACAGCATCCGCGTTCAGCAACGGTGAAGAGGCCAAAGAGTTTCGGATGCCACCGTCCAAGTCAAGCCCTGCTCTCACGCCCAAGTCTCCACTGCCACCGCAAGGGGCTCCTCCAACGCCGCATCTTATCATCGGCAGCGAACCCTCTCCCACGATAACCGCACGACCGCCAACGACTGATGAACCATCACGGTCCTTGCTAAAGGCTCCGCTGTCATCGTCGTATCAGCCCGAGCCGCCGCCGCCGTCTGAGCGCCCAGCGCCCATAGCGCCATCGCTGCCATTGCCACCGCGACCACCAGCGCCCATAGCGCCATCGCTACCAATGCCACAGCGACCCCCAGTGCAGCCGCGGCCGCCCCTCGTGCATGCCGTCCAAGGGTCGGCCTCCTCCAACGCCTCCTCCCTCATCGAGCCCGATGCGAGCTCGCGCCTTCTCACTCCGCGCGGCGGACCGGCGGCCATCTTTGCCGCATTCCTCGTCGCGGCCGATGCGTCCACCATCCTCGAGAGCTTCAAGCAGCTTCTTGAGGCTACGCGCACGCCCCCCAATTCGGGCTGCCAGATGCTCTCGAGATTGCGCGAGGCGCTCCTCGACCAGCTCCAGTTTCGTCAGCGCAAACTACTGCACACGTTGCATGCGCGCGCCACGCAGGGAGAGTACGCCACGGCAGCGGTGGCGGTGGCGGCGGGCAGTGCGCCGCTCAAGGCGATGGTGCTTGGCGGTGGACCCATCGGACTGCGCTGCGCGATCGAGCTCGCGATGCTCGGCCATTCGGTGCTCGCGCTCGAGCAGCGCACCGAGTTCGGGCGGCTCAACATCCTGCACCTGTGGGATTGGGTTGCCAACGATCTCGCGGAGCTCGGCATTAAGGACCTTGACCCCAGCATCTTCGCCTCCGGAGATTATCTGCACTGCGGCACGTCGCAGCTGCAGCACTCGCTCCTCAAGATTGCGCTCCTCGTCGGTGTGCAGGTGCGCCTCGGCGCCAACGTGCGCACGCTCGCTGACCTGCGTGCCGTCGAGCCGCATCAAGCACGCACCACTTCGCGCCGCTCGCTCGAGTGGCCCGCGGACGTGCGCCTTTCGCTCGACAATGCGCCAGGCGTGCCGCCGCTGCTGCCATTCGGCGCCTCGTCGGACGCCGTCGAGGGCCTCGCGGATGGGGTGAGAGGCATGCATCTCTCCGTAGATGGCCGGACGTTGCCCACGCTCCAGGTGCAGCAGCGGCGGCGGAGCGAAGACGCCGTGTTCAACGCGGACGTGCTCGTGGACGCGACTGGCGCGCGCTGCGAGCTCTTCCGAACCATCGGCTTCGAGCAGGTGACTGCGCTTAAGTCGGCGCGGGCGCTCGGGGTCGTGGTCCACTTTCACAATCGCAAGACGCCCACCGAAAATGCTCTCGAGGAGAAAAATTGGGCGCAGCAGTACCACAAGGCGCGCTTCGAGCAGCTCAAAGAGAGGGGCGTGCAGCTTCAGAACCTCGTCTATTACCGGAGCACGGGCGCCTTTTCAGAGGTAGCAAGCCATTACTTCGTGATGACGGCCGAGAGCGGCTCGCTGCGCGCGATGGGCGCGCTGCGCTCGACGGATGTGCCCGAGTGGCAGCTGTGCCAGAGCGCCAATGTGGACCGCGCGCAGCTCGAGGCGTTCGTGCGCATCGCGGTGAGCGAGTTCGTGCCCGCTCTCGCCGACGCTGAGCTCGTGGCCAAACAGGGCGTCCAGATCTTTGACTTCAGCGAGCGCAAAGTGTCGAACAAGGCGTCCGTGCTCATCGACGCGACGCGCCTCCACGGTGCGCCAGGCGCGCAGGTGCTCGTGACGCGTGTGGGCGACGCGCTGCAGGAGCCGTTTTGGTGAGTGCAACTGATGACCACTGATGACCATTGATGACTTCTGATGACTTCTGATGACCACTGATGACCATTGATGACTTCTGATGACTTCTGATGACTTCTGATGACCACGGACGACATTCGGCAGGCCTGAAGGCCTCGGCATCAACCGCGGCTTCCTACACGTGCTCGACTGCGCCGACATGGTGCAGGGGTACGCCGCAGTCCTCCGCCGGTACGGCCGATGCGCCGAGCACGGCGGCGCAGACGCCGCTTCTCGCGCCGCTGCAGCCGCATCGATGCTGCAACGGCGCGAGGAGCTCTTTGCTCTGACGAAGCGAGTCAGCGGCACCAATCGTCTGACGGAGCTCAAGCCCACGCGAGACTCGTGCCAGAAGGCGATGACCTACACCATCGACCCGGCGTCTCGCTACGTGCAACTGCCGCGCTCGCTGCCAGCGCGCTTCGCCGCCGACGAGCACCTCGAGCGCTAATGGCCTCGAGCGCTGAAGGCAAAAGGCTGATGTGTGGGATATTCATTGAGTTGTCGAGGCTTGAGCTTCGTCTCCCATGGGCGTCTTGCTCTTGGTGAGTGGTACCACTGAGCTCAGTGTGTGCATGCGCATGAGTTTGTCGACGATAAATGTTGGCTCCCGCGAGCACTTGGGGCGGTGCCGGTGCGACGGCGCGGGCGAGCGGCAGAGCGCAGAGGATCCCGGGAGAGATACAGAGATTCCCCCTGGAGTGATGCCTGGACGTGTGGGTCGCCTACGGAATAGAGAGGCCTCGGGATGCTCGATCCACGGCGCGATCGGCCGATCGCACGCCGGGGTCCGCGCTCCCCCGCCGGGCTCCGCGCCCGGACCGCCGATGGCGGCGCCGCGCGCGACACGAACCTCTCGAACCGGTAGGTTGCACCCGTCGGCGTCGCGGCTTCCCGGTTGCGGTCCGGTCCGCGGTCAGGACCTGCGGGTTCGCGCATCTCACCGATAAATTATTGTTCAACCGAACGTAATAAAGCTTCCGTTAAACGTACACGGGGTTTGGTACCCGGGCTATCAGGAGGTCGTCTCTCTGACATGTTGAACAGCTCCGTCTGGCAGTACCTGAACGTTCACGTCAATGGGTGTTGCCGCCCTCAGTGCATCAAGCCTCTGGTCAAAAAGCTGCAGCTGTGCATCCATCCTGGCCTGAGCGGCCTGCATGTCACGCAGCATGTCAACGAGCCGACTGGTCGTCTCTTCGAGCCTCCCATGAGCCGCGTGGGGAGCGACAACACCCTCGTGCACACTTCCGTCCAAACTCGCGGCTCCGCGCGGTTCGTGGGGGCCACACCCACCGTCCAAACTGTCCAAAGGTTTGGCTTTCCTGTTCGAACTTAGGCGGGTACTGGTCGGGCTGAATCCACTCTCGTCAGGCTCAGTTCTCCACGACTCAAGGTAAGTGTACCCATGCGCATCTTCGCAGCGTATGAAGGAGCGGCACGTCGCGAATCCTGTCCTAGGTCTATCTCCTGGACTAACGTCGTTGCCGACTTGCGAGAGTGACAGGATCAGATAGCGCTGCAAGACGATGCTACGCATGCGCTTCCGAGTCTTCGCCATCTCGTCAGGGAAAGCATTCCCCACCCGGACAAAGTCGTGACGGCGCAGCAGCATACACTCGCAGAAGGTCAGCGCCACCGCCTGTGAGTGGTCGACGATCGCAAAGTCGCGCTGTGGGAGGAGTGCATCTTCGCCCCACACGCGCCCCTTGCCCAGAAAGCGATAAAGCTTCACCACCATGCCCTGTTTGAGCACGTACAGCTGGCCGATGGGCATCCGCTCGTGCACGATGAATGCAGAGAGCTGGAGTTCCATCGCGAGCGCTGCGACAAAGTCCCTCTCGAGCCGCGTCGAGCCGAGCCCGTTGAGGAACCAGATCTGCCCGAGCCAGATGCTGTTGGCCGCGACCGCGACCGTTCCCTTGAGCAGCGGGGACATCTTGGCGAGAAGGTCTTCATCGTCGTTAGCCTCGAGCATGTGGCGCGCGTTGTGAAAGTACTCGCGCAGCAAGATACGCATATCCTTGGGCAGCTGGCGCTCGCGCATAAAGTAGTTGAGGGTGTCCATCGTGTTGCGGTACTGCACAAGGTTCGGGTTGAGGGTGGAGTAGACGCCCGCGATCGTGCCGATGACGTACGCCCACGCGGACGCAGTCACGAGCATGAGAACGACCGCCACGGCTTGCTCGGGAGTGTTCTGCGCAGAGATGTCGCCATAACCGATGCCCGTGAGCGTCATGGTCGCCCAGTACAGCGCAGCCACGTACAACTCAAGCGGGCTGTCGAAGTCCTGCCCCTTGTCCTCTCGCATCGCCCGCTTCCACGTAGGTGACTCGTCATCAATGAAGAGGCTTGGCAAGAAGCTCCACATGCATGCTGAAAGGTGTGCGACGGAAATGATCATGAAGATGAGCTTAATGATCTCCGTCACCGCGTACGTGATCTCAAAGTACTTGACGAGCAGGTCGGTGATCAGTGAAGTGAAGACGCGCGCCGCCTTGAGCACTCGCGCCAGCTTTACGAGGCGCAGCAATCGAATCGTGCGTACACCCAGTGCGACCTTCATCCCGGTGCGTTCCGAGCCAACCAACGGACCACTCCCCACTTCTGGTCGTATGGGATCGTGCACAAAGGGGTAGCACGTCGCGTTTTTATCGAGTAGCAGGACCACGTAGATAGGCACGATCGAGAGGACGTCAAAGAAAAACCAAGTCTTCAAGTATTGCCATGCGATCTTCCTCTTACTCGTCACCCAAACCCCCGTCGTTCCGTCCACGTACTGCAGATGGAAAAGGATCACAATATCAATCATAAAGAGCAGATCGATGATGCGATTGAACAGGAACAGTCCGTCCACGCACTGCGCATCTTCGACGAAGCCAACCTCGTAGGGCGTCACGATTGCGGTCAGTACCGTTGCAAAGAATGTGACAACGTCCCAAATGGGTATCCACGTTGAACGCTGTGGGTTGATAGTGTCCCGATCTCCCATGTACGATTTGATGAGCATCGAGCGCATCCTTTGCTTGTTGAGCTTCTCGGTGCGCGGATTCGGAATCCTTGAAGTGCTCTGCGGGTCGTTGGACGGACGGCCTGAATTATCGACCACTCGAAGCTCCACATCGGACCGACGTTGCAGGACTTTCAATCCCCGTAAAGCCGGGGTCCACAAATCTGATACGGTGATGAGGGGCAAGGTTGCAGCGCGCGGTTTGGTCGGTCCAATCCTGCGCACGTCCGGCGACTTGTCCAGGCTGGCGTCCATACCAGTGTTGAGTGGACCCTTCAATCTGGACGTGCGATGCGAGACTTACGTTATGCCCCCTTGGCGCCCCTTTGGACGTTTGGAGTCGTTTCTTCAACCGAAAATGGCACTCACGATCACACAACGCAGCGAAAGTTCAGTCAGACAGAATACTCAACGCCACCACGCACACACACCTATACGCGGTAGGCTCTCGAGGGGGTCCCAACTTTCAGAGCTTTCAGTTTCGCTCGACGCGCGCGCGCTCGCGCAGCACGACTGCACGTGGGGCACTCGGCTGAACTGGGAACACAACATGCATGTCAAGCTGAGCCCGACCACCACCAAGACGTACCGGACGAGTCCACATCTCCATCGTACTCGACTAGCGGTGGCGGCGATGCAGGTGGCGGAGGCGAAAACGGTGCCGGGGGCAGGGGAAGCAGAAATGGTGGATACGGCGGCGGAGGCGGCGGAGATGGTGGTGAGGGCGGGAAAGGGGAAGGCGGCGGCGATGGCGGCGGAGGCGGAGATGGAGGTGGCGGGCATGGCGGCCATGAAGGCGGCATCGTCAAGCTGCGACGGTGAGAGTCGAAAGTCACGCGGCCTGTCAGCGCATGGAATCGACGCGAGGCCACAGGCAGTCAAGCGGCTTAGCGCGATTCTATTCGAGTCGGGCAGTCACCTGCTCCACCATGGCGGCGGGCTGGGCGGCGCAGGCATTGACGGAGGAGGTGGCCTCAGCCGACGCGGAGGAGGTGGCTTAGGTGATGGAGGTGGGGGGGGTCGCGGCGGCGGTGGAGAAGGTGGCGGTGGCGGCGGTGGCGGGGAGGAGGGTGGTGGCGGTGGCGGTGGTGGATAGTTCAGCACTAAGAACGGAGGCGGCGGGGGTGAAAATGGTGGCGCAGGCGGAGAAGGAAAGGGAGCGAGCATCGGCGGAAAGGGAGGCGGTGGGAACATCGGTGCGAGCCAGCTGCTCAGGCCGTCGAGAGCGGCGGGAGTGGCTTGTGAGCGCATTCGGTTGCTCTACTCGCCAAAACAATGAGACGAATCGTAGACGGTTGCGCACCGCCCGCGTGAGCTTGGAATACAGGCTTATCTTGACGGGAGCGTACGTCTACAAGTCAAGTCAAGTCATGTCATTCATGTCTACTCGAAAGAAGGTTGCCACTTTGTCTCGTCAATGATAAAAAAACAAAACATAAAACAACTTCAACTTTCAACTTCAACCTCAAATCATCAACTACAACGGGCGCCATACGCCCGCCTCAAATCTTCAACTTTCAACAACGGCGCCCGCCTCGCTGCTCGCTCTGTTCACTGTTGACAGATGACACTCTGAGTCCAATGTTTGAAACCATTTGAAACTTGAAATCCTTGGGACTCTAAGGGGGTGGGAACTAGACATATACCGGATCGGCGCATACCCGTTCTGAGGCGGTTGAGATCTCTCCTTCTGCGGTGCGCGGCTACCCACGCGCCTCTCCACGCCGCACAGGCACAGCATGCCCTCACATGGTACATGAGCACGGGACGATGGCACATGCGATGCCCGTTGACGAGACGATTCGGAGCGCCCGGCGGCGCTAGCGCCACGGAGGGTGCTGGGCGCGCCCCAACGCGAGAGAGCGGGATCGACGGGGCTCCACCGCGGAGTCGTTGGGCAGCAGGCGGCAGGCAGCCGCACGGTGGCGTCTGCACGGCGGGAGTCTCTCGGAGACGGCGTGTGCCACGCCTTCGGCCTCGGCGCGGCGACTCCCGTAGGGCCAGGGCCAGGGCAGCCAGCAACCGTCTTAGGCTCCGTCGAGCGCCGCCTCGAGCGCCTCCGCCTCGGCCTCCGTCTCGGCTGTGGCTGTCATATCGTATTCGTCAGCTCCTGGCGCGACGGGCCCCGGCGCGACTGGTGCTGCTACTGCTTCTGTGGCTGCTGTGGCTGCGGGTGCGGCCGGCCGGCCAGCACCGTCGCCGTTGCCTTCCTGAGAGGAAGGCAACGCGGCGCCCGCGGAGGCACCGTCTTCGGCAGCAGCAGCAGCGGCCGCATGATTGGCCTCGCCGCTAGGCACCGCAGATGAGGGTGCGGCGGCAGCTGCAGCGGCGGCGGGAGAGCCTCCCTCCTCAACCTCCTCGTCGAGCGAGGACGCCAGGCACAGATGCGGCGGCAAGGACGCGCCCGTGGCGCCCAACGGCGGAGAGGCGTTGGAGGCGGCGGCCGGCGGTTTGGTTGGCGAGCCCGCGGCGGCCATCTTGGCTGCCTCGGCCTTGGCAAACGTGTGTATCGAGTGCCCAGCCAAGTCAGCCATCAGCCAAGGCTGCAACGACTTCTGCGCGCGGTTGATCAGCTGGCTCGCGCTGCCGGGCCAGCACCCGGACTCAATCTTGGAGAAGAGCAGATCCGGCCCGTAGACCTTGTGGCTCTGCGTGTTCACCAGCTTGAAGGTCACCTCAAAGGCGCCGATGCGCGGCGCGAATTGCTCCTGCTTCGCGCCCAAGCCGCCCGGAAGGAAAGCTGCTTCGCGCCCCAAGCGGTTGCGCGACACTGCCGACATGGCAGACTGCGGCCGTGACGTGCGCGTGCTAGCTGCCGACTGCGGTCGCGTCTGGCGGCCGCCACCGGCACCACCGCTGACTCGCACGGCGCCTGGTGTGCTCGGGTCGATGCGCACCGCGCCCATGCCTGGCTCCCACTTGTGAAATGAGCAGCTGCCCTCGCCAGCGAGCAGGTCGAGTGTCTGCTGCAGCCTGCTGAACTCCTCCTCGTACTTTTCGTGCGAGCCCTTGAGGCTGCCCAGCTTGGATGGGCGCTGCGCCTCGCACATCTCGACAACGATGACGAGGTCGTGGTGCTTCTGCAGTGTCAGCAGCGGCGGCTTCTCCTCCTCAGCGTCGAGGTCCATGATGTTGTTTACGCCCTTGGATCGAAGGACGGCATCGACGACGTCCGAACGCGTCGGGTCCCTAGGCGGTGGTGAGCCTTCTGAGGCACGCGCCATCGTCGGTCCGGAGCGAACGCAGTCGTCAGGCAATTCGCCGCAGACCAGTCAAGCGAGGCCACAAACGGCCTTGTTGCTCACAAACGGCCTAGGCCCGTAGGTGGGACTGATGCGTGAACAGTCGGGAGAGTCGACACCGACATCGAGCAGACGTGCAGAAGCAGGGTGCCAGTGACGAAGCGCCCACTTCGACGCTTTCGTGGAGGGAGGCTTTTGCGAAGTGCGTGTGCTGCGCGTCCGCGTGACTGCCGCGCGCGCCGCGCGCGAAGCCGAAAGAGCCGGATCGCGCTCACGCCCGCGCGCTTCTGTGCCCTGCCCCTATCCGCCGCGCACAGGCTCGGCTCGCGCGTGTGGTCGTTCGCGTTGCGCCATGTCGCGCCGCTACGACTCGCGCACGACCATCTTCTCGCCCGAGGGGCGTCTCTACCAGGTAGAGTACGCCATGGAGGCGATCTCGCATGCGGGCACCGCGATCGGCATCCTGGCCTCGGACGGCATCGTCTTGGCCGCCGAGAAGAAGCTCACCTCCAAGCTGCTCGAGCCGACCAAGTCCTCTGAGAAGATGTACATGATCGATGAGCACATCGCAGTTGCGGTCGCGGGCATCACCGCCGATGCGAATATCCTGATCAACCAGGCACGGATGCACGCGCAGCGTTACCGCTTCGCCTTCCAGGAGCAGCAGCCTGTCGAGCAGCTCGTGCAGACCCTCTGCGACGAGAAGCAGGCGTACACGCAGTACGGCGGACTCCGCCCCTTTGGCGTGTCAATGCTCTACGCGGGCTGGGATAAGACGTGAGCCCCAAAGCCGCCTGCGCGTTCTTGCGCGCGCCACCCCGAGACATCCTATCGGAGGATGAGGGGGGCGTCACCCCATGCGTACTTTGGCCCTCTCGCGGTTCCCCAACTCGCTCCCCATGTTCGATCTCCGCCCTGACCGCAATACATGCGCCGATGCTCTCTGCGCAGGTATGGCTTTCAGCTGTACCAGTCAGATCCCTCGGGCAACTACAATGGGTGGAAGGCCACGTGCATCGGCGCCAATAACCAGTCGGCTATGTCGCTCATGAAGCAGGAGTACAAGGACGAAGTGATCCCCCTGAGCGCCGCGCTGCAGCTCGCGATGAAGGTGCTCACCAAGACGTGCGACGCGACCTCGCTCACTGCGGACAAGTTTGACCTCGCAACGCTCACCAAGAACGCCGAGGGCAAGATCGTCTACCACGAGTTTACCGAGGCCGAGGCCCAGAAGCTGCTCGAGCTCGCGAAGGCGGAAGCCGCGTCCGCAGACGCGTAAGATGCGGCGACGCGCCGCCATGGTTGCGGGCCGGGAGAATAAGGGACCCACACCGCAGCGCAACGTGTGTACTCTGTTGCGTGGGGGGGGGATTAATGCGAGCGATGGTAATTTTACAAAATCCGTGCTGAAGCCTGAACGGACGAGGGGGCGCCGCGCAAACTATGGCCCGGTGCCCCGCGGGGTCTCCGCACGCCTCGTCACCGCCAGGCCCGCACCCGGCGCCCGCGTCCGCGCTCCGCGGCCGCGGAGGGGCCCGGCACACG
>Ga0164295_10002541_pt1 | contig 14981 bp, 14 predicted proteins | sample GEODES006metaG_FD_111798 | JGI IMG/M metagenome (GOLD analysis project Ga0164295, IMG submission 111798) | Oligotrophic lake water microbial communities from Sparkling Lake, Wisconsin, USA - GEODES006 metaG | ecosystem: Environmental > Aquatic > Freshwater > Lake | place: USA: Sparkling Lake...
GATGACAATCTGAATATTTGATTCGTAACTCTTCTAAGGAAGCATCAAAAATAGTCGCACCAAATCCAATAATTTCACCTTTTGTAATTTCTACACCTGGCGGACCATAGGGACAAATTGTGAGGTCAAATTGAATTCCAGTAAGAATTTGTCGAATTGGAAAATTTGTCCCCGAGTCAAAAAGCACTAAAATACATTTTGATTGATTAACGGTTCTAAGGATTTGATCCAATAAATCGAGATTCTCTGCGACAAATCTTGGATCCACATCGAGAACGAGACAGTCAGAAACCCCAACTTCAGCGATAAGTGCTGACAATTCAGTTCGACTAGCTACAAGTGGAGTAAGATCAAATTGAGAAGAAGACCAACCGGATTCTTTAGTTGCGTTAAGTAATGATTTCAGGCGTGCAGCATGGCCAATGCCATACTTTTCACTTTGCACAGCAAGACCCGTGACTACTTTCTTTTTCATCTCAGAGTAAGCCCAATTTGGCCTACAGCCTCCAAGTTCTAGGATCGATTAAGTTTAAGTCATTTGATTTCAACTCGCTGTAATCAAATCTAGAGGGAGCTGAAGTCAGTGCGGAAGCAATTTCGTCAAGTTGTTGAGAGCTATTTATTCCCAGAATCACGTAATCTACAATTTGAAGGGATTTCACATATCCTAAACAAACCTCCATGGGAGTGAAACCTTCTTTGAGGCAAAATGCATGAAAATTAACAATGGAATTATGTTTGATAAAATGGCTTTTTTCGTCTACGTCCAAAAGTATTCCCTGCAGGAATACGCTTCTCAACCATAATTTATGGCCTTGGCTCGCGAATCTATTGGTGATTACGTCCAATCTATTCTCCAATAGCCGATGGTCAAGGACGTTCGAGTTAATCTGAAAGTGAATATTCTTAAAGTCCAATTGCGAAAACCTAAGAATTTCATCGCTATCGTATGTGCTGAACCCCCAATTTTTCACAAGTCCTCTTTGGATTAGGTTCTCTAAATACTGACTCGCAACCTCTCTACTTTTTGCTTTCAACTTATCCCAGTTATGGATAAAAACCAGTTCAAGAGATTCCAACTTGAGATTAACTAAGGAGTTCTCAACAGACTTGCGAATTGCTGAAAAGTCATTTTCATCCACAATTATCTTGGTTGCAATCAATTGTGGTGGGGGAATAGCGCCAAGACATTTTTCAGTATCGCCGTATCCGGGTGCGGTATCAATCCAGTCGAACCCTAAACTGAACGCCTTTAATGTGAGTGATTCAATTTCTCTGTGAGAGAGAATTTCAGTGGGGATCACCCCGTAGATTGATCTCCAACCAGCAGAACCTAGTGCGAGTTTCATTGGCGAAGAATCTTAGCCAATTGTTGGTTTAGCCATTCGGAAACAGACACGCCATTTGCACCTGCAGCCTTGGGTATCTGTGCTGCCAAGTCAGGATCAATACCTTCCAGCATGCCAAAATACCGTGATCTGACTGAGCCACCTCGCGGACCAATATGCTTAACATCAATATTTACATTTGGAAATCTACTGTCTTTTTTGAATTTAAGGAAGTAGAAACAATTTTCTAAGACGTACTGAAGCTTAACATTATTGACATTCACTGGAAGTAAATCTAACGGAACGTTTGCGGCCCATAGCGCATTGTTATTTATCATCATAAGTCCATACTCTTGCTCTCTGAGCCAAGTCCCGACAGACTCATCGATAATTGCGACTTGTCCACCATCTTTAGCAACACGAACCATCTCGTGGATCGCTTCTTTTTTTTCGGACATCCAATTGATTCCACCAAAATGAAAGACAAGATCAAAGTAATCATTCATGTATGGAAGGTGAGCAGCATTAGATATGTTTATCTCTTTTATACTTGAGCCCATAGTTTTTAACTGGCTTATTGTAAATTCACACATAGGCAGGCTTATGTCTTGGGCATAGATTTCCAACTGTTTTCCAGGAAACATCTGCAAGAGAGCGTAAAGATCATCCCCATTACCAATACCAGTTATCAATACTCGCATTCCTGGGGTCACGCCAAGATCAACAAACAGGTTTTTGCGGAATTCGCTTTCATCCGCATTAAATGTCAGGAATAACCAGTTTAAAAAATTTCTATAGCGAATATTCAAACTTGAAGCATCGTATAAACTTTCATTCCTTCGAACTTCCTCGAGTTCCAAGGGTTCGAATGAAGTAAAGTTGCAATTATCCAGAACGACAGATTGACTAAATTCAGTTTGACAATTCTTACAGGTTAAAATGGATTCACCAATAATCAAATCTGCTTGACACCTAGGGCAGATAAGAAAGTCATGGATTAGATGATTTGTCATTCGAACCTTTCGAAATAGAATTTCAATAAACTATGCGCAGTTTACCTCAGATCAGTCATTCACTTGCAAGCATCGCTTAGATATCTTAGGTATGGAGTAAACTGAAAAGATCAAGATTCATTTTTCGCTCTAGTAGACCTCTAGGAAGCTGAGGCAATAGAGATGTCTGTGCTACCTCCCATTCAAATATGGCTGGGAAAAACCACTAACTAAGTCGCTAAATGTGGCACGACGTTATGCATTGAGTCATGCCTTTGATACATTTAGCCCCAGAGCCAAGGAGAAGAAATCTATGAATTTTTTTGATGAGTCTTCAGTGTTGATCACTGGGGGAACTGGCTCGCTTGGTAGGGAAATGGCCACCTACCTCTTAAATGAAACTAAGGTTCGCAGAGTTGTCATTTATTCTCGAGACGAACTCAAGCAGCATGATCTTAGAAATTACTTCGGAAACGACTCAAGGCTGCGTTGGTTTCTGGGAGATGTCCGAGATTTAGATCGCCTAAAGAGAGCTTTACATAATGTTGACTATGTAATCCATGCTGCCGCATTAAAGCAGGTTGATAGCGGTGAATATAATCCAATGGAATTTATAAAGACAAACGTCTTGGGTAGCCAGAATCTTATTGACGCTGCAATTGATGCAGGTGTCAAGAAAATAGTGGCCCTCTCCACAGATAAAGCATCTTCACCGATTAATCTTTATGGGGCCACAAAACTTACTGCGGATAAATTGTTTGTGGCTGCTAACAATTATAGCCAAGCTTACGGTACTTCATTTTCGGTAGTTAGATACGGAAATGTTATGGGGAGTAGAGGCTCGGTAATTCCAATTTTTAAGAAGTTGGCCGCTGAAGGAAAAAAACTTCCGATAACAGACGCGAGAATGACAAGATTTTGGATTAGTAAAGATTCAGCAGTGCGGTTTATTGCGGAGTCATTTGAAATGATGAGTGGCGGAGAGTTATATGTTCCAAGAATTCCAAGCATGCGGCTCATGGATTTAGTAAAAGCTATTTCACCAACTTCAGATTTTGTTGAGATCGGAATCCGCCCGGGCGAAAAACTTCATGAAGAGATGATCTCGTCTGACGATAGCAGGAGAACATTCAAATTACCTGGACGGTATGTTGTTACACCAGTAGCTGCAGAATGGGGATATCTAGAACCTATTGGTGAGTTAATGCCTGAGGGAGTTGCATACCGTTCTGATACAAATGATTTGTGGATGAGTGAAGAGGAGCTTAGGGAATTTATCAAAGGGATAAACTAGTCCAATGATTCCGTACGGTAGGCAGTCAATTGATGATGAGGACATAGCTTCTGTAGTCGAAGCGCTGAAGAGTGACTTTCTTACAACTGGTCCACTTGTCGAACGGTTTGAGAATGCAATTGAAGAATTTACTGGCATCCCTGCAGTTGTGGTCTCTTCCGGAACTGCCGCATTGCATTGTGCGTATTCAGCCATTGGTTTGACAGCCGGTGATGAAGTAATTACCCCCCCACTTACCTTCATTGCAACTCAGGCAACCGCTGCATATTTTGGTGCCAAAATAGTCTTTGCGGACATTAAGTTGAAGACTGGTAATATAGATCCAGAATTAGTCGCTAGAGCCATTACACGAAGGACCAAAGCAATAGTTGCGGTTGATTATGCTGGACATCCAGCTGATTTGGACGTGTTACGTCAAATCGCAGATGAAAAATCCCTCTATTTAATTGAAGATGCTGCACACAGTTTTGGCTCAACACACAAAGGATTACATGTTGGTTCAGTGGCTGATTTAGCTACTTTTTCATTCTTTCCAACAAAGAACATAACTACGGGTGAGGGAGGAGCTATTGTCAGCAAAGACGCAAAGTTGCTCGAAAAAGTTCGCTTATTCAGTAGACAAGGATTAGTAAGAAACCCCTCAGAATTTAGAGTAAAGGATCAAGGATCTTGGCACCAAGAAGTCCATGAATTTGGGCTCAACTACCGATTACCTGACATTTTATGCGCCTTGGGTATTTCGCAATTATCTAAAGCTAACCAACTAAAGCAAAAAAGGAAAGAAATTTTTGATACTTACACCTCAAGGCTCCGTGGCGTGAATGGGCTTATCTTGCCTCATCAAGAAATTGATTCGGACGTTAATTGGCATCTGTACCCAATTAGAGTGCAACCGGAAGCTAGGATGAAAATTTTCAATGAGTTACGGAGACAAGGAATTGGTGTGCAAGTGAACTATATGCCCGCACATTGGCATCCCGTCTTTTATGACTTAGGCCATCGGCGTGGAGATTTTCCTCTATCTGAACTGTTTTACGAGTCAGAGATATCCTTACCTATGTATCCGAATTTAGAAATTGATCAAGTGCACGCGATTGCAGATAAATTGTTACAAATCATAGACATTTACAAGAACGAGAGAATAAAGTAAATGTCTAAGTTTTAAGCGGATTATTGCATCGAGTCCTGAATTTAAATCCGGTCTCAGGACCATTCAATATTGGAAAGGAAAAACTTGAAGATCAAGAGCGGAAAATTTACCTTCAAACCATTTAGCGAGGAAGATATCTCACCGCTATACATATCGTGGCTTAACAACAAGTCATATATGAAATATAGTGATCAACGACATGTAGATCATTCGAAAGAATCCGCAACTAGTTATCTTAAGACATTCCAAGGGAGCGAGAACTATTTTCTGGCTGTGTTTGAAAATCATGAGTTACTCGTCGGTACGGTAACCATCTATCGTAATCTGAATAATGACTCTGCAAACATAGGAATACTTGTTTCACCCGATAAGGCTGGGCTAGGTTTTGCTACAGAGATATTCACCATCCTGTTGGAGTATTTACCCGTAGAATTAGGATTAATCAAGATTACGGCTGGAACTTGTGAGCTAAACTCAGGGATGATTTCGGTAATGAAAAAAGCTGGCATGGAGTTCGATTATAGAATCTCAAAAGAGTATAAACTTGAAGGTAAGTATTTTGATAATCTAGTCTATGCAAAATTCTTTTAGAAATATTTTTATTAGTTTTCCTATAATGGCGAATATGCATTTAGAAGCAACGACTTCTGCAGAAGAGTATTTTCCTGGAGAGAGTCACTATGATTAGACTTGTGAAGAAGAGTATTTACGCGCTCAACAGTTTCTGGCAGGAGAAGAAGTTCAGAGCAGAGTACTTCTTTTCATGTGATGCAGCCTCACTAAGATACAAGAGGGAGTTAAAGGTTTCCAATCCTTCTAAAATGGAAGGAGAGAATACAATACTTGTTGAATCCGATCAGTCGTGCGGAAATGTCTTGGGTCTGTCACTATTCCTTCCCGAACTCGCAAGAATCACCAATTCCAAGGTTTCGTATTATGCAATGATGCCCACAACTACAATAACTTCCTTAAAACAGCGGCTGCGTAATCGTTTCTCAATTAACTCTGTTATCGGGGTCCAAGGAACATTCATTATCCAATCCGATCACCCTGAATTGGAACACCAAAGGGCTTTGATCGAATCTATTCGGGATCCACGCGAACTCGAAATGCTTGAGATAAACGGGGTGAGAATTGGGGATTTGATTTACGATACTTATCTCCGAAACACTGCGCAGCCCACTGTCGATTTTTCTTCTAAGGAATTCATTGTAATCTCCCTTGAATGCATAGCGTACCTCCTAAATTGTGAGGAACTCTTCTTAACTGAGAAAATTGCCGCGGTCTGTATCAGTCATTGTGTATATAGCTTTGCGATTCCAGCCAGAATTGCTTTTGCCAGAGGTGTTCCAGTTTTCCAAGTTACAAGTGAGTCAATTTACAGAATGAACAGCCTACGAACTCACGCATATACAGAATTCCAAGATTATCCCTATCAATTCGAACATTTGTCTCAAAGTCAAAAACACGATGGACTTGATCAAGCAAAAACAAGACTGGACAAGAGATTTGCTGGACAGGTTGCTGTTGATATGCCGTATTCAACTAAATCCGCTTTCTCAAAGATGGCCTCCGAATCATTACTCAGATTCCCGGATGATGGTAGGTTACGAATATTAATTGCAACTCATGATTTTTACGATAGTCCACATTCTTACGGCGACAATTTTTATCCTGATTTCTATATTTGGTTAAACAAGCTGGGAGAGATTTCGAAAAAAACTGACTATCATTGGTATTTGAAGACGCATCGTGATTCTGTCGCAGACGACAGGTCTGTTTTCTTGGAACTACTTCAAAAATACCCGAGGTTCGAAGAATTGGATTCCAACACCAGCCACCACGAGATAATTGACGCTGGCATTGATTTTGCACTAACTGTTTATGGAACAATCGCGATGGAATATCCCGCTTTAGGCGTACCCGTAATTAACGCAAGCCTCAATAACCCACATGTTGGTTATTCCTTTAGCATAACTCCCAAGAACTACACAGATTATGAGCAACTAATCATGAATTTAGAAGGATATAAATATGAAATAGACAAATCTCAAATCTATGAGTATTACTTTATGGCACATTTACTAAATCCAAAATCTTGGATTTATCACGATTATGAACTTTATTTGGCTGATGTAGGAGGGTATGTAAATTCTGTATCTAACAAGGTTTACGCCGAATTCTTGCGGAATAGTGATAATCGTAGAGGAGTCTCTGAAATGAAAGCAGCTATTAACAATTTTATACACTCCGATGATTTCCGCCTCAGCCAACATCATTTTTGATGATTCGAAGGTATTTAATCTTTAAGTGCTAGAAATTTTAAAGTCCAGCTGCTTGAGCCTGCTTCTCAAACTCTTCAACAACATCTCTAACTTCCCGGAAAGTTCCGATGCTTATGATTTGTCCGTCCTTTACGTAGAAGATTCGATCTGCATTCAGTACCGTGGACAGTCTATGAGCAACTACTATTCTCGTAACTCCAACAAGCTTTGATAAGATCTTTGCTGAAATCATTTGCTCAGTATTTGAATCTAAAGATGATGTTGCCTCATCAAGAAATAGAACATGAGGATTGGAAATTAATGATCTTGCGATTCCCACTCTCTGTCTCTGACCTCCACTCATGTTGGATCCTAAATTTTCAACACGAGAATTGAGACCATCTTGTAGCGTTTGAACCCATTCAGTAAGCCCAACCGTCTCAAGAACTTCCCAAATTTGTTGGTCAGAAACCTTATTCTCTAAGTCAGGCCAAATCACGTTCATTCTTAAGGTACCAGCAATCAGGTACACATCCTGAGGTACGTATCTAATCTCGCTTTTCCAGATTTTGACTGCCGCTTTAGGATCCACTCCAGAAAGTAAAACCTCGCCAGTATCTAGACCTTGAATTCCTGACATTACATCCACAAGCGTAGTCTTTCCACCACCGGATGGTCCGACAATTCCAATAAACTCACCTGCGTTAATTACAAAATTAATGTTCTTCATTTCGAATTTACTCGATAAATCATGAGACACCGAGCCACCCACAACCTTTATCTCTGGGTGAAAGGCCAAGGCGTTATCGACATAGGTTTCATCTCCCGTACTGGAGGAATATTCAGTTTTGCCAAGCCCATTTAGTGAATCGATTTCCTCTAGCAAGTCCAGAGCAGCCCCTCTAGCCCCGTTAATCTCAAGTACTGCATTTTGAATCCTAAGAATTGAAGGGATAATTCGCGAGGCGAGCGTTAAGAAAAGCACCAAACCAATGAGTGCACCTTGAGCATCCTTCAATGCAACCTGTGTGAGTGCAATGAGGCTACCGCCAACTACTAATCCGACTTCAGAAACGAATTTAGGTAAAGAAGATGCAAATGCGGCAGTCCTGGTTGCACGATAACTCTGAACTCGCAATTGACCATACTGATCCGAGACCTGTTTTTGCTTGTTGGAAAGAAAAATATCCCGAGAAGTACCTATTGCATTTCTAATGAGTTCTGCAGAGGAAATTCCCAAGAAATAAGTGTGTGTAGTTGAACGAGCTACCCGACCCTTCAAAGCTGACGTGGAAGCAAATCCTAAGAAGGCAAAGAAAATTAATGTTGGTATAGTGACTGTGAAGTCTACAAATGAGAGTCCAACGATTATTAAGAGAATTGAGAAACACTCAACGACCAATGTAGTCAACTGTCCCAGACTTACTGTGATTGCTGCATTTACGGCCGTGATGGCAACACCAGCCACCTGCTGCGGACTTCGTTTCCTTAGTGCGCTTGGGTCCGAATTTAGTATTTTACTGATCAAGGCCGAGGAAACTTCTGCCTCTCTAATCGATAAGAATCCAATCACCTTTCTTACTAGCAGTGCGCTAAGTATTGTTTTACACAAGAGAAAGATGACTGCGATACCAGCAAATATGAAAGTGATAGATTTCAAATCTTGATTTTGCAACAAGGGTATATTCCAGATGAAGGATAATGAGTCGGGAACAGGGCTAGAATTAATTGTGCTGTAACCCAAAGCGGTTACTGCACCCATGGCCAATAAACCAAATAGATCCAACAAAGATAATGAAAACTGAATCAAGCCGACAGCCACTAGTTTTCTTCTGTTCAAAACGGAAAACAGCGCAAGAAGCCTCAATAAATAGGAGTACCTACCCAACACCTTAAACAACATTCACTAATCATACCTTGAATATTGAAAATCCCCCTTGCACTCAAAGAGATGAGGTCAAAAGCAGCTGTGCAGGTTTGTTGGGGCAATGCACTAGACCTAAATCGAACTATGTATTTGCTGCAACTAAATAGCAAGTTATCTCCATTACACCTATACATTAAGATATTCTTAAAATACTGCTCTTCAGTTTATGCTTCATCAAGAAAAATTGATGTCTATACATAGAAAAGTTAAGATGCAAGATATGTGGAAACGCAATAAAAAAATTCTTGGGACAAATTCGTAACAAAGTTATTAAAGCCAGAATTGTAAACTTAGACAGAGGCCACAATTGCTTTATCCCTGTTACACCAGACATTTCCAAAGCGTTCGCTTTCGTGCTCTGACCTTCGGTGCCTAAAACGAGAGATCCAATTGAAGTACGGTGAAATTTCCAATTTAGAGCGAAATGAAATAACAATAGCCAATCCCAGGCAAGAAAATTAACTCCAAACCAGGGATACTTCTTTAAGAGATCTGCTCGAAATAAGGAGTAAAATAGGCCGTGCGATCGGTTAGCATTACGCAAAAAATTGATAATTCTGAATTTCTGGTCATCTTCAAGGGACAACATTTCCCAATCTTGATTTCCGACAGCGGGCGCTTCAAATCTATTGGGGCAAGTAGAAGCTACATATTCAAGATTTTTCTGCAGGAATTTGAGATTTACTTCAATGAAGTCTTGCGACTTAAAGTCATCGGCAGCCAACCACATAAAATACGTCCCTGTTGACCGTGACAGAACAAAATCAAAATTTGCCACAGGGCCGATATTCTCATCTTGAACTACAAAAGTGATTCGTGAGTCTAGATTTGCGAAATCTCTACAAATAGCGGCCGTCGAGTCCGAGGAACAATTATCAGAGATGATGATTTCAATATTTCCATATGTCTGATTCAAGACTGACGTGATACAAGAATTAATTGTCTTTTCACCGTTATAGACAGGAATTCCGATTGAAACTAATGGGCTGAGACTCATAATGAAATCAATTTTTTATCAATATTCCGTCTCTGCACTCACCCATAAGGCTCCGCCTGCACCATTCTTTATGCAAAGAAAAATTAGGATTCTCGGAGAGAAAACGATTCACTGCCGTAAGTGGGTTGTTGTCGCGCCCCCACGGGCGATCTTCGTAATAGCCAATTGGCATCTCTTGGACTATCGTGTCCGCAACCATAATCACACTTCCACTTGGGATTAGAGGGCTTAAGGCAACTAACTCCTTCAGCACATGTTCTTCAGAGTGGTTACTATCCAGCACCAATAGAACAGGTTTTGATTCTTCGTTCAGGAATTGCTTGACTCTTTCTATGGCAACTGAATTCGTTGAGTCACTCTCAAAAATTTCAATTCTTCCATCCGTGATCCAATTTGAAAGCGATGTTCGTGCGTGGTCAAATATCTTCAAATCTAGTCCAAGCACCTTGCTCGAATTGCTATAAAGACTCATTAGACTAGAAGAAAGTACCAAACTTCCACCTCGTGCGATGCCTGTTTCAATAATCTTCTGCGGTTTCAATTTCCAGACTATTTCTTGTTGAAGCACAATGTCATCTGGGTGTCTGATGATTGGAACACCGCACCACTCCCATTGATATCCGTACTTGTATTTATCTCCCAGTACGGTCAACTCAATTGCTTGATTTCGCAAATCCGCATCTTCGCCCATTTGAGCCTTTAAACTCTCGCGCACGTCCCTGAAATTTGCATCGTCCGGAATCTTCTCTGAGTAATCTTCTGTGTAACTCATTTGGTGTCCTAGCCTCTACGGGAATTGGTTCTTGCCGCAATCACTTGCTTGATTCCGGATTCAATATCACTCCACTCTACAGGACCAATCTCCTTCTCAAGCTTTTCCGTGGAAGCAAAAATATTAGATACCGGTGAAGCGTCTCGGGATAGCAATATCTTTCCCTTCCACCCCATTGCATCACGCGCAATGGATGCAACTTCATAGCCTGAGACTGAATGGCCAGTTCCTATGTTGAACACGCCCTTTGAACCTTTCACAATTAGCCTATAGAGAACTTCAACTACATCTTCTATATACACATAGTCTCGTGATCCTTCAGGGTCCCGGAGATCAAAGTCTAGATTTTTCTCAAAAGCATCCAAGAGAGAGACAATGAATTTAGCATCATTATCTTCCGGCCCGTATTGAAAGAATGTTCGCACCCAAAGAAACTCTAACTCAAGCTGATTTAGAAAGTGGCATACTTCCAGCTTAGCTTTGCCATAAGCTGTCTTCGGATCAGTAACGCTCTCTTCAGACATAGCTGTTGAACTTTCAAGTTTGTACTCAGCACAACTACCTATCCCCACAATCTTCGATCCACCATTATTCTTGAATGCAATCATTAGTTCTTTGTATGCCTCTGCCCATTTTGAGTTGAGAGGAGATTCCCAAAAAACACCCGGAGTTGTAATCCATGAGGCCATGATCAGATTGCTCGATGGATATTTGGAAACAATACTGCTTGGGTTTGTGCTGAGAAAATCTAAAGGATCGCAATTGTGAAGCTTGCTCTTAATTTTACAGTCCGAGTTGAGCCTAATCCCATCCACGGTATATCCCTGATCCAAAAGTTTTATTAGTAATCTAGAACCGACCGCACTCGTACAGCCGACAATCAGAAAATCAGAAGTCATCCTTTAAATTCTTCCCAGCTCAGATCTTTTTCAGAGATTAACCTCGGCGGTGTTGGCCATGGGATCTCAAAAGCCTTGTCGTTCCAAAGGTATCCCGATGCGTCATTTGAAGAGAAAGGCTTGTCCATAGCGTAAATCAACTGAGAATTATCCTCGAGGCTCAGATATCCGTGAGCGTATCCCGAAGGCAAGTAGAGGCCCTGAAATTCAGATTGTGGTCCAAGCTCCACACAAATTGACTTTAGGTAACTTTGCGAGTGTTTACGTAAATCAACACCAACATCAAAAATCTTTCCTGAAATACATGAGATAGTTTTTGCCTCGGCCATCCCACTTTTCTGATAGTGCATGCCTCTCAGAGTTCCCGAAGCTATATTTGTCGCTAGACTAAGTTCACAAGGAACGAATTCTGTTGGGAGATTTTGAATTTCAAGAATCCTTAGGAACCCACCCCTAGCGTCAACGTTTGGAATTGAACGAATGCCATACACGCCTTGGTGTGAAAGCTCTATGTACTGAAACATTAGATGAATTGAACTTCGGGCACTGTGACCATGTACTTCACCTCGGGTCCCAACTGAGCGCTCAACTGCAATCTAATTTCATTTTTGAGATTCCAGGGAAATATGATCACAACATCAGGCGGTGTGGTCTCAAAAACAGATTCCGGAAAAACGGGAATATGAGAACCTGGTAAGAATTTTCCTTGCTTGGCAGGATTTCTATCCACAATATATGAAATTAAGTCAGAGTCAATCCCGCAGTAGTTTAAAAGTGTATTTCCTTTGGCAGCGGCCCCATATCCGGCAACTGTTAGTCCAAGGTTCTTAAGATCAAGCAACTGACTTAAGAAATCCAATTTTGTTTTCAAAGCATTGGACCTTAGATTTTGTACATTCGTGGAATTTCTTGGACTCCACTTCTTTTCTCGCAATTCCAAATTTTGTATTTCTAGAGTCTCAATTTTGCGCGAATCCTGTGGTGCCACGAAGAGCCGCAGAGAACCTCCATGAGTTGTTAGATTTTCTATCTGAAAAATGTCGAGACCGTGGGATGCAAAGATTGGCTTGAGCGCCTCATAGCTCAAGTAACTATAATGCTCATGATAAACGGTATCGAACTGATTGAGCTCCATAAGATTACTCAAGTGAGGAAATTCAAATGTAGCTAATCCTTGTCCGTCAAGTAAAATTGAGACCCCATTAATGAAATCATGAATATCCGGAACATGCGCCAAAACATTATTCGCAACAATTACTTTTGGTGAGACTCCTTGTGCCCTCAGCTCCAGTGCTAAATCTGTACCAAAGAATGATGAAATCGTTTCTATTCCCTTGGACACAGCAACTTCAGCCACACTTTTCGCCGGTTCGACCCCTAGTACTTTGATTCCTGATGATTTAAAATATTGCAACAAGTACCCGTCGTTGCTGGCAATTTCAAGAACTAGGTCTTGATTCGTTAAGCTAAATTCTGCAATCATTTTTTTGGCAAATTCTTTAGAGTGGTTCAACCAGCTGGATGAGAAGGATGAGAAATACACGTAGTTATCAGAAAAGAGAGTTTCCTTTCTAGTTACTTCAGGTATCTGCACCATGCCGCAATGATCACAGACGTAAACCTTTAGTGGATAATGGGCTTCAGCGATTCGCAGCTGATCCAAGTCTAGGAACTCATTAGATATTGGCGAGTGCCCTAAATCTAAAAGCAGACTTGTTTTCTCAGAATTACATCCGCGACAATTCATTAGAGTTTCTCCAAGTATTCTTCAATCTCCCGAATAGTAATCGTATACGCATTCTTTCCGGCTAAAAATTCGCTGTACCACTTGGCGGTACTTTGTATTGCAAGCAATGGATTCATCGATGCTTCCCAACCAAGTTCACTCTTTGACTTGGAGGAATCTAACTGTAGAAAACTCTTCTCAAAAAACTTTCCTTTAGTAATTTCGACTTGGATTTTCTGTTTAAGCTCAGACTCAAATATTTCGAGCACTTTGGCTACGGAAAGGGATTCGTCCGGACCAAAGTTGAAACTTGAAAGCGAAGAGACATTTTGCCCGAGGAGAGATCTCTCTGCAATTAACAGGTACCCATAAATGCAATCTAAAACATGTTGCCAAGGGCGAGTAGATTCAGGATTTCGGAGAGCAAGTTGTGTCTTAGTTTGTATCGACCTCATAATGTCTGGCACTAGTCTGTGATCAGACCAGTCGCCTCCGCCAATGACATTTCCCGCACGGGCAGTACTGAGAGACTTCTCCTCTGGGAAAGAGCGAAACAAGGCATTTGTTAAGATTTCTGAACAAGCCTTACTTGCACTGTAAATATCATCGCCCCCGAGAGCGTCAGTTTCTATGAATGACTTGCTGTTATCTCGATTTTGATAAACCTTATCCGTTGTAACATTAAGTACGCCTCGAACACTTTTGCCTCCAATTGATGCCAAAATCACGTTTGCACTTCCACTTATATTTGTCGTAATTGTGTCGAGGGGATTTCGGTAAGATTCAACAACCAATGATTGTGCAGCAAGGTGAAACACATAATCCGGCTGGTGTTGGCAAATGATGTCCTCTACTTTTTCGAAATTTCTTATGTCTCCGATTATGTGGTTTCTTGTTCGTGATTGAACATCTGCATCCTTGAATAAACTTGGGCCTGATGAAGGAGCAAGACTGATTCCTGTTACTTGCGCACCAATATGATTCAGAAATAGTGTCAACCAAGATCCTTTGAATCCAGTGTGACCAGTAATAAGGATTTTCTTCCCCCGCCACAATTCAAGATTTAAACCCACGGCAACCTCTTAGCTGCAATCGCTTCTTCCAGTCTTGCAAGGTCTCGTATGGTGTCGACAGGTTGCCAATAGCCAGAGTGCTTAAATGAATTCAGGTTTCCTTGCTCTGCAATTTTTGGCAAGGTATCAGTTTCAAAGGAACTTAAATCTCCACCTAGGTAGTCAAATATCTTCGGACTCAGACAGAAATAACCACCATTAATCCATCCCCCATCCCCTGTAGGCTTTTCAACAAAGCCTTTAACTTTAGTGCCATCTAAATCGAGAGCACCAAATCGCGCAGGAGGTTGAACCGCTGTTAAGGTAGCCATGCAATTGCTTTCCTTATGCGCTTGGATCAGGTCGTGAATATTCACGTCAGCAACACCATCACCGTATGTAAGTAAGAAATCATCAGAGATCAAGTCTCTAATTCTTGTAATTCTGCCACCGGTTAGTGTTTCAAGGCCTGTATCTACAACAGTCACTTTCCATGGCAAACTACGAATCTCGTGAATTTCCAAATTCGGAGCAGCTAAATCAAAAGTAATATCAGATTGGTGTAGCCAGTAATTTGCGA
>Ga0164295_10002542_pt1 | contig 14981 bp, 11 predicted proteins | sample GEODES006metaG_FD_111798 | JGI IMG/M metagenome (GOLD analysis project Ga0164295, IMG submission 111798) | Oligotrophic lake water microbial communities from Sparkling Lake, Wisconsin, USA - GEODES006 metaG | ecosystem: Environmental > Aquatic > Freshwater > Lake | place: USA: Sparkling Lake...
AGCATCACGGGGGAGCGAAGTGCAGGAATTTTAAGAATCTCCACATCGCCACCTTACGGTAACCTCGCTCATGTGACGAGTCATAATCGCAATAGACCTGCCGGGCTTTTACGCCAAGCACTTACTTCTCGCACGGTAATTGCTGACGGTGCGATGGGAACGATGCTGCAAGAGGCCGACCCAACGCTGGAGGATTTCCAAGGTCATGAAGGCTGTAATGAAATACTTAACGTTTCACGTCCGGATATCGTCAGAAATGTACATGATAAATATCTAGCCGTTGGTGTCGATGCGATAGAGACAAATACCTTTGGCGCGAACTGGGCGAATCTGGCCGAGTATGGGATAGAAGATCGCATCTACGAATTGGCTTATGCAGGCGCACAAATTGCTCGTGAGGCCGCCGATGCAGCCTCTACCCCCGAAAAACCAAGATTTGTTTTAGGCTCCCTTGGGCCAGGAACCAAGTTGCCATCGCTCGGCCATACAACTTATGAACATCTCAAGAACGCTTATTACATTGCATGTAAAGGTTTGTTGGACGCTAGAAGCGATGCGCTGCTAATTGAAACCACACAAGATTTATTGCAAGCAAAAGCTGCAGTCAACGGCGCGCGGCAGGCGATAGATGAAGTGGACTTTGATGTCGTCCTTATCGCACAAGTCACCGTCGAGACCACTGGCACAATGTTGTTGGGTTCAGAAATCGGCGCGGCCTTAAACGCACTTGAACCACTTGAAATTGATTTAATCGGACTTAACTGCGCAACTGGACCAGCTGAGATGTCTGAGCACTTACGTTATCTTTCTAAGTTTGCTAATTGCGCTATCTCCGTAATGCCAAATGCTGGACTACCGATTCTTGGTGCAAAAGGTGCTGAGTATCCGCTAGGTCCCGCCGAATTAGCGCAAGCGCTGGAAACCTTTGTTGGTGATTACGGGATCTCACTCATTGGTGGATGTTGTGGAACAACTCCCGAACATTTAGCCGCTGTTGTAAATAGATTAGGTTCTAAGGCTATTACGCAAAGGGTCACCGACTTAGATCCAGGTGCTTCATCGCTCTATCAATACGTGCCCTTTCGCCAAGACAATACTTACTTGGCAATTGGTGAGCGCACCAATGCCAATGGTTCCCGAGCATTTCGTGATGCGCTAATCGCTGAGAATTGGGAGAGTTGTGTAGAAATCGCGCGCGATCAGATTCGCGATGGCGCCCACATGCTTGATCTCTCAGTTGATTATGTCGGTCGCGATGGCGCCAAAGATATGAAAGAGCTCGCGACAAGATTTGCGACTGCTTCAACGCTGCCTATAGTTTTGGATTCAACCGAACCTGCAGTTATAAAAGCTGGACTCGAGGCGCTGGGTGGGCGAAGTGTAATTAACTCGGTTAACTATGAAGATGGCGATGGACCAACTTCACGTTTTGCGCGGATTATGCCGCTTGTGCAAGAACACGGTGCATCTGTTGTTGCCTTAACTATCGATGAAGAGGGACAGGCCCGTGATTGCGAATGGAAATTGCGCGTGGCACGTCGCCTTATAAAAGATTTGAATGAAAACTGGCAGATGAAGACCGGTGATATTTTGATCGACTGCCTCACATTTCCGATCGCTACCGGTCAAGAAGAGACACGACGCGATGGCATTGAGACGATTAACGCTATTCGCACACTGAAGAGTGAATTTCCTGATGTTCAGACCACTCTCGGTGTTTCAAACGTTTCTTTCGGTTTAAATCCAGCAGCGCGCGTCGTTCTAAACTCGGTATTTCTGCATGAATGCGTTGTGGCAGGTCTTGATTCAGCGATTGTTCATCCATCCAAGATCACCCCGTTGGTGCGTATTGAGCAGCGACAAAAAGAAGTTGCTCTAGACCTCATTTATGATCGCCGAAAATATGAGGGCGATGTCTGCACATATGACCCGCTGACTGAGTTCTTGCAGTTATTTGAAGGCGTCGAGCTTGCAGTATCCCGCAACGTTCGCGCCGCCGAATTAGCGGCCTTGCCGCTCACCGATCGCTTGCAGCGTCGCATCGTCGATGGCGAAAAGGTTGGCTTAACTGATGACCTTGATCTAGCGATGACCGAAGGCATTAAACCGCTTCTAATTATCAATGATCATTTACTAGAAGGCATGAAGGTGGTCGGCGAACTATTCGGTAAGGGCGAAATGCAGCTCCCATTCGTACTGCAAAGTGCCGAAGTAATGAAGAACGCAGTTGCCTACCTTGAGCCCTTCATGGAAAAGACAGATGATGAAGGCCGTGGAACGATGTTGCTGGCGACAGTAAAAGGCGACGTTCACGATATTGGAAAAAACCTGGTCGATATAATTCTTTCTAATAACGGTTACACCGTTGTAAATATTGGTATTAAGCAAACAGTAAATCAGATTATTGATGCAGCCCAAGAATCTAATGCTGATGTGATTGGCATGAGTGGACTTCTAGTTAAATCCACGGTCATCATGAAAGAGAACTTAGAAGAGTTAACCAATCGCGGTTTGGCCGAGAAGTGGCCGATTGTTCTTGGGGGAGCCGCTCTTACGCGCGCCTTCGTTGAACAAGATTTAGCATCCGTGTTCCCGGGTGAGGTTCGTTATGCAAGAGATGCTTTTGAAGGTTTGCGATTGATGGATGCGATGATGGCCGTTAAACGCGGTGTACCCGGCGCCGAGTTACCTGCCTTAAGAGAACGCAAGGTGCCGCTTCGCCCTAAGAAAGATGAAATGCAGGTAATTGATACTAAGCGCAGCGATGTTGCAGATGATGTTGATATTCCTGCGGTTCCGTTTTTTGGTTCACGAATCATCAAAGGTGTTCCACTTGCAGACTACGTTGGCATGTTAGATGAAAGAGCGCTCTTTATGGGGCAGTGGGGCCTTAAAGGTGCTCGCGGTGAGTTTGAAGCGATGGCCGAGACAGAAGGTCGACCACGACTTCGTGCGCTGCTAAACCAGGTGCAATCAAAGGGCTGGTTAAACGCTGCCGTAGTTTATGGATATTTCCCATGTGTGAGTGAAGGAAATGATTTAGTTATTTTGCATCATGAGGGTGATCTAAAGGGAACTGAACGCACTCGCTTCTCTTTCCCTCGCCAATCTCGCGATCGCCGTTTATGTTTGAGTGATTTCTTTGTCTCCAAGGAATCGGGAAAGACAGATGTTGTCGCCTTCCACGTCGTGACTATGGGAAATGTAATCAGTGAAGCAGCTGCCGAACTATTTGCTGCAAATAATTATCGTGAATATCTAGAACTGCATGGTTTATCTGTGCAGCTAACTGAAGCGCTAGCCGAGCATTGGCACGCACGTATCCGCGAAGAGATGAGCGTTCGTGACCAAGATTCTCCTGATTTACAAGGCATCCTAGATCAGGGTTACCGCGGTTCTCGTTATTCATTCGGATATCCGGCCTGCCCTGATTTGGAACAACAGTTGCAACTCTGCGAGCTGCTTGAACCCGGGCGCATTGGCGTAGAACTATCCGAGGAATTCCAGTTACACCCTGAGCAAAGTACATCCGCAATTATCGTGCATCATCCTGAAGCAAAATATTTCAACGCAAATTAATATTTCAGATAGATGAAGATGTTTGAGGCGATCCTCTTTGATATGGATGGATTGTTCATTGATTCTGAGCCTGATTGGCATGCCGCCGAGACCGAGATGATGCGTGGCTATGGCTATGACTGGCAGCCTTCAGATCAATTGCAATGTTTGGGGGGACCGTTATCGCGCGTCACCGAATATATGTCCAATTGTCTAAACGGGCGGGTTGAACCTGAAGTCCTTTCCAGAGTAATTATTGATGAGATGCAGAGAAGGTTAGGTAGTGCGACTTCCTATATGCCGGGATCAATTGAATTCTCAAAGATGGTCTGGCAGGCACAAATTCCGCAGGCCTTAGTAAGTGCCAGCCCTCGCACATTAGTCGATGCTGTAATTAGCAATCTTTCACAGAACTATTTCAAAGAAACTGTCGCGGCTGGAGACATTGCGCGCACGAAGCCTTTTCCGGATCCTTATCTACATGCTGCGCAATTATTAGGGGTCGATATTTCAAATTGTTTAATATTTGAGGATTCGCAGACTGGTATCACCGCAGCCACTGCTAGCGGTGCCTTCGTTGTCGCTATTCCACATTTTATCGAGGTTGCCGAGAGCGAAAGGTTGAAGAGAGTAGAAAGTTTTCTTGGTCTTACTCTACAAGATCTAGATAAGTGGTGGGAAATTAACCAACGTGCGCTGGACAGATTGCCTTAAAGAAACACCAATCGCATAACTTGGTTGGTCTCGGACGGAACTCGTTACGTTCAATAGCGCGCAGAATGTCTTCAGCAATATCAAAAAGTATTCGCTCAGTCTTCACCAAATCGGCTTCTGTTGGAACGCTTTTTACCAAGCGAGTATCGCCAAGATAGATAAGCTGTAGTAACTTCGGTATGACACCGTGGTTCTTCCAATAGAGCAAGGCATACACACGCAATTGAAACAGTGCTTTTTCTTCCCACCCAGGTTTTGGAGACTTGCCAGTTTTATAATCAACGATACGTACTTCACCAGTTGGGGCAACATCTAAGCGATCCACATATCCATGCAGATACAGTTTTTCGGAGAGATCCATCTCAAGATGGAGTTCGCGATATGTTGGTTCGAATGTATTTGGAGATTCGAGGGTGAAGTAATTACCTAGTAACTCCTCAGCTCGCTTAAACCATGTTGACTCATCTAAAACCAACTTAGAGATATCTGGCTTTGCATCAATTTGGGCCTGCCATCGAGAAGGCAGAAGTTCGGTGGCGTGCTTTAGATCGCGATCGGGTGCAGGTAGTTCGAAGAGATCTTCCAGAACGGTGTGAATTAAAGTTCCGCGTTCGGCATCAATACTGGGAGGTTCGGGGAGTAGGTCGATGGTGCGGTATTTGTAGAGTTGTGGACAATTATTGAAGTCGTTAATGCGGCTGGGCGATAGACGCAATTGGCTCATGCAGTTGAAGATACAGCCTTTGGCTAGGCAACGCCTAAGATGCTCCTGTGTCTAAGTCACCAGAAAGCGCTTCAAGTGCTGCCGCAGAGCGAAATCGCGGCTTCTTTGTTGCCGGCGATCGCGTGCAATTGACGGATCAAAAGGGCAAGATTTATAGCATCACTATTACACCCGGGAAAGAATGGCACACTCATAAAGGCTGGATTGTGCACGATGATTTAATTGGATTGCCCGAGGGTTCGGTCATCAGTACGAGCGCAGGTTTAAAATTCACTGCATTTATTCCATTGCTAACCGATTACGTTCTCTCGATGCCGCGTGGTGCAACCATCGTTTATCCGAAAGATTCGGCGTTAATCGTAGGGTTTGCAGATATCTTCCCTGGCGCGCGAGTTCTGGAAGCAGGTGTGGGAAGCGGAGCGTTGACACTTTCTCTGCTTAGGGCAGTTGGCGAAAAAGGCCATGTGCACTCAGTTGAAAGACGTGAAGACTTTGCTGAGAATGCAAAGTCGAATATTTCGAATTATTTTGGGGGAGAGCCTGCCAATTGGTCTTTAGATATTGGTTCGGTGCAAGAAAAAGAGTTTCCAGAAAGTTTCGATCGCGTAATTCTGGATATGTTGGCTCCTTGGGAATGTATTGAGTTAGCAGCAAAAGTTTTGCGTCCGGGTGGAGTTTTCATGGCCTACGTCGCGACAACTACTCAGCTATCAGCAACTGCTGAGGCGTTAAAGGAAGATGGACACTTCACTGAACCGGAAAGTTTTGAAAGCATGGTCCGAGGATGGCACCACGAAGGTTTGGCGGTTCGTCCACAGCAAAGAATGATTGGGCATACCGGCTTCCTAATTTTTGCAAGACGTATGGCGCCAGGTGTTGAGGTACTCGCTCGACGTCGCAGACCAGCGAAAGGCTCTTACGGTGTCGCGGAAGACTGAACGTCTAGTTAATTTAACTATTGCTCTGCTTGCCACCAAACGTTACCTAACTAAATCCGAGATTTTTCGCACTGTAGCTGGTTATGAAGGAACACCTGAGAGCAAAGAACGAATGTTTGAGCGTGATAAGGATGATTTGCGCAATCTTGGAATTGTGATCGAAGTTGGAACTTTCGATCCACTCTTTGAGGACGAATCTGGTTATCGAATTAAACCTGAGAATTATCAATTTCAATTGGGTGGATTAGATAGTAAAGATATTTCTTTGCTATCACTAGCTGCCGAAGCCTGGCGAGGAGCCGCACTAGATAGTTCGGCACTTAGCGCCCTCGTTAAGTTGCACGCCATCGGGATAGAAACTGACTCGGAGGCGCTTCCTGATCTTGCGCCGGCAATAATTTCTAAAGATGCCAATTTAGCGTTAGCCATATCGGCAATCACTTCTCGCACAGTAATCTCATTTACTTACCTCAGCGAGGCTCTCGCGGAGGAGAGTCGTGTCTTAGAACCTTACGCCGTTGCCTCCAGGTATGGACATTGGTATTTATTTGGAATGGATTTAGATCGCAAGAATTTACGGAGTTTCCGACTAGATCGAATTCTCGGAACTCTGTCGACAAAGGGTCGCGCTGGAAATTATGAGATTCCGCAAAGTTTTAGCGTGGAAAGCCACCTACTCGAAACTAGATCGCAGCAGATGGCCGAACTTTATTTACGTAGCGGCAGAGCACTAGCGCTGCGAAATAGATCAAATGAAATTCTTGATGAAAAAGCACCGCTTGGTTGGGAGCGGGTATCACTTGAATATCGAGACGAGGAACGGATTGCTGAAGAGATACTTTGGTACGGAGAAGATGCAGTTGTACTAAAGCCCGAATCTCTACGGGATTCAGTTATTGAAAGTTTGCAGGCAGGACTTATTCGCTATGGCTGAAAAGCAGAGCACTCCACTCGAGAAGGCGGCCCGCCTGTTGGATTTAGTCCCATATATATCTACTCATCAAGGTGTCGCGTTATCAGAGTTAGCCGCAGAATTTAGCGTTAGCGAATCCGAATTGCTTTCTGACCTCAATACTCTTTGGATGTGTGGCCTGCCCGGCTACACACCACTTGAACTAATTGATCTGGAGTTCGAGTCAGGGTTTGTCTCAATCCGTAATGCTGAGATTTTGCAGAAAGTTCGCCTGCTAACTAAGGATGAGTTAGTGATCCTGTTGGTTGGTTTGGATTTACTAATCAAAGCTATAGATCCAAAGCGCGCGGATTTGCTGCACTCGATATCGCAATTGCAGGTAAAGATAGAGGCCATCATCGGTGATATTGCAACAATCGCGCCCATTGTAAATAGTTCCTATCGCGCAATAATTTTAAATGCGATTGCAAGTCGCAAGAATCTACAGATTTCATATCATTCACTTATTCGCGATCAACTTACAGAAAGAGAAATTACTCCAATAGAGTTATTGGTTGATCATAGTTATGAAGTACTTCAGGCGTATTGTCATCATGTCGGTGCCTTTCGCACATTTCGACTAGACAGCATTGCCGATATATCTATCTCCGGATATCAGCAGCCGCTTACCGTGAAACCGAAACAGGATGAAGCATTTCAGATGGAGATTAAGATTTCCAAGAGAATTAGAAGTACTTTGGAACGATTTAGGATTCCGGTCAGATCGGATGCCTCCGACGGATCAAGGATTTTCATTGCGGACTCCTTCAGCCAGGATTGGCTCATACGAAGCGCCATGAGCACGCTGGCTACGACCGAAGTTCTGGCTCCCGCTCACTCACGTGTCGATCTGGCCCGAAAATGTCGCAGAGCACTTGACCTCTACGAAAGCGCGCTCTTCGCAAACATATCTTGATCTCTGGCTAACCACACATAAATTTGGGAATTTTCCACCAGCATGCGCTACCGTTTAGCCATGCCTTTTCTAAACCAACCCAGTCACATCCTTATCCTGCTAATCGTCGTCGTTGTTCTCTTTGGAGCTAAGCGCCTGCCGGATTCAGCACGATCTCTCGGAAAATCCATCCGTATTTTCAAGGGTGAGATGAAAGATATGAAAAATGATGGCGATGAGAAGAAGGACGGCACTGACGGCTCTGCCGCTCAATAATTCCTATGGCGACCACCACTGGCGGTCGTATGCCGCTAATCGAACACGTTCGCGAGTTTCGCAAGCGCGTTGTGCGAGCTGCGTTATCAATTGCACTTGCTTCCGTAATCGGGTGGCTTTTCTATGATGAACTAATCACAACGCTAGCCCAGCCGGTTTGTGATCTAAAGGCTGCGCAGGATCTTGGATCGAAAAGCTGCGGAGCGCTTTATATAAATGGTGTTTTAGGTCCGCTGAATTTGCAAATCAAAGTAGCACTGCTATCTGGAGTTATTCTCAGCGCACCAATCTGGCTTTATCAACTTTGGGCTTTTATCGCACCTGCCCTTCACCGCCGCGAGAAACGCAACTCATTCTTCTTTATAATTGCGGCTACGCCTTTTTTCGCTGCTGGAGCTTATCTCGGTTACATAATATTGCCGATCGCAGTAAGAGTCCTTTTTGGCTTCACGCCAGAGTCGCTTAATAACCTAGTTAGGTTTGACGATTATCTTGATTTCGTTATGCGAACAATTTTGCTCTTTGGTCTCGCATTCGAGCTGCCAGTATTCCTAGTCACATTCAACTTGATTGGATTTCTAAGCGGAGTTGCAATCCTAAGACCTTGGCGAATATGGGTCTTTTCCATATTCCTCTTTGTCGCCGGATTTACTCCTAGTGCAGACCCGCTAACTATGCTTGCCTTGGCTTTGCCTTTAATTGCACTGTATTTGTTATCTGGTTTATTTGCGATACTCAACGATCGACGTCGTGAAAAGAAGAGATCTGCCGCGGAAGAAGTTTAAGTAATATGTGGGCGATCGTAGTTAATCCGGTTTCTGGTGGCGGGAAAGGTGCAGCGCTAGGCAGGCAAGTTGCGCAATATTTTGAGGCTAATTCGTTCTTTCATCAGGTTATTACATCAAATACCGCAAAGAAGTTGCAGAGTAATCTGAAAGAGTTCTTAGATCTTCATGGTGATACCTGCCAAGGAGTCATCGCAGTTGGTGGTGATGGATTAGCGCATCTAGTCATGCAACTAGTAGTTCCGCGCTCGATCCCTTTCACAGTGATTCCAGCAGGAACCGGCAATGATTTTGTTCGAGCCTTAGGTTGGTCTCTACTCTCCATCACTAAACAATTGGATTGCGTTACGAGAGAGGAACCGAAGAGCATTGATCTAGGAATCGTTGACTCAGAGTGGTTTGGTGCGATCCTTTCCACCGGTTTTGATTCGGTAGTAAATGAAAAAGCCAATCGCATGAACTGGCCTAAGGGACCGATGAAATATAACGCTGCGATCGCTTTGGAGTTGCCCAAATTTAAACCAATGCACTACTCGATTGGGTTAGATGAGAAAATTATCGAAACCGAAGCGATGTTAATTGCTGTGGCAAATGGTTCAAGCTACGGAGCAGGCATGTTGGTCTGTCCGGATGCTCGAATGGATGACGGGCTCTTTGATGTGATGGTCTTGCGTCCAGTCAGTAAATTGGAATTCATCAAAGTCTTTCCAAAAGTTTTTAACGGTGCGCACATTGATCATCCCAAAGTCGATATCTACCGAAGCAAACGCGTATCACTGATGGCGCCCGCAATTGCCTATGCCGATGGCGAGAGAGTAGGTACTTTGCCAGTTCAGGCTGAATGTATCGCCGGTGCTGCACTATCGTGGACCCCATGACTACGCCAGCTGCTAAATATGCCGCGGCGAAGAAGCGTTCCAAGCACGTGGTTACCGAAGATTTCATTTCAGAGTTCGAATTTCCCTTCGATCAATTTCAGATCGATGCCTGCCATGCCGTAGAAAGTGGGCATGGAGTGTTAGTTGCCGCTCCAACGGGCGCTGGCAAGACGGTGGTCGGAGAGTTTGCGGCCTATCTGGCGCTGCGCAACGGTAAGAAATGTTTCTACACCACCCCGATAAAGGCCCTTTCAAATCAAAAGTTTCAAGAATTTGTGGCTCGATTTGGTGAAGAACGAGTTGGTCTACTAACTGGAGATACCAACATCAATTCCGAAGCAGATATCTTGGTTATGACAACCGAGGTACTACGAAATATGTTGTATGCCAATTCCAATACTCTGACTAATTTAGGCTCAGTAGTAATGGATGAAGTGCATTATTTGGCCGATAAATTCCGTGGCGCTGTTTGGGAAGAAGTTTTAATCCACCTGATGGAATCTGTCCAGGTGATTTCTCTTTCTGCAACTGTTTCAAATGCTGAAGAGTTTGGGGAGTGGCTTGGAGAAGTTCGCGGACAAACAGATGTGATCCTCAGCGAACATCGTCCAATCCCTTTGTATCAACACGTTCTTATAAATTCCAGTCTGATTGATCTCTTTAGCCAACCGGGCAAAATAAATCCCGAAATTTTGGCGTTAGAGCGCGAAGCGATGCGGAAGGTGAGAATTCCGCGTCATCGACGTGAACAGTGGGGGGCACAGGAAACTCGCTTATCACGCGCTGAAATCATGGAGAAATTGAATCGGGAAAACTTGTTGCCTGCTATCACATTTATTTTCTCTCGTATGGGATGCGATGCCGCGGTAAAACAATGCTTAACTGCTGGCCTGAAGCTAACTAATACCGAAGAACGTGCTGAGATATTGGCAACTGCGCAAAAGTACACCGCGAACTTGCCGGAGGAAGATTTGGAAGTTCTCGGCTATCGCGAATGGATCACCGCGCTAGAACGCGGCATCGCAGCTCACCACGCGGGGTTACTACCCAGTTTCAAGAACGCAGTCGAAGATTTGTTCCAACGCGGTCTAGTCAAGGCTGTCTTTGCCACCGAGACCTTAGCGCTCGGCATCAATATGCCTGCACGCACTGTTGTGTTAGAGAAGTTAACCAAGTGGAATGGTGAAGCCCACGTTCCAATAACTCCGGGGGAGTACACCCAATTAACAGGTCGTGCCGGTCGCCGCGGAATCGATATTGAAGGAAATGCTGTTGTGCAATGGTCTCCAACTGTTGATTCTGCAACTGCTGCGGGCCTGGCATCGACTCGTACCTACCCGTTGCGTTCATCTTTCACACCAACTTATAACATGGCGATAAATCTAATTTCACGTTTTGGTCGAGAGAGAGCACACGGTAGTTTGGAATCATCTTTTGCGCAGTTCCAGGCAGACCGAGCGGTGATCGGTTTAGTAAAGCAAATAAAGAAGAACGAGAGTGCGCGCCTTGAACTAATTGAAAGCGCTAAATGTCATCTGGGGGATTTTGAAGGTTATGCGAAGTTACGCTCAGAGACTAAAGAGTTAGAAAAACTTCTTTCTAAACGAGATGGTCGACGTACCTTTGACAATCGCCAACGTGCTCATATGGAATCTGAAATTGATGGATTAAGACGCGCCATGCGAAGCCACGCTTGTCATTCGTGTAATGACCGCGAAACACATGCCCGGTTCGCTGAACGAGCTGATCGATTATCCCGCGAGTCTGAAGGTCTTCGGGCGCGGGTCGAAAATCGCACAAACGTTATTGCTAAGACATTTGATCGCATATGTGATGTTCTTACTCATTTGGGATATATAGAAGGTGAAAAACCTCTTCCGCAAGGAAAAATCCTGGCAAAGATTTATGCAGAATCTGATTTGTTGTTAACAGAGACAATTCGCGCAGGCATCCTAGATAACTTATCTGCCCCGGAACTTCTTGCGGTTGCCTCATCTATGATTTTCCAATCTCGATCTCGCGATGATTTCGCACCCAAGATGCCGCACCAAAACGTCACAAACGCTCTTTCCGAAATAATTCGTATCTGGGCTAAGTTAGAAGAAGTCGAAAATGAATTTGATGTAAAGACTCAGAAGGAACCAGACTTTGGTTTTGCCTACATTTCCTATCGCTGGGCGCAAGGAAACTCGCTTTCCAATGTGCTAAAGGGAAGTGATATGTCAGTTGGCGACTTCGTTCGATCAACTAAGCAGTTAATGGATTTACTTATGCAGATAGCTGGTGCGAGCGAACAACTACGTCCTATTTGTCGAGAAGCAATCAAACGTTTAGATCGCGGCGTTGTTTCATATATGGTGGATGACCTATGACTTTAATGCTTCTAGATAGCGCATCACTTTGGTATCGCGCCTATTACGGAATGCCGGATACCTTATTAGCACCCGATGGCACACCAGTTAATGCCATACGCGGTTATCTCGATATGACCGCACGACTAATTGGCATGTATTCCCCAAAACGAATCGTTGCCTGCATCGAAGGTGATTGGCGACCCTCTTGGAGAGTTGAGCTATTTCCCGATTACAAAGCCAACCGAGTAGATGCAGATGGCGAGGGCGAAGAAGAGCCTGACTTACTAACTCCGCAGATTCCAATCTTGCTAGATCTCTTAGATTTATTTGGTATTCCCATGGTTGGCGTCGATGACTATGAAGCCGATGATGTGATGGCAACTTTTGCGGTGCAAGAGAAGGGTCCAATCAGAATTGTCACAGGCGATAGAGACTTGTTTCAGTTAGTTGATGACAAACGCGATGTAAAAGTTGTCTACCTAGCTCGCGGACTTTCGCAACATGATTTGGTAGACATTGGTTGGATAAAGCGAAAGTATGAGATTCCCGGAGATAGGTATGCCTTATTTGCCATGTTTCGTGGAGATCCCTCTGATGGACTTCCTGGCGTCCGTGGAATTGGTGAGAAAGGTGCTGCACTAATTGCAAATAACTTCGCCAGTACCGAGGAGGCGCTGGCCGGTGCCCACGGGGCGCATCCTGCGTTAGCACCTGCGCTAGCGAAGAAAATTATTGCAGGTACGGATTATTTGAAGATTGCTCCAACTTTAGTCAATTGTGCGCGCGATGTTGCCTTACCCAAATTGAATATTGAAATGCCTAAAGCACCAAGTGATTTATCTAAGATCTATGAAATGAAGGAACGCTACGGTCTGGGGGCTAGTGTAGATCGAATGATTGCTGCTCTTAAATGATGCTGATGCTCTTCGCTGCCGCATTAGCCAGCGCTGCCTTTGAACCGATCGGTTTATGGTTCTTAGCAATCTTTGGATTCGCGCTCTTTTTCCGCAAGTTAGTTAATAGTGAGAAGCCAATAATCCATAGTTTAATTTTTGGCTTCACGCTAAATGCAATTGTTCTACATTGGAGCGGTAAATACGTTGGAGCTCTTCCATGGTTACTCTTAGCTCTTTTGCAGGCTCTTTTCTATCTGCCGGTTGGCGTATTTTATAAATATACAAAAAGTCTCTGGCTAAGCGCCCTCGTGCTCCTTCTGATGGAGGAGGTACGTGCACGATTCCCATTTGGCGGCTTCGGGTGGACACGGATCGCATTTAGCCAAGTCGATTCACCGGCCCTACCTATCGTGTCCATCGGGGGAGTGTTGGCTCTTTCAGCTTTCACAGTTGTCATCGCTCTGCTTTTCGTAAGATTTGGTTTTAGAAGTTTTATCGCGATCACACTCCTATTCATAACAGCGCTTTTACTGCCACAAAATCCGCAGGGGAGTGGTTCAGTTCGACTACTTGCAGTGCAGGGCAATACGCCCGAAGTGGGGTTGGAGTTTAATTCCCGAGCCAAGGCGGTCTTTAATCTGCATAGAGATGCCACAAGAGAATTTGCTATCGAGCCATACGACGCGATCATCTGGCCAGAGAATGCAATTGATATTGATCCACGCAAGAATCCATCGGTTGCTTCAGATATAGCCAAATTAACAAATGAGTTGCAGGCACCGCTAATAGCTGGAGTCGTACAGCATGAAAATGGCCGGCCAGAGAATGCTTCAATCATGTATTCAAAAGAAGGCAAGTTGCAAAGTGTTTATGTGAAGCGTGGTTTGACGCCATTTGGTGAATTTATGCCGCTTCGAAAAATTGCTGAATTCCTGAGCCCAAAGGCCCAGACGGTTGTCGACTTTAGGCCTGGCGATAAATTAGTAACACACCAAGTTTCAGGTCAGCAGTTGGGACCGATTATTTGCTATGAGATCATCATGGACTCTTTAGTTAGAGATATGGCTAATAGTTCAAAGGCTTTAATTGTGCAGACAAATAGTGCAACATTTGCAAATACTGCAGAGAGCGCGCAGCAGTTGGCAATTACTCGCATTAGAGCGGTAGAGCATTCGCGTGAAATTTTAAGTGTATCAACCGTTGGAATCTCAGCGTTTATCGATAATAATGGGCGAGTGCTGCAGAAAACTTCCGAGAATGAGAAATCATATCTTGTGGGAGATTTGCAACTTAGCACCAAAAGGACCTTTATCGATCGGCTCTGGCAATGGATAAGTTGATAATTCTTATCCCGACTTATAATGAAGCGATCTCAATCGTTGAATTGTTGGGGAAGCTCAATATTTTTAGATCAGAATCAGACTTAGAATTTGATGTCGTTGTAATCGATGATAATTCACCAGATGGAACAGCAGACATTGTCGATAACTTGGCAATTTCCTGGGTGCAGGTCCTGCATCGGCCCGGTAAAGGTGGGCTCGGTGCGGCATATCGCGCCGGGTTCAACAAAGTTTTATCTCAAGACCAGTACTCCCATGTTCTCACGATGGATGCTGACGGCTCGCATCGCGTTGAAGATTTGCCAGCAATGATTGCGGGAATTACTCCTGGTAAATCAATTGTTTTAGGTACTCGCTGGATGCCAGGTGGTGGCGTTGTTAATTGGCCAAAATCTCGACAATTACTTTCGCGGAGCGGGACGATCTATGCAAAATTTGCTCTTGGAATAGCTTTAGATGATTTAACCGGCGGCTTTCGTATTTATAGCGTTGAGCTCTTGAATTCATTAAATCTCAAAGATATGAAGGCCACTGGTTATTGTTTTCAGATTGAAATGGCAATGGCTGCCGACATGGCCGGTGCTAAGGCAACGCAAGTTCCAATCACCTTTGTTGAGCGAACCAATGGGATATCAAAGATGTCTAGGGCGATAGTTATTGAGGCGATTACC
>Ga0164295_10002545_pt1 | contig 14972 bp, 10 predicted proteins | sample GEODES006metaG_FD_111798 | JGI IMG/M metagenome (GOLD analysis project Ga0164295, IMG submission 111798) | Oligotrophic lake water microbial communities from Sparkling Lake, Wisconsin, USA - GEODES006 metaG | ecosystem: Environmental > Aquatic > Freshwater > Lake | place: USA: Sparkling Lake...
ATCGGAGATCTTCTCCGCGACCGCGCCGTGCTCCGCAGTTGCAATCATGTGATCAGTATTTGCAAGTACCAATTGCTGATCAAGTTCTTTCGCTTTCTCTTGCAAGACCAGCAATGCATATTCAGCCTCGTAGACATCAGCCTCCGCAGTTGGTGTTGCCGTCCCAGCAGCAGCCTTTGCCTTGTCGAGCACTTCCTGTGCGCCAGTCATGGCAACGTCTACTTCTTGCCGCTCTGCAAGTGTGCCTTCCGCGTTGGCAATAATCTCTGCCTTACGGTCAGCGAGAGCCATGACATACGTGCCGCGCTCGTCCGGGGTCATGCCCTCGATGGTGTCGAGTTTCGCAGCAATGCGGTCGCGCTGTGTTTGTTCTAGACCCTCGCTCCAGTTGGAGCGAGCCTTCATTGCATCGGAGTGAGTCTGTCGGACGATACGCTCGCGGTCAGTCTCCGGACGAAATGCATCGTTACGGTTAACAACAGCCTCGCGCAATGCCAGACCGCCACTAGAAGCAGCACCGCTAGCACCACCAGAAACGGAAGCCACCGCCATACTGTAAAGAGCGTCATTGACATCCTGACCTAAAGGTGCGTAAGTGAATGGTGAGTTTGCTATGCCTGCAAATAATTCTTCGCCTGCTTCTTCAAAACCAGAAATGCCTGCAACCTGAGCACCTCGATAGATGAACCCCGGAGTGAAGTTCATCACGCCTTCATTAGCAGCAGTGAACAACCGACCAGCCTTAGAGCCACTACGGCGAACAACCTCTGTTGCCGCCTTGGCTGCGCCAGTCTTAGCGAACTTGTTGGTTGCAAACCTAGCAGCCGATGACGTACCAACGCCCTTGGCAACCTTACCGATGAACTTTGCGCCAAACGCAGCACCACCCGCTTCGGCAGTGGTTTCAATGATTGCGCCGATTTCAGCGCGTCTGCCCATTTCAATTGGATCAAACTCTGAAAGCGGTTCACCTGCTAATGCTTGGTCGTAACGCCGCTGCTCAAGATCATCAATGTAAGCCAACATACTAGTGGTATACGATGACATTGGAGTAGTAACTTGTGATGCCAACATCGCTGGCAACAACGCTCCTCCGGTGGCGAGGGTTCCAGCCGTAACAGCAAGTGAGGGAGCCGACTGACCAATACCACGGGATACGTCACCCATGAATCCTTCTTGTTGACCTTGAGACAAACCTTGTTGGGTTCCCCTCAACGCAATGATCTCAGATTGCAAGTCCTGTGGAGATGCGGTCAGACCAGAGCCAGCAGGCTCGACAGCCATTGACAACTGTTGAGACAAATTGCGCTTGGTTAACTCAATAATTGCCTCTTCATATGGAGTCTTTGGAGATGGACTCAACCAATTAGCAATCGCCTCTGCTGGTTTCATCAACGACCGAATAAATTCTGCTCGCAATGATGGAGTTGCGATTACAGAAGCAGCCTGACTCATTTGCTGCTGCGAGCCACGTGCTACCTCACGCAAGTTCAAACCTGCCCACGATGTGTCGGGCATCATGGTTTCAAACTCATTTGACGCAGCCGCTGATGCAATCAAATCCTGATCAGCAGTCGAAGATCCCGGAGCGGTATCCTTACCAGTCATCAATGCATATGAATTTTCAAGTGCTTGACCTAGATAATCAGTGATATCAATACCGTCTTTCGGCGGTGTTGGCGCAGCAGAAATTGGCTTTGCTAGGATGCTCGACCAATCATCAAGGGTTTGTTGTAATGATGTCATTTAGTTTTTCGGCTTTAACCTTGCGACAATGCCAAGCCATTGATTGAGCATATTGTTTGCAAGCATTCCCTTTGCACGGAACAGACGTTCAGTTGTAGTGTTTACGTCATTGAGGATATTGCCCGTATCGTCCATTGAAATACCAGCCTCTTCTGCTAGTGATCGAATGGTTGCTTCCCTTTCATCTTGAGGAGCATATTGCGTTTGTTGTCTACTAGGAGCATTCGCTGTGTTTCTACTTTTGCGCTCTGTTTCGCGCTGTGTCTTTGCTGTCTTTGCCTCTTCAGGTGTCAAACCAATCAACACATCAACCTCAGCCAGTTTGCGTTCTGACTCAGCATCGCCTTGCGCAGCCCGTGCTCGCATCTCAGCGATTCGTGCCTGCTGGCGTTGCGCTGCATATTGAGCATCCACTTGTGCCGATGTTCCTCGCGCCTGCTTGAGAGCAAGGTCAGCCTCAGACATATCTGGTGCATATGCAGCACGGTTCGCCCCAAAGGCAGCACGTGCTTCAAGGTCGCCAATCTTTGCTTCAGACATTCGAGTAGCCTGCTCGCGCTCTTGCTGACTGCGCTGCATCTGCGACATCGTTCCACGGATCTGCTGTGCTTCAGGTGCTTGATTGCCAGCAACCTGATTGGGCTGCATCATCGGCGGTGGACTCATTGCTTGCAGGCGGCGATCAAGCGCGTTGGAAACCATTGCAATATCAGCCTGACCAAACGGCATTGACCATCCAATCTCGCGGCTAATAGCCATTGATCGCTGCATCAAGAACTGGATTTGCTGCGGACGAGGTAACTGAGCAATGTTCTGATATCCAACATCGGTGATTGTCGTATCGGCAAGATCGTCAATTGCTCCCGGGTTAGACTGACTGGCGTACCACGATGGGAAACTAGCAGTACGCCGAATGCCGCCAACTGGTGGAGTTAAATACGCGAAGCGATTATTGCTTGCCATTTTCCTACGCAACTCTTGAACATATTGCGCTTTAAACTCTTCAGGAATTGAATCATCATCCATGATTCCTTCCGCTTGAGTAGTCAACATTTCATTCTTGTTCTTTGCCCAACTCTCTGCCTGCGCTTGCCCAACTTGCAACGAAGCCTGATCAGCAGCCTTAGCCATCTCGCGCATGACCTGTTTGTCACCAGCCTTAAACTTGTCGTACATCGACTGAACCATTGAGTACGTACCGCGTGGGTCGTTCTCCATGTTCATCGCCGCGTAGTCCATGAAGCCCGGTACTGATGATTCCATTTCCTGCGCCATCTTCTCGACCGCAGGCATGAGCCTTTGAGACTCCTGCTGATTGCGCATCTGCTTTGCCATCGCGATACGCGCTTGTGCGCGAGTCTGCAAGCCAGCCGTCCACTGTTCCTGCGACATCCGAATGGCTTGACGCTGACCACGCTTGTCCGTAAACAGCGCAGCCGGAGTGCCGTCAGGCAACGTGCCAAAGTCCAAAGCCTCAAGACCCGTGTAATACCCATGCTGAATGGCAGCATCGACCGCCTCATACGTGCCGTATGGAGCGATCTGGCGTGAGCCACGATGGTCAAGCGCAGCAGCCTTGAGAGCCTTATCGTCCATTAATGGATCAGGCTGTTCAGCCTGTTGAGCCGGACGCATGAAACCGTCAGCAGGCGGTTGAGCCATGCCCTCGTCCGGTCCAATCATTGGACTTTCTGGACTTGGCGGTCCCACAAGTTCTTCTGGAGTCATTGGACTTGGCTTTGGTAGTTGAGACATTATGACATTCCCATAATTTTGCGAACGCGATCAGCCGCTGTAGTTGGTGTTTGTGAATCAGCCGCTGTAGTTGGTGTCAATGAGAATCCCGGCTGAAAGCCAAATGGTTCTTCGATGACTTTCTTCGTTGGAGCCGACACGCCAGTGGAAATACCAGACATATCTGGCATTTGCATACCAACCGCTCGATCTGCTTGTGATCGATAGATGTCTTCCTTGGTCTTCATCTCAGACTTGGTCTTTAAGTCTTCTTGGGTACGCGCAAACTTTTGCTGCTCCGCCTGTATAGCGTTGTCCAATTGCTGTTGCATCGGGCGTGACGCGCCAAGGAAACCACCAGCCAATGAACTGTATTCATTGCCGGGTTTATAGGCTTGGATGCCACTGGCTACACCAACAAGAAAGTTGCCAGCAAATGTCTTTGCACCATCCATGAACGCATCCCATCCAGACGAAGGTGGTGGCGTTAATGACTTGCCAACCCCCTTTGATTGAATAGGGAAGTTAGAGATTGCTTGCAGCCCAGTACCCATACCAAACATTTTGTTGTCAGCCATAGTGTTTCCTTATCCGAGTGCTGCGCCTGCGAGTTTGCTTGCGGCTGCTCCACCTATTGGACCGCCGATCATTGTTCCAGCCGCTCCAGCAGCCGCTCCAACAAGCGCACCACCGATTTGATTTCCAGAGTTAATGCTCGCTTGAGCCGATGCCATCTGCTGTTGATACTGACCAGAGATCGCAGCAGTGCCAAGTTGTTGACCAACTTGGTAACCCGCCTGCTGGGTCTGAAGAGCACCCTGCGTGTATCCCTGATACTGGTTGCCAAGGTATTGCGCTGCGCCCAACCCGGCACTCAACGTTGTCTGACCAGCCTGTGCTTCCATGTTTGCCATCGAGTTAGCAGTGGACTGCTGTGCAGCAGCAAGGATCTGCGCGTACTGCTCGTTGACTGCGCCAGCCTGCAACGCACCTTGACGGGCAACAGCCTGCGTCTGAGCCTGACCGAAGGTGGTATTCGATAGTCCCATCATTAAGCCCTGCGCTGTCGATTGTCCAACAGCCTTGTCAGTGGACTGCTGCAACAACGCCAAGGTCGCATCGCGACCAGCAGACAGCGTCTTGAAAGACTCAGCAGATGCTGCGCCGAACGCTGCACGGCTTTGAGCCATCGTGTCGGCGTACTGCTTGACGGATTCGTTGTATTGCTTGGAGTACACATCGGCGTTGTTCGCTCGCTCGTCCTCAAACTTACCAATGAGAGTGGCGTAGTTGCCCTCTTGGGTTACACGCTCCGCTGCGTAAGCCTTCTTCATCTTCTTCGTAGCCTTGCGCATTGCCGACTCGCCGCCGAATAGGTTTCCAAAGAGTCCCATTAGTATGATCCCTTCACGTTCTTTGTGTGTTGCATCGGGTCGATCAGCGCAGCCATGCGCTCAATTGCCCAAGGCACTCCGTAACTATCGATGCGAGCGAAGACTGCTTGATCGCGGATGCGGCATCGAAGCGCGTCATTACGACCAGATTGCAACTCGCCAATCTGGATGGAGTTTGTGTTGTTGTACGTTCCGCTGCTCACGACAACACGCGGAGATGGAGACGAACCCGGCAGGTTCGGCAACGGGTAAGTAGTTGGAATGCCATCGCCATAAACATAAACACCGCCGGGGGTATCAAGCGAAGTGTCAGGCAATGATTCATCACGGGTAAACAAACTTGCAATAGTGCTTGGATCAACTTGATTTTGAATTTTCCAAGCATTGCTTGGAGCAACTCCGGTGTTGTAAATTCGGTTGTCGCCAAACGCGTATGTTCGCACTGTTGAATCGGTGATCAACGTATCAAGCGTGGTGTAGGTATGAGGAGCAATTGACTGCGGATAGGCGTTGTCAATGCCCTCTGTAAATGATGGGCTAGAAGGATTTTGTAGCCCAAACTCATACGGACTTTCTGCGTCCCAAATGTATGCGGTTACCGCAGCGGATGTTGTTGGAATGTAAGCGGTAGCAGCAGGAGCAACTTCTAGTTGTGCGCCCCAAACCGCTGCTCCAATAACGCCATTACCAGTCTGACCATTTAGAATTGCTAGTTGTCCACTGACAGTATCTGAAGGTGATGTACCAGTTACTTCAACGCGCCACCAATTATTTGGATAAGACGTAACACGTGTTGAAACATTCGTCCATGTGTTTCCAGAATTTATAATGACACTTGATTGCAATGTTTGCTCAGAGAATTGAGCCACTAAATAGCGACGTACATTACTAGCGTCATAAGAAGCAATAAAAATGTCAGTTTTGGCTGTTGATCCAATTGATTTTATCCATACAGAAAATGTATAGGCAGTTGTAGGACTAATTGCCAATTGTTGAGCCGTGTATGCATTTCTGACGGGCGTACCATTGTTCCAAATTAACGTCTCTGCTGTCAATGTCCCATCCGGAGCAAGAACATTATTTGGAATGAATAACGTAGTGTTGCCCAACGCCCACGGAGATGTCGTTAACTCTTGCGAACGCAACAATAGGTTTGTCCGAGAATCATAAGGAACTCCGCCATCCAGAACCACAGCCGGGAACGATGGGTCATACGTGACCGTAACGTTGACGATTGCTTCACCGATTGCCTCCTCTGCTGTTTGACCAGACAGAATAGATAGGAATGGTCCAGTCAATCGGACGTTTGGCGTATTGAAATCAACTACTTCCTGCGGCTCATCCATCGTCAGTTCAACACGCATATCGCGCAGCATGACCTGAGATAGATTCGGAGAAACAACCGGACCAATCGTTAATGAACTAACGATCTTCTGCGCAGCAGCGTCATCGTTGTCTACTACGAATGGACTTCCTGCTCCTTTATAACCAGTAGCGGCTTGACCATCAACACCAGATGTCAGGTTACGATCAAACCAGCCAAGGTAACCGCTTGTACTTCCAAGTGCTAACACAGGTGATCGAGCGTCACCAAATGGGAACTCGCCAATGCATGATGGTGCTTGGAAGTCTGTCCACCCTGTGCGGATTGCCCAGAATGAATCGGTCGCTTGACTATAAACAAGGTGCGTACTGCTCGATGGCAAGTCAGTGCGCGACAGAATGCAATAGATGTTCTGGATTTCAGGGTCAAACCCAAGCGAGCAATCTAACTTGTCAAACTTCTGCGACTGGAAGAACGAGTCAAGCCGACCGCTAGTAATGCGACCGGACTGTGTCACTTGGAATTCGTTTGGGCGGACGCGATACAAGCCATCCTGCGCCATGATGTACACCGTCTGAGCATCCGACACACACCATGCCTTGGCAGACACAATGCCGACTGATCGTGACAACTCAATCATGCGAGCCTGCGTGTCGAACACAGGATCAGCAGATAGATAGGTCATTGTATGCCGACCAGCAAAGAGCAGCCCACTTTCTGCCATTGGTATCAGCGCAACAATCGGCTCACCGGGAATGGAGAACTTGGTTGACAAGTTGCCAGCAACAGCATCATCGTTTGCAGTTCCAGAACCGGGAACCCAATCGTCAACGTCATTGATCTTGCTAAGGAACCAGTTGTTCGGAGACGGGGTGAAACCGCTCAATGCCAAGCGACCGCCAAAGCGAACTAGCAAACTAGCACGTGCGCCTGCTTCTGCTTTGGCAGTACCGACATTGATTGCTGGTGATTTAATGGTCATCTCTGGACCACTTACAATCCATGTCAATCCATTTGTAGTACCAGTACTTGTGGCGATTACTGCTCCACCAACTGTCCTTGATAATTCAACTTCAGTACTACTAATTACTGTTTTTACATAAAAGGTTTCTTGGAATGAATATCCAGTAATTGTCCCCTGACCACCACCACCAGCAAATGTTCCAGTAGCAACAACTGCTTGATTAAGAACTAAAGGTGTTCCGGTAAACAACATATGCCCAGTGTTATTAACAGTTACACCTGATAACAAAGTTCCCCAGAACTCAACGACCGCTGACCCGTTTGCTACCGTGATATTCATCCGGCGGTACTTTTCGCCATCCGCAAAGTAAGCGTAGTTGCCAAAGATTGCAACAGAGATGTCTCCGCTTGAATTTAACTTAGAGGTTGATGCGGCGTATGTCGCTTTGGTTGGCGAAGTTTCACCCGGATCAATGATGTACACCTCGCCACCAGCAACAATGACGCAGCGTTGTCGGAGCACCGTTGTTGCACCACCAGCAACATACGCATCAGCGCGGACAATGGCTTGCACCTTGCGCGTGACCGTTGGACCAGTGTCATTGAACTCAAACGCGCCAAGCAAAGCCCTGCGCTGACCAAGTCGCTGCTTTCCTTTGTATGCGTCATACGGCAGCACGTTCAACGAGTCGAGCGTGAAGCCGGGAGGCAATGTGGAATATGCACTATCAACGTGCAATCCGCGTGAAGGAAGAGTGATTGGTAGGTAAGGCATTACCCGATTACAACCTTTGCAATGCTGAACCAAAACGCTGTAATACCCGCAAGACTTGAGTTAGTAATCGATATAGTCACCGTTGATGATGGCGGTGCAAACGTAGATGTGGCGGCGGGAGATGATGCCCAAGTAGCCGTACCTACAGCACCGTAAATATCTTCAATTTTTACTTTCAAACTGTGCGTGGAAGGAACAGCAATTGTTATGGTTGCTGTTCTTGGACCGCCAACTGCCGTACTAGTTGAAGTAAAACGATACCAATATTCAACGTCATTTTGGTTTGCAGTAATTGTTAATGCAATAACTGGCGGACTTGTGTTTGCTAATGCAACTCCAGTCAAGGCTGCAAGTGCGCCTGTATATACCGCATTGCCATACGCAGTACCAGAAAGACCTAGTGCAGTTTTTGCCGTACCAGAAATACCAGCAGTAAGTGCAGTCACGTTAGCAGTTGCGCCAGTGCTGTTTCCAAGCACAGTCAATGTTGCAATTTGTGCAAGTTTGCCAACGGTTACCCCATTGTCTGCTAGGGCAGCACCAGCGACCGATCCTGCTGGAAGAGTAACTGCTCCAGCAGTAACAGTGAGCGCATTTGATGCAGTTACAAGCCCACTAACTGTGAGTGGAGTAGTAACAGTAGTCAGTGCATTTTCGACCGCTACGCGCTGAACTCCGTTTGTGGTCACACTAAGATTGTCCGCACCAGTTGAATAAACTCCAGTGTTGGTGTCACCAGAAAATGTCAACGATGGAGTACCAACAACTCCGGCAGGAATAGTTAACACGCCACTTGTTGTACCTACGGTAAGACTTCCACTGAGCGTCAAATTGGTAATCGACAGGCTTTCAGTAGCACTCAACGTATCAAGGCGTTTCCATGCGGTCCACGCTGATGTAGTAGCGCGAGCACGAATAAATCGTTTGCACGGTGTCAACGATGTCGTTAACTCTTGAATAACAATGGTGCTAGACGGGACAGTAACTAAAAGAATAGAACTGCCATCAGTTGTAGTGCCATTAAAATCTGCTGCTGGTGGTACGTTCGTATAAGTAACTCCGCTTAACAGCGGATACCGACCCTGCACAATTGCGGTATCAAGATTGTTTCCAGCATCAACAGGAAACTCTGTGTAGGTCGAGTTGACATATGCAAGCGAAGTCCAAGGAGTTGAACCATTGCCAATCTTGAACGCTGTCTTGCCAGCGTCCGTGACGAAGCCGAGTTCACCAGCAACAAGAGTAGGATCAGCAGTAGCCCATGCTGTTGCAGTTCCACGCCGAATTTGCATCTTGATCGCCACTGCTAATCCTCCTCTTGTATTAGAACTGCTTCTTGCTGCGTAGGTAATACCCACCAACAACGCCAACTACCAACGCCAAGCCAACTGCCCACACGCTGCCGATGAAGGAACTTAGGTCTGCGAGAATCATGGTGTCTCCTTTACAGCCCGAGCGTTCTTAAACGCCGCATTGAAAAATGGATCAGAGGCTCTTCGGGCTGCGATAAATTCGCGAGCGTTCTCTGGTTTGTTTGGGTCTAGCATATTCGCCGCTAACTCTGCCTCTTGCCGAGGCTTACGAGGGATCCAACCAATCGCAATTCTGATAGCAGTACCAAACCCTGTCTGGAACAAGATAATCACTACTGCTATCGCAACTACCGCTACTGCTATCCAACCTGCCAGTGCCATCCAAGGCGGGGTACGGTCTTCCACGCCCGGCAACTCCGCGTGGATGCCTGCCGCCAGACCGTCAATCCGGGTCGCGCCTGCGACCACCACCGTATCGCCTGTCGCCTGCCCATGATCCATGAGCAGTTGCGCCTCCGTCCGAATCTCGTTGCTGTTGGCACTGATACGGGCTACTGGGGAGCAGCCTGACAGCACCAGCGCAGCAACGAGCAGGCACTTCACTGGCGCGTTTCCATGCGCTCCAGCCGCTTCTCGACCTGCGAGACGCGCTCGCCGATCACACGAATCTGCGCACTCGCGTCAGCGTTGCGATCCTTGATCAGGTTGATGTCACCAGCAATGGTTTCTAATAGGCGTTGCTGGCGATCATCGGACTCCAGCCGCCGACCAACGTAAACGACCGCGCCAAGAATGAGGAGGATGGTCAGAGTCAACTGGGCTTTTTCCAGATTGAACAGTTTGGTTGTGGATTGTGGACTCATGTGTTATGAAATTAGTGAGGAAAGAATTGCTTGGCTGACAACGGTGTATCCATCGGACGGGTATCGGCGAGACATTCGGATTTCAGATGCAGTTCCGTTGGTTGGCTGTCCACCTGTCCACGAACGAACAGTAGCAACTTTAGTTGTCCCGTTGTACTGAGTTACATAAGCCTCTTGATACGCAGGGGCAGTAGTGCTTCCGCCAACAAGGTCAACGGTTATGGTTGAACCAACCCACCAACCATCAGCAGGAACGGCTAGGTTTCCAGTCAACGTCATCGTTGTTGATGTTGTTACTGTCGCAACATTTGTTGCACTGTATGTCAAGCCTGTTGGCGTTCCAGCAGTTGTTACTACTCCTGATCCGCCATATGTTGTGGATAAGGTAAATGTCGTTGAACCATTGGTCGCTGTTATGTAATACTTTGTTCCACTCGTATATCCAGTAATCGTGCCAGTGCCGCCGAGAGTTCCAGATATAGTAATAGACATTCCAACAATCAACGTATATGGCGCAGCAGAGCAAGTGAATTGTCCGGCGGTTCCGGAAATTGCTACTCCAGTAATTGCCCACCCACCAACACCTTCAACTACACCACCAGACAGATGAACAACTATGTCTGATCCTTGGTTTGGCAAATTGTTTAGGCGTTGATAGTACGAAGCACTTCCAGTCCCGTAGGTCATTGCCGAGTATGGCATCAATGCCTTGACATCAACAACAGTCATATCTGGATTAGCCAATGCCATTTGATTTGCAGCAGCCCGAACGGCAATAAGATTTCCAGTTGTGCCAGAACCACTTGTGTCTGCTGAATCCTTTTGTACGCCGACAATTGAAACAATTGCCAAGTCTGTTTCTGGATATCCAAGTGATGACCATACTGCCTTGTACTTATTCCACAATGCAATGTGGGCAGCAGTAAAGGTTGCCCCGGTATCTGCACCATTAATTCCACTGTGGACAAACAACATAACCCGACCAGTTCCGCTCGCAGCAATCTGACGCTCGCGAATTTCTTGAAGTTGGTATTGAATCCACGTTGTCGATGTATCAGTTATTAATTGAGCAATTCGGGTACTGTCATCACCGGATTGATAAGCGTGTGCGTGTACTGCCCATCCCTTAGTTGATGGACGGTAAAGAGATTGACAGAAGAATGCTCCGGGACCAGCACTATACAAACTACCAGTAGTGTTGTAGCCAATTGCATTTGCTGTATGTCCCTTACCATTTGCGGTAAAGGCTGCTGATTCATACACAGTAAATGTTGGTGTTGTTGTTCCTGCTAATGAAATCGCTGATTCAGTAAGTAGTCTTGCAAGGTTATTTGCTGAACCGCCACTGTATACGTTTGGATAAAACGCTCCAGTACTTCCATTAACCGTTCCATACCGAACGCGGAGTTTCTGACTTACGCCATTAGTCGCAAGCGGATGAATTTCCGAAACGTTAACACCAGTACCTTTATAGAAACCGGACGCAGGAGCAGTTCCTGTTGGATCAAAATACAACCAGTCATTAAAGTCTGCTTGTGATGCATACGCCAATCCCGTTGGAGTTCCAGCGGTAGTAACAATTGCTGCACCGCTGTATGACTCTGACAACGTAAACGTGGTGCTACCATTCGTTGCAATGATGTAGTAGGTCTTCGGACTGGTGTACCCGGTGATCGAACCTGTACCGCCGAGGGTTCCAGAGATAACGACCTGTTGATTGACTTGCAAGAAAGCGGCAGTGCATCCAAATTGTCCAGCAGTTCCAGTAATTGTTACGCCACTCAAAGATCCTTGGACCGTTGATGCTCCGTAAGAAGTTAGAACAGTTCCAGTATTCCAAGGTGCATATGGAAGAGCGGCTGCATTGGTTGATGACCCAACGGTTGCTGAGAGTCCGGATTTAAAGTTCGCATCTTTAGCAATGGTTGAAATAGTTCCGCGCCATACGCCATAGAAACGAGATGCTCCACTATTACTTCTGTCAACAAATGGGGCAAGTGGAGTTCCGTAACAAACAGCATTCAAATTACTCAATGCTTCGCCCATACCTGCAAGGTATCCATACCCACCAGCAAGGGCTGATCCGGTATTGCTATCACCAAAGATGATGACATCAAGGCTATTTGTTCCTGCAATGAGATCCTTCAAGAATCGTCCTGCACGATTACTTCCATAAACCTGTGGTCCGCCAAATGGATTTCCACCACTATCAAACGTGTACTGAACTGGAATGTAGACGCGCTTGAGCGCGGTTCCATCAGCAACCGCAGCGTTATCCATGAGGGTGACTGAGTAACCACCGGGCGACAAGACACTCGATGAGTTTGTCAGCACACCAGCAGTGCTCGATACACCAAGAAGCGTTCCGGGAGTCACGGTAGAAGTAACAAGAACCTTGACAGAGCAGATACCACCAAACTGCACCTCAACCTCGCGACCGTTTCCGCCTGCGCCAGCCATCAGACCAGTGACTACGCCAAGGTAGCCCGTGTTGCCCGTCTCTGTAGACACAGCCTTGCGGATGCAGTTGAACACGTAGCCCGTGTTCGCAGCCTGCTGTGGGTCAACGACCGCGCCAGCGTGGATGAACGAGGTGATGACAAGATCACCAATAGCAACCGATGTACCAGACTTGTTGACGCAGGTAACAGTTGTTCCTACTGGTTGAACGCCAAGACGATTTTGAATCGGTGCAAATGTCATAGTCAAGATCCCGTATAAGTTTGAAGTTCAATGTCTGAAAGAAGGCGTGGATAGAACACCACGGAATGGACACCATTATTGAGGTGACCTTCAAAGTCTCCAATCCCCGTAATCGCGTCAGTACCAATATTCATCCATCCAATTGTCGATGGACTGACATCAGATGTTCCACTCGTCACCGTCCCGCCGTTCGTACACATTCGGATTTCAGCGTTAGACGACCCATTGATAGTAAACGCTGTGCAATTGCGCGAACTAGTCAATGACGTTGCTGTTATAGATCCGGTTGTCCAAAGCAAACTGCTAGTAGCCGAACCATTGGCGTGTTTCAAGTGCAAGTGCTTGTTTGCCGCAACATCAAACGCCAGCACTGATCGATCACCAGCACCAACGGCTCCACGGAAGTACCTGACAACAAACGTACCGGGCTGTGTAAACCACGAAGTGAAATTCGTTCCACTCATGGTCAAGCGATCATCACCACGGGTATCCGGTGTAAGTGTGACGGGAACATATGAAGATGCAACAGTCCCGTCTTCTAGTTGTGCGCCCCAAATCTCAACTGAGTCACCACTGTCAACAATTTGAAACGCAAGTTGTTGTTGACTAGCCGCTGTCAACCCTTGATATCGAACCCATTCACTAGTAATAGTTACCGTTGACCATACTGCACTACCAATCGAGGTAGAAACTTGGAATGCTCCAATACCACTTACACGCCGGACCCATGCCGACCAAACTCGCTGCGCATTTGGCTTTGGAGTTGATAAACCGTGAGTGATAGTTGCGTTGCCTGCACTTGCAGTAAACCGAACAGCGTTCGTAGTTCCATCTGGTGAAACTTGACCAGTGGCTCTGGTGATATTTACGTCAGTCCATTGAAAGTCTCCACCAACAGTGGAGAATGTTTGGCTGTGAGTCAGTTTATTTGTAACAGCAGCCTCGATTAAGACACCCTTGGACACATAGGTCGATCCAATGAGTTCGTAAGTGAATCTAGGATAGCCACTATCAACGTATCCAACTAAACCATTTGAACGAATGTACGTGGCTGCACCAGCACGTGCAAATGTCAATCCATAGGTAGATAGATCAACCTTTCCACCCATCGTGCTGAAATCAAACTTTCTTGTGCCAACCGTTTGACCGTCAAGAGACAGAGTTCGATTGCGCTCTTGACGCAATGTGGGTGGGGCAACAGACCATGTTCGATTTGATGACATCATTTAGATAAACGAAACGAGTGCGTTAGCAGCCGCTGCGGTTCCAGTGAAATACAACTCAATAAGTTCGCTACCGCAGGTATCAACAACAATAAAACCAGATGTGCAACTTGTGGTTCCATCAAATTTCTTGTAGTCACCAGCACCACTAGCCGAAAAAGTTATTGCTGGAAATAGGGCTGTTCCAGCAACAGTAATTGCACCACCAGTCGCAGCCGTTGCTGTGGTCTGCGCAAGATTGACTGGAATCCATCGACCAGCAACCTTTGAGAATGACCAACCAATGACGTTCAGAACGATTGCACCGCCGCTTGTGAGGTACAATGGACACACCTTGATGTAGTTCATTGAAGGAGTTACAACAATTGACCCACCGCCCGTAGCAGGTTGAGTAGATGTTTGTACTCGCGCAGTCAAACTACCAGTAGCAACGACAGTAATGTTTGCTAACGATGCAACTTCCATTGCATCTGGAATCGTTTGTAGTGCGGTGACAGTTCCAGCGCGTCCTGATAGGTCTACTAACATAGCGTTTCCTTATGATGGGCTTGGGACGGTGTTTGTCATTACAAACCCGCCGTTGTTTCGATAGTTGTTTATCCAAACGTTTGGTCGCAACTGACCAAAGTGTGCTTGCAGCATCCCGTCCTTGCGTTGCGCAGTACCAAAGAGTGTTCCAGCCTCAATCTCTGCAAGACGCTGCGACTGTTGCCCGTCTTCATACGACTCAGTAATCGCACGGACGTAGAGAACAAGCAATGTTTCTAGATACAGTGGGATTGAGATGACATCCGTGGGCAGGTTTGCAGTCGATACGCGCTGCCAGCCCGTGCGATACGTGATCTTGATCTTGTTTGCCTCCGAACTAGTCGGAGTTGGATAGATTTGCAACTGATACGTCTGTGTAGGAGCAGCATTTGTAGGCACAACCGCC
>Ga0164295_10002547_pt1 | contig 14960 bp, 14 predicted proteins | sample GEODES006metaG_FD_111798 | JGI IMG/M metagenome (GOLD analysis project Ga0164295, IMG submission 111798) | Oligotrophic lake water microbial communities from Sparkling Lake, Wisconsin, USA - GEODES006 metaG | ecosystem: Environmental > Aquatic > Freshwater > Lake | place: USA: Sparkling Lake...
CTTAATGCTTGATGTTGCTGGCTTCCGTGCGGAGCGTAAGACGACGTTGACAGCACTTGCGAACGAGGCCATCGAGCGCGCCACGTCGTCGGGTGAGTCAATTTCGCTGGACCCGATGAACGCGTTTGAGCGCAAAGTAGTTCACGATGCGGTGGCCGCTGCGGGTCTGGCGAGCTCGTCTGAGGGCGAAGAGCCAAAGCGCTACGTGGTTGTCTCCCCTGCTTCCTGACGTGGATCTGCCTGAGTGGCTGGCCCCGGCGCAATCGGGACTGGCTGCGTACGCAGACTTGCTCGCCGGAGCAGGAGTCGAACGGGGACTCATTGGCCCCCGGGAGGTCCCTCGCCTCTGGGATCGCCACCTGCTCAACTGTGCCGTGGTGGTCGATCCTGAGTCTGGCCTCGTCCCTGAAGGTGCAGCAGTGATTGATGTGGGTTCGGGCGCGGGGCTGCCGGGCTTGGTGTGGGCTATCGCCCGCCCGGACCTTGACATTGTTTTGCTAGAGCCGCTGCTGAGGCGGGCGACATTCCTCGAGGAAGCAGTGTCCGCGCTGGAACTTCATCGGGTTCGGGTGGTTCGCGGACGGGCCGAGGAAAGCAAACTGACCGCGCCTGTGGTGACCGCTCGTGCGGTTGCGCCACTGGATCGCCTGCTGGGTTGGGTCGCCCGTTTGGTAGCTCCAGGTGGCGAGGTCCTAGCACTCAAGGGCTCGAGCGCCGCTGAGGAGATTGCGGTGGCACAGGCTGCGGGTATTGCGGGGACTTACGAGTTAATTGAGTGTGGGGTCGGAATTGTGGAGCCGTCCACGACCGTGGTGCGGATCCGCGGACTCCAGCGCCCCCGCGTCGCCAAGCGCTAATCACGTAGGCCACAATCAACCCGTGACTTCTGGCCTCGGCTGGCCGACTGCCGGCGCATGGGATCCCGATGGACCCGGACGACTAAGCGTGCCTGATGGCACCGATGTTTCCCGTGAAACGCTAAAGACCAGCAATCCGGTTGTTTCCCGTGAAACATCCCTAGAGAGTCAGACCACGGGCCTAGGGTGGCCGCAGGAGGGTTCCTTGTGACTGATGCTCGAATCTTGGCCGTCGCTAACCAGAAGGGCGGAGTCGGAAAGACCACCTCGGTGGTCAATCTAGCTGTCGCACTTGCCCAAGGGGGAGCGGAAGTTCTCGTCGTGGATCTAGATCCACAGGGCAACGCGTCCACGGCTCTTGGGCTTGAGCATCGTGAGGGTACCCCAGGGACCTACGAGATCCTCGTGGAAGGCCGATCGATCGCTGACGTTGTCAAGCCAGCCTCCGAATCCGAGCATCTATGGGCCGTACCGGCCACCATCGACCTAGCCGGAGCTGAAATCGAACTTGTCTCTCTTGTAGCCCGAGAAGCTCGGCTCCGTCGGGCCATCGAGGCATATCTGCCCATCCATGCTGAGAACCATCGGCCCGTCGAATTCGTACTGATTGACTGCCCGCCAAGTCTGGGGCTGCTGACCCTCAATGCGCTTGTGGCCGCCCGGGAGCTGTTGCTGCCGATTCAGTGTGAGTACTACGCCCTTGAGGGCGTCTCGCAGTTGCTCCGCACGGTTGAGTTGGTCCGGACTCACCTCAATCCCGACCTGAAAGTCGGAGCCGTGCTGTTGACGATGTATGACGGTCGCACTCGCCTCTCCGCCCAGGTGGCCGAGGAGGTCCGTGAGCACTTTGGTGACCTCGTACTGCCCACTTTGATCCCCAGGTCGGTTCGCGTGTCGGAGGCTCCCTCGTACGGTCAGAGCGTTCTGGCCTACGACGGGACCTCATCGGGCGCCTTGTGCTACCGGCAGGCCGCCGAGGAGCTTGTAGCTGCAGGTGTGAAGTGATGTTTCCCCAAGGTTGTCCACAGCTTCCATGGGGGCGATGCGATGTTTTCCACACAGTGAGCAGGATGGGACTCAAGTGGCCAAGGTGAACGAAAGACGAGGTTTGGGGCGAGGTCTAGGGGCGCTGATTGGAGATAACGAAGCTGCTCCGGCATCTTCGGCAGACGCACCGACGAACACCATTGCCGGTGAGTTAGCGACGTACGCTGAACTCCCCCTTGACTCAATTGTCCCCAACCCCAAGCAGCCCCGTCAGGTCTTCGACGAGGAGGCACTTGCCGAACTCGTGTATTCCATCAAAGAGGTGGGCCTTCTCCAGCCAGTAGTCGTTCGGCCCGTGGGAAAGGGCTATGAACTCGTCGCGGGTGAGCGGCGCTGGCGAGCCAGCAGAGAGGCCGGTCTCGAACGAGTCCCTGCAATCATTAGGGCGACTCCTGATGACGACTTGCTGCGGGATGCACTCTTGGAGAACCTCCATCGGGTGCAACTCAATGCGCTGGAGGAAGCGGCTGCATATTCGCAATTGCTCGCAGATTTCGGTGGTACGCAAGAGGAACTTGCTGCACGGCTGGGTCGGTCTCGTCCCCAGGTTGCCAATACCTTGCGGCTGTTGAAGTTACCGGTGGCTGTTCAGCGCCGCGTCGCTGCTGGCGTGCTCTCAGCGGGCCATGCGCGGGCCCTGTTGTCTTTGGATGACGTTGAGGCGATGGATCGGTTAGCCGAGCGCGTCGTGGCTGAGGGAATTTCGGTGCGCGCACTCGAGGAAATGATTCTCGTCGGTGAGGGCGATGGTCGGCAGCGTCAGCGCAAGACACGAGCACGAGGCACCAAGGACTCGACCATGGAAACCGCTGCGGCTGATTTAGTCACTCGACTAGCCAATGTCCTCGAGACCCGAGTGCGTATTGAGGCGACGAAGACACATGCTCGAGGTCGAATCCTGATCGAGTTTGCAGATTTGACCGATCTGCAGCGCATCGTCGATCAGATCGACTGAATTTAGCCGCGGGCAACTGCGGCGCGTACGAGATACGCAGTTAACTCGCCGAGGTCCATGCCGGCATTCGTGAGAGCTTGCGGCATCAGAGAAGTCTCCGTCATGCCTGGTGCTGCATTAACTTCCAAGAACATTGCACCCTCAGATGTAACGATCGCGTCGGTACGTGACCAATCGCGAAGCCCCAAGCTGGTGTGCACACGCACAGCGAGTTTTGCTAATGCATCACTGTGTTCTTGACTGACTCGCGCCGGCACAAAGAACTCTGTGCTTCCCGCTGTATAGCGCGCGGTGTAGTCATAAAACCCACTATCCGGAACGATTTCTACGGCAGGTAGAGCACGTGGGCCATCAGCAGTGTCGACGACAGCAACAGCAACTTCTACACCAGCAACGAATGACTCGATCATTGCTACGTCGCCGTACGCGAAGGCATTGACCATTGCTGCAGGTAACTCTGAAGCGTCATTCACGATTGTGGCGCCAAGAGCGGATCCACCTTTAGCTGGCTTGACGACAGCGGGGAGTCCCACAGCAGCAACCAACGCATCCAAAACGGATGCCGCACCGAGTTCGCGGAAGGTCGAATGTGGAAGCGCCACCGAGCGAGGTGTGGCGATGCCTTCAGCGCGCAAAAGTGCTTTAGCCACGGGCTTATCGAAGGCAAGCCGGCATGCATCGGGACCGCTACCGACGTAGGGGATACCGAGCCCATCAAGTACATCTCGCACAGCCCCGTCTTCTCCGGCGGCACCGTGCAACATGGGAATCACACAGTCAGGTGCGTCACTGTGTAATGACTTGAGAAGAGTCGAATCAACATCTCGCTCGATCACATCGATGGACGGGTCCGCGGCGCGCAATGCGTTGGCAACGCGACGACCTGAACGGATAGACACATCTCGTTCGGGAGAGAGACCGCCCGCGAGTACAACTACGTGCATGTCTCTCCTCAACCCAAATCTGGTGCGGGCGTTTGCGGTCCCTGGCTATCGTGCCGAGGCATGTCGGCTCCAAAAGTCTGCATGAGTTCGAGTTCGGACTCCATCACTGCACCGAGCCGGCGTACGCCTTCGCGAATCCGATCGGGATCCGGGTAGCAGTAAGACAGCCGCAACTCGTGTTGTCCTTGACCATCAACGTAAAAACCCGTTCCTGGTACGTAGGCCACCAAGGCAGCGATCGCCCGCGGCAGCATCGCTTTTGAATCTAGGCCCTGGGGCAACGTCAGCCATGAATAGAAGCCACCGGCAGGAACAGTCCAGGTCGTGCCCTCAGGCATGTAGGTCTTTAACGCGTCGAGCAACGCATCACGCCGTTCGCGGTAGATCTCCTGGAAGACCTTGATTTGCTGGCGCCATGGTTGGGTTGCGAGGTACTCCGACACGGTGAATTGCGCGAGATTAGAGGGACACAGAATTGCTGACTCGGAGGCGAGAACCAACTTTTCACGAACGCCGTGCGGCGCCAAAGCCCACCCCACGCGAATGCCGGATGCGATGGTCTTAGAAAAGGATCCGAGGTAGATCACACCGTCAGACTCATCAGCGCGAATTGCGCGCGGTGGTGGGCCACCGTCGAATCCGAGCAGGCCGTACGGATCATCTTCAAGGATAAGAATGCCCGCACGTTGGGCAATGGCAAGGATTTCGCTGCGCCGCTGTGGCCCCTGCGTAACTCCGGCGGGGTTATGGAATGAGGGGATCGTGTAGAGCAGCTTGATCTTGCGTCCCGACGCACGCACGGCAGCAATGGTCTCCTCAAGCGCGCTAGGCAGTAGACCCTCGTTGTCCATTGCCACGTGAATAACATCGCACTCATAGGCACGAAATACACCAAGGGCACCGACGTAGGACGGTGCTTCCACGAGAACCACATCACCGGGATCACAGAAAATGCGTACGACAATGTCGAGCGCCATCTGGGACCCGGGGGTAACAACGACTTCGTCTGGGTGTCCTTCAATGCCCACCTCGCGCATGACCTCAATGATCTGTTCGCGGAGGGTCGGGTCGCCTTGGCCGGAGCCGTACTGCAGGGCCTGCGCGCCGCGCTCGCGAATGAGACGGGCCGACATCTCGCCGATGGCATCCATGGGAAGCGCCTGCACGAAGGGCATGCCGCCCGCCAGCGAGACGACCTCGGGTCGTGATGCGACCGAGAACAGGGCCCGAATTTCGGAAGCGGTCATGCCACGAGCACGGGTGGCGTAACTATCCACCCATGGGTCGAGACGTGAGCCCTTCGCGTTCATAGGGCATATGCTCCCTTATGCAGGAGTCGAATGAGCGAAGGGGGCATCCGATGAAGCTCGTGGCTACGGCTCTGGGACTAGTGGCTCTCGGCGTTCTTGCGGGATTCGTGGCCAAACTCATCTGGCCTTCTCATCGGCCGTGAGGGGCTAGCCCGCCGGCGTATAGAAGACAACGATGGCTTCGGCGATTGCCTTAGCGAGGGTGTCGCGGAAGATCGGCTGGCTGAGCTTGTTCGCGTCGCCGGGGTTAGTCAGGTAGCCCACTTCGAGCGCGACCGCTGGCATCCGCGTTATTCGCAACATGTCCCAGGTGCCGGCGTTGCACCGTAAATCGACTAAATCCGTGTGAGTACAAATCGAGGTCTGAATGCGCTCAGCGGCCACTCGGCCAGCCATGGAGTGCCGCCCGGTAATGGAGTCTCCGAAGTAGAACGCCGACACTCCGCTGGCGTGCTGTGACGAATATGAGTCCACGTGCACAGATACATACAGATCAGCGTCGATCTCGTTGGCAAACCTCGCGCGTGCAGATGGGTCAGCGAAGGTAGTGGGACGCGTGTGGACCGAGCGCGTGAGCAGCACTTGGGTGCCGAGGATCGAAAGACGTCCATCTATGCGCGCCACGATGTCGTCCACAATCTCGATGCCCACTTGATCAAGCCCCTCGTGTGCGGGATCAAGTACGACCACCTTGCCTACGACTCCGCTGCGAGTCTGTGCCAACTGGTGATGCTCACGCAGTATCTCGGCGTTGCCGTCACCGATTCGGCGCATCAGACGCAGGAAAGCTGCAAATGTGTCGGGTCCGCACATGCCATCGGGCCGGGCTCCGACGCCCCTTTGGAATTCCCGAACGGCGGCATCTGTGGCTGGCCCAAACACACCGTCGACGCGACCGCAGTCAAAGCCCATGTGCGACAACTGAGACTGAAGATCGCGCACATCGTCGCCTGCGAGTAGGTGTCCGGGCGAATACACCAGTACACGATCGCCGAGCCGCCAACGAGCTTCTTCAAGACGCCTAAAGGTCTCAGCTCCAACAATGCCGTCGACGGGAACACCGCGGTCTTGCTGGAAGAGGCGTACGGCCTCATCAGTTGCGTCGTCAAAAACCGCTGAAGGGAGATCCTGGGTGAGGTAGGTGTCAGGGAGCAGGCCGGCACGGACGAGCCGCAACTGGATCTCCGCAACGACTGGCCCCGTATCGCCCCTGCTCACGAGGGCGGTCATGGGGTTACAGGTACGGCTCTAGGTCACGAAGTAGCGCAGCCTTCGGCTTTGCGCCGACAATCGACTTCACAATTTCGCCACCGACGTAGACGTTCATGGTCGGGATCGAACGGATGCCGTAATTGGCCGGTGTGGTCGGGTTTTCGTCCACGTTCATCTTGGCGATCGTGATCTTGCCGGCATACTCGGCGGCAATCTCCTCAAGAACGGGCGCGATCATCTTGCATGGCCCGCACCACTCTGCCCAAAAGTCGACGAGCACGGGCGTCGCGCTATCGAGCACGTCGGCCTGGAAACTTGCATCTGTGACTGGCTTGGTTGCGCCCATGGGGGCCTCCTTCTTTCAAGTTAAGTGTATGGGGTTACTCGTGTGCTGCGAGGTAACGCTCGGCGTCAAGTGAGGCGGCGCATCCACTACCAGCAGCGGTGATGGCTTGGCGGTAGGTATGGTCAACGAGATCACCGCAAGCGAAGACGCCTGGGATACTTGTGCGGCTGCTGCGGTCCTGGACGGTCACATAACCTTCGTGATCTAGATCGATCTGGCCCTTGACCAGCTCTGATCGAGGATCGTGGCCAATAGCAATGAACAAGCCGGTGACGGGCAAATCACGAGTAGAACCGTCTACGGTGTCGCGCAGGGTGATGCCCGTGACCTTCGTATCGCCCAGTACGTCGGTAACCTCGCTGTTCCAGGCGAACTTGATCTTCTCATTAGCGAGCGCCCGCTCTTGCATGATGCGACTTCCACGAAGAGCTTCACGTCGATGAATTAATGTGACAGATCGTGCGAATCGGGTGAGGAAGGTGGCTTCCTCGAGTGCAGAGTCGCCGCCGCCCACCACGGCAATGTCTTGCTCGCGGAAGAAAAAACCATCACAGGTTGCACACCACGAAACGCCGTGTCCGGATAGGCGCTTCTCGTTGGGCAGATTGAGTTCTCGGTAGCCGGAGCCCATCGCAAGAATGATCGAGTGGGCGCTGTAGGAGCGGTCGGACCCATCCTTGACAGTTTTGATGGCGCCAGCAAGATTGACGGAGACGATGTCGTCGGTGATGATCTCCGTGCCGAAGCGCTCGGCTTGGGCACGCATGTTTTCCATGAGAACCGGGCCCATCACCCCTTCGGTGAATCCGGGGAAGTTCTCGACTTCGGTGGTGTTCATGAGCGCGCCACCGGCAGTAACGGCACCCTCGAAGAGGAGAGGTTGCAATTGCGCTCGTGCGGCATAAACCGCTGCGGTGTATCCGGCCGGGCCAGATCCAATAATGATGACGTTTCGGGTGTCGCTCACAAGAACTCTCCTAGGTGGTGTGCCCCCATCCTATGGAGTGAAGCGGGAGACCTCGAAAGTCATCCGCATGGCGCCCTTACGGTCTTCCTCAGTGCAGGAGGGATTGATCACTACGACATCGACGGTGGCTGCAGGGCCCGGCGCAGATTTGTCGAAGGTATGGAGGAAAACAACCACTGCTGCGGGTCCGCCCTTGAACGTAGCCCGGTCGACTACGAGTGCCGGTGGCAGGTTCTGATCTCCGGCGAGTGCAACGAGGCAGTCGTGGAGTGCGGTCATGTCTGTAGTCATGTCCGGGGCGCTGCCGGCCGGGGCCATCAGCGTGGGACGCTCTGTGCTGGGTGCAGCGACCATCTTTGCCGGGGAGTCCATCCCGACTCGATGGAGAAGGCCGCCGACCTGGGTGGTCATCGCAGCTTCGTTGTAGTCCGTGCCGGTCGAAACCACGTGGCGAGCCGGGACGAGGTCCAAGGTGACCGGCTGGAGGCTCGCTGCGGCTGAGGTCTCCTTGGGGCCATCGGCGACATTGGCACCGGTGTTAATCATGGTGGGCAGGATGACTGCGGTGGCCACGATGGCTACCCCAGCGACCGCCGCTCCCGGCAGCCAACGACGGCGCCGGGCAGAGGGGGCAGTGGTGATAGCAGCCACCTGTGGGGCGGCCTCCGCCGACAGGGCCGTGGCAAGCCGAGTCCATACGGCTTCGGGCATTGCCACGTCAGGAAGGTCGCGCAGGAGCGCGGCCATCTCGACGGTCTCCGGGGTCTCCTCGACGCCGAATTCCTCCTCGTCGTTCACTGCTCACCTCCCTTGTCGTCGTCAAGTGTGACGATTCGATCTGAGTCTGGGTTCCTTAGATGGGCCAAAGTCTGTGCGAGTTTTGCCCGACCTCGGAAGCAGCGGCTCTTCACGGTGCCGGCCGGGCACTGCAGGATGCCCGCTGCCTCGTCCACGCTCCAGCCCTCGATATCCACCAAAACGATGGCAGCGCGCTGGTCGGGGGGAAGCGTAGCTAGGGCCTGCTCGATCTCCAAGGACAGCTCCCGGGCGGCCATAGCGTCATGCGGGTCGGTCAAGGCGCGTCGGTCGGCGAGCAAGGAGCGATCGCCGACACCCTCACTGTCACCCTCGTTGGGGAGGGGGACCCACGGACGGACGGCTCGTCGTCGCATTCGGTCAAGGGCGGCGTTCACCACGATTCGATGTAGCCAGGTGGTCACGGCAGATTCACCACGGAAGGTCTCTGCACGTCGATAGGCGGAGATTAGGGCGTCCTGGAGCGCGTCTGAGGCCTCTTCGGGATCGCCAACGGTGCGCAGTGCCACCGACCAGAGCCGATCCTTGTGGCGGCGGACTAATTCGGTGAAGGCCATGGGGTCGCCGTCGACGTGGGCAGCCAGTAGTTCGGCGTCGCTGCGCTCGTCTGTGGCCACCGGGCAAGCCTAGGGGGTCAGCCCCGGACCAGAGCCTCGCGTATGCCACCGACGTAGCTGCCGGTGTCTGCAAGTGGCAAGCCGGTGAACCACAGCAAAACGTACTGACCCACGACCGGACGAGGCGCACGAAGGTCAATCTCGTTGGCTGCCCCAACTGCACGGGCCAGTTCAGTCCATTTTGCCGGGTCCTTGAATATCGTCGAACTGAGTCGCACCTGGACCGAACTACCGTTGCCGACGAGTTTTAGCGACACCGCACTCACGGAACGCGCTGAGCCAAGATCGAGAACGATTCCGGTGCCTCTATTGCCGTCGAGGTCGGACGTGGTGAACCTACCTGTCTTCCACTCCGTGAGGTCATTTCCATCAATGGCCAACTTCGGATTCGACTTCGAGCCCGGATCAGTGGTGAAGGGATCAAAGACGGAAGCGTTGACAGGGATGAAGGTGCCAGCAGCCCCATCGGTGCCGGAGATTGCTAGCGGCGTGGGTGACGCCGTCTTGGTGAAGATCTCACTCACACTGGCCTGATCGGTAGTACCCCAAGGTGATGCTGCATTCGTGAGGGCGATCATGCCAAACATGCACACAGCGGCGACAATCACCAGACTGGCGGCGACCCCCGCCATGCGACCAAATGTTCGCCGGGGTCGGCTGCGTCGTTGGAGCGGTAGAGCTCGTGGTGTGCGGCGGCCATCAATGTGTCCCTGAGACACGCGCAGTGCATCTGCGAAGTCGCGCATCTGGGTGAAGGGCACAGCACCGCGTACAAGTCCTGCACCGATCACGGACCGTGCTACTAGTACGTCCATTGTTGCTGGGACTTCTGCAGTCACCTGAGATGGAAGGAGTATGTGATCACCCGATCGCGGGGCTGCAGCGACACCATCGATCATGCCGTCTGGCCACCGTCCAGTCAGACCGGCGTAAAGCAGTGAGCCCACTCCGTGGATATCGGCAACGATGCCATTTGCGGAGCTGCCCCACAGCGCCGCATCGATGCCCACTCCACGCACTCTGACCTCGTCGTCCTGTGTCATCAAGACGCTGGAGGGACGTAATCGGCCGTGAGTGCGTCCGGTTGCGTGTACATCTGCGAGAGCTGAGGCGACGCGCACTGCCATCCGCGCAGCTGCCACAGCACCGAGAGGCTCACCGTCGCGGCTCTCGTAGGTGTCAGCAAGTGTGCGGCCTGAAACCCATTCGCACACGATCATGACGTGCTCGGGGGTCGTCACGACATCAAGGATGCGGACAAGCGCCCGCGCCTCGAGGCTCGCCGCATCACGCGCGGCGGCTGCCACACTCTCGGCGCGGGGGTCATCCGCGGCGATAACAGTGATCGCAACAGTGCGCCCGAGAGCGGGGTCTTCTCCGCGCCACAAGGTCACGCCCTGAGAGCGCGACACAAGATGCTCCAGGGAGTATCGCCCTGCGTGCAGCGGGATAGATGACGTCACTGCCCAAGCCTAAGCAGTGTGGGCTCCGGAAGCGGTGTTCAACTGGCCGCAGGCTTCCGACGGAGACGTCGAATTCGTCCACTCACCAAAGCCAAGGATTCAGAGATCTCCGTAATCTGCAACAGTCGGGCCAACAAGAGGTATGTGCCGCTCCCCAATGCCACCACCACAATTACGTTGAAGAGTACAGCGAAGTGTGTGGCGCTACCTGTCAAGAAATTGACCAGTAGATATTGCACGATGGCCATAATCAGCAGAGTGATGGTGCCGGCCAGCACCATGCGAAGCAACGACCGCACCGTCTCGCTGATGGAGAGTGACTTCCAGCTGGCCCCACGCTTGTGAAGTTTGCGCGCGAGAAGGAACCACGCAAGTACGAATGCCACCCAGAAGCCGACCACATAGCCAAGAGCGAGCATTGCGATCTGCACGCCGCCTACAGTTGAGTAGAACAGCGGGATGGCGACTGCAAGGGTTGCCACATTGAATGCGACGCTGATCCAAAACGGTGTCCGAGTGTCTTCGAGAGCGTAGAACCCGCGAAGAACGACGTACCAAAGACTGAATGGCAATAAGCCCACCATGAACACCGATACGATCGAACCCATCAACGCTGCCTGGGCGGGAGTTGCTGCGCCATAACCGAATAGCAGCACAGCAATACCTGGGCCAATAACCATCAAAATTACGCCGATTGGCACGATAAAAGATGCAACTAATCGCATCGTGCTGGTGATGTCGCGACCGACCTGCTCCATTTGACCGCTATGCGCGATACGGCTCAGTGAAGGGAGCATCGCCGTAACGATGGAAATCGTAATCACACTCTGCGGGAGCATGAAAATAAGATTGGCTTTTTGGTATGTCGTTAAGCCTGCCGCGACCATGCCAGCGTCCGTGGCAGTGACATTCGCGAGGGTTGCTAGTCGGGTGATAACGACGTAGCCCGCCTGATTAACCACCACAAGCCCGAGTGTCCAGATCGCGAGTGTTCCGGCTTTGCCGAGCCCATGTCCTCGCCAGTCAAAGCGCGGCCGCCATATGTACCCGGCCTTCCAGAGCACGGGCACAAGTACAAGTGCCTGGAGGGCAACACCGATTGTGGTGCCAAGTCCGAGCAGGAGGACTTGGTCAGATGAAAGTTGTCCATCCGCAGCTGCTGCAGTGCCAGCAATGACGATGAACGTCACGAAGGTGGCGATGGCTATGACATTAGCGACGATCGGGGCAAACATCGGTGCACCGAACTTGCCGCGTGAATTAAGCACTTGGCTCAGCAAGGCAAATGCGCCGTAGAAGAAGATCTGCGGCAGGCACAGCCGCGCAAAGGCCGTTGCCAACTCACGTTGATCCGATCCGTACTGCGCAGTGGAATACAAGTCCACAATCCATGGTGCGAGTAGTACTGCCGCGACGGAAAGCAGCAACAGCGAAAGAAAGGTAATCGTGAGCAGGCGATCCGCATAGGCTCGACCACCATCTGCGTCATCCTTCATGCGCCGAACGAGTTGCGGAATAAAGATGGCGTTAAGTGCTCCCCCGATAACGAGGATATAGATAATGTTCGGCAGCGTGTTGCCTAGTGAGAACGCATCAGATACGAGATAAAAGCCCAATGCCGCGGTCATCGCTATGTCGCGCATGACACCCGTCACGCGTGAAGCAATGGTCCCTGCTGCCATGATCGCGCTGGATGTTAAGAGCCCAGCGTTGGTGACGCTTGGAGCTTCGGACTGGTTGTCGGTCACGTATTGATCACCGATCCAGTTTCGAGTTCGGATGAATGCTTCTGACGGCGATGGCGTACACGCCGGTAGATATCAAACAGCACCATGAGTGCCAGCAGGATGGCAGCGCCGACAGTGAACCAGCGAGCGGCCCTCGAGTAGGCGGTTGTCTTCAATTGCATATCTGATGATGTGCCGAACTGAGCATTGTTGCCATCAAGTAACTGAACCGCCACTTGTACGGGTTCGCCGCCCACAACGCGTACGGGAACTACAACACTCGCTCGTTTCCCTGGCTCGATCACGATGTCGGTCACGGTCTGTGCGTCCAGTCGTGCTGAGGGAGTGCCGACGAGTCGAAGTCCAACTGTCACTTGTTGATCGAGATCGTTAGCAATCGTTACTGGGATGCTTCCCGTATCTCCGCTGAGGATCACGTCATTGCGGCTGATGACGCGGATCGAGTTCTGCGTATTGTTGAGCGCCGATTCGACTGAGTTGATTAATCCTTCGCCGTCGCCAATCTGGAATCTCCATGCCATTGACTCGGCACGTAGCAAAGTCGCTAACGCAGGTTCTGCGAGAGATGTCGGATCCGAGAGCACAGTCGACAGACCCGTGAGCGTGTCCTGAGCCTGCGTGATTCGGCTGAAATAGTAGCGGGGAAGTTCCAAGGATTGACCGACGTATGGTGCGATCGTGCGTGGGATTGTGCTCGGTGCGTCTGCGAGCACGACATCGAGAGGCACCGGGTCAATCCAGGATGTGGTGTGCGTGACGCGCATGAGGTCGCGCAGCAAGGCGCCGGAGGGATCCCAGCGTGGACTTGATGGTCCGGCAATTAGGGTGCGCGGAATATCGGGAGCTTCCATTGCCACGAAGGCGAGTTCAGCCAAGAATCGTTGGCGAGCAAGGAGAATCTGAGTAGACGTCTGTTGGCGCATCGAAAGCGACTCGCGTAGTCCGGTGTCGAGCAGAATTGCTCGAAGCTTCCCGTCGGCGGTATTGAGCTCCGCAGAGCCGGTAGGTGTTATTGCGGGGTCGGTAGCGGGCATTGCGGAATCGCGCATCACCACCACCCGAACACCAGTCCCGGCAAGAGCGTCGATAGTGCCCGGGTCAAACCCTCCACCGGGTGCCCAAGCGAGCCCACCTTGCGGCGTGTGGCCAAGTGCCGCACCCGTTGTCGGACTCGCGGTGGTAACTGCGCGAACGAGATCGCGGTCCAGTCCATTGCTATGCAGGCCATTAAGGTCTACATCTGCGTAGGGCAGCGTCCACACTCTAGATTGTGCCCCCAACAAGGTCGCGTCGTTGAGTGACGTGATCCACGTCTTCGCTTGGCCGGAGCGAGTGCCTGGTTCAACATTCCCGTCAATCTCCACGAGGTAGCCCTGTGTCATCGCTTGCACTGTTTGTAGAAGTGCGGGATCAGTGACCCAAGTGGTATCTGCAGAGTATTTTGTGCCAATTTCGACGAGGTTGCGTAGGCGACCACCAAGTGAGATCTCAGTCTGTGTTGTGTCACCGATGAGGACGCCGCGTTCATCGCGGGCCGGGGAGTCAGCCAAGGGCCATAGCCATGCGAGTCGGGTAGGGCTGAGCTGTTGGGAGGTAGGCATCCATGGGAGCAGAGTGCGCACTGCCCCGCGGCGGGAGTAGGTCGTACCGTCGCTAGCTACGACTTCTACACCAAGTGCGTATGCGCCGGCGGTACTCACGGGCAGGGCGGTAGCAGGCAATTCAATGCGGAATTGGGCTCTTCCGCCCACTCCGAGTACGGCAGCAACGCTGATAGTCGAACCGGACACAACGTCACCGTCCCAGGACGGATTACCCGCGGTGACTCTGCCTAGTTGAGCGCGGGTAGCCAACGGGCCGTACGACAACCGCAATTGGACCATGACGTCATAAAATTCGTTGAAGGATGCGTTGGCGACACTGCCGGTGATGATGAGGGTGTCCTTCTCCGTGAGGATGGAGGGGCTCACACGCGTCAGGGAGATGCGTACCGGATCGGGGGTGTCGGCCGCAAAAGCCGTACTCAGCGAAGCAGCGGCGGGAACTCCTCCCAAGGTGCTGGAGAGACCTAGCAGCGTGAGGGCGGCTGCGCACAACGCCAGCGAGCGCCTCATCAGCCGGCGTCAGCCAATATGTCAGGCACCCGGTCCACGAGGCGGCGTTCGTCGGCATAGGCAAGACGGCGAGTCACCTCATCGAGGGGGACCCACGCCACCTCCGAGACCTCGGCATCAGCGTCGGACAGGACACCACCGGATGCCTCCATGAGGAAGTGGTGAACGGTCTTGTGGATACGGCGCCCATCAGCCACAAACCAAAAATCGATTGTGCCCAGCGGTGCGAGCAACCGTCCTTTGATCCCGGTTTCTTCCTCGACCTCACGAACCGCGGCGTCTTCGGTGCTCTCGCCCGCCTCGACGTGGCCTTTGGGGAGCGACCATAAGAGGCGACCACGGCGGTCTCGCCGCCCGATGAGGGCCGCTAGAGGGACAGAAGTGGCTCGATCGAGCACTAGGCCCCCGGCACTTGTCTCCTCCACCCGTTGGAGTCGGCGGGTAGAGGTCATACCCTCCAGAATAACTTCATCAGGGGCTCAAGCCCGGCCGCGGCGCGAGTGATCTAGCCCCGGGCGCACTAGTCTGAGTCGCCGTGCCGGTCCTTGCTCCCGATGTCTCCGC
>Ga0164295_10002551_pt1 | contig 14948 bp, 9 predicted proteins | sample GEODES006metaG_FD_111798 | JGI IMG/M metagenome (GOLD analysis project Ga0164295, IMG submission 111798) | Oligotrophic lake water microbial communities from Sparkling Lake, Wisconsin, USA - GEODES006 metaG | ecosystem: Environmental > Aquatic > Freshwater > Lake | place: USA: Sparkling Lake...
AGATGGTGAGGCCGTGGAAGACGTGGAGCTCTTGCTGTGATGGTGGGAGTCGGTACTGCGTTTGCTGGCGGGCGCACTGCCGCCACTGGAGGTAGATGGGGCTACAGCGGTAGATGAAGAGGAGCTCTTGTGGTGATGGTGGTGGGAGCTGGAACTGCTGTCGCTGTTCGATGTCTTGCTTGCCGAACCAACTATGTGGTCTGGCAACGTTTCGCTGCTGCTGGTACCGGCGCTGCTGCTGGCGCTGCTTTTACTGTGGTGGTGGTGGCCATCATCGCCCCGAGTGCCGCCGCCGCTGGTGGTGCTCTTACTGCTCTTGCTACTCTTGATGCTCTTTCTGCTGCTGCATGTAGGACACAACCGGCATCTGCAGAAGGCACACGCAGTCGCGTCTGCGCATGCCGATTCTTGGCATCCTGGCACGCTGGTGTCGCCGGCTAAGCCTGAGGCGCATGTGGTACTGTTTAACTTCTTCGCCCTGGCTTCACCGCAGAGGCAGACAAGGAGGAGATGAAGCGGGAGGTGATGAAGCGGTCGCATCAGAGTTGCCAACTTTGGTGTGCCAGTTCTAAAAAGAAAATGGCGGGTTTCATTCACAGCACACATGAGCACACCAACACGAGAAACACGTGCAAAGAAAACACAAAAACGTGAAGGGCAACGCCTCGCACACGTCACCACACGCGCGAAGTGAATCGTGACTTGGCTGTTGATACTCGGCCGCCTACGTAGCGATGTAAGCCACGCAGGATTTTGGCACTGAAGAGGGGCTTGGGCCTCAAGTAGAAAAGATGTGGGGTTCGTTGAGGTAGTCGTCGTCGGAATGTGTGTGGAATGCGTGGTGTGCACACTGGTCACTGTTAGTCACTGCAGTGATGCTGCGCGTGATGCGCGAGGTCGTCAACAAGCTACGTGGGGTTCGTTGAGGTAGTCGTCGTCGGAATGTGTGTGGAATGCGTGGTGTGCACACTGGTCACTGCAGTGATGCGCGTGATGCGCGAGGTCGTCAACAAGCAGCTACAAAGGTGAAGTGTGAAGATGAGAACCGAGGCTGTGAATAACTCGTCCCTTATAATTTTGCGTTTATTGAACTAGCTTTCCGTCGGCGGCGCACCACGGTGCGCGAGCCAGTCGAGATACACATTCCAAACCAGATTAGCGGCAGCCATTGCACGAACGCGCGCTGTCGGCGGCACGAGAGTGAAGTTCAGGGACATGAACGGTATCCAGAAGCCCGTGCACCCGACGTACGCTTCGAGCCACTCGCGTCGCAGCGTGGCTTGCGCATCCTGAAGGCTGTCGCCTTGCAGCAAGCCCACACAGACAAAGTACGTCGGGATGTAAAGAACGCCACAATGCACGTTGTCGACCAACGCACAACCAAATCCCTGAGCAAACGATCGGCCGTCGAGGGCCTTGGGAGGCATCAGGCGCGCCGCCGCATTGACGACGAGCGGAAAGCACGGGTAGAGGTAGTGCAAGAAGCCGCCGATGTACATGCTGTCATACAGAGTGCGTGCGCCGAGGCGCTGCCAGTCAAAAGCCTTCTCGTCCTTTGGGGCTTCTGTTGGTGCCAATAACGGCCACTGTGGAGCGCGCCTGCGCTCCGGTCCGAGCTGGCAGATAATGTCGCTGACAAAGCCCAGCGCGCCGGCCGTGCACACGTCGGTGAGCAGCGGGCGCCAGCGACAAAGCATGAGTCGATGGCGCGGGCGACTTCTCAGAAAAAAATCGTGCGTCACGCGTGAAGAGTCCACAACTATTTATTTAGAGGGCGCCTCAGAAAGCGATTCCTGCACTCTCAGTTAAAAATGTGTTCACAGTCCAAGTTCCACATGGCCGGAGGAGAAATGCACGCCGCCATAGCCGATCCTTTTGCTGGCTGGAAGGGCGCCATCTGGGTGCATTGCGAAAGGTGCAAGCAGGATCGGAAGCTTGCTGCCGATGTGCAGGTGCCGCAGGGCTTCTGGTACTGCGAGTTCAATCCGGACGCGAGCGCCGAAAGGTGTCTGCCTAGTGCCAACGTTCCTCTTCGTGTGCCCAAGACGGAGATGGCGAAAACTGCGCAATCGATGTCTGTCAAAACTCCTGGCGAAGCCTCCTCCTGCTTTGATCCCCTGCGCTACAACTCTTTGAAATTCGGATCCGAGTCTTCAAGCTAGGTCCAGGGACGACGTGAAGCGGCGGCATCGACGAGGCACCTGCTGCGGCGTGGAGGCTGCAGGCAGCGAGGAGCATGCAGGAGGCTCCTGCTGCAACACCGACGGACGCAGAGCCTGAATAGTGGTCTGCAGCTCCGGCTGCTCATGATATTGATGAGTGAATGACGTGAGCGCCTGGTGTTATGCTAACTCTCTCCCCTCTTTTGTTCGTTCCGGATGCAACTAGGATGTAGGAACTACGAGACAGGTAATCTTCAGAGGCCCCAATTTGCGAAAATCTCGTGTGAGTTAGGGTGACACTGTAGACTAAAGACTCGCGACCCGAGGCTGCACACGGTGGCGCCCTGTGGGGGCGCCGCGCTCGCATTGCGCGCTCGACACGCGTCCATCGAGGCCGTAGGCAGCTGCTCATGCCTCCAAAGCTCAATAGCTAAGCCTGGAGGTCGCTGCGCCCGCTCTCCTCCCACGCCGTCTTCGTCCGCCCGGGCAGGGCCTCGCTCGCCAAGTTGGTGAACGAGCCTCCTACGTGCGTTGAGCCGTAATGGTTGTACACACCGGGAATGTGGCCCGTGTAGCGAGGCTTGACACCGCCCTTCGAGTAGGCGTACGCGGCGCTCGGCCCGCGCGGGTCGCGCGACATCGGCGTGGTCGTCGACTGACGGAAGCTCGGGATCGGCTCCTCAGCATCTGCCTCCGCTGGCGAAGCCGCTCCCTCAGCATACTGCCCCTTTCTCCTCAAGCTCCAGGCAGTGCCGGGCCGTCCCAGGTTAGGGTTCGCACTTCGCATGGCCGTAACCTGGCGTGCGACGCGCTCCCGTCGATCCGCCGTGCGGGGCGTAGGGTCGGGATGAGGGAACATGGTCCTGGCGTGCCTGAGATTCCATGCATTTCGCCCGATCACCTGCGAGGATGAGATGTGCAGGACAGCGTCATGAGTCATCAAGCCTTGTGAGGTATCGAGCTTGGACGGGTCCGTGATCTCATTTGTGGGGAGGCCGCCCTTGTGGGGAAGCGGCGTGCGGCCGCCGCCGCGAAGCGGGACGCCCACGTAGTGCGAGCTACCATAATGTATGCGCGCATCCGTAATGTGGCCGGCAAAGCCTGGGACGACTGATCTCGTTACATGAGGCACCGTGTGGTTCCACGATATCGGCTGCAGACCGAAGTCGACAAAATCGCCAATATGGCGCGTCGACCCCTTGGCGGCCGCGCGTCCGCCCGTCCCCGTGCGTGACATGTGGACGGCCCAATCGGGCCGAAGCCGGAGTTTTTCGGTTTCACCGCGAGACTCTGGAACTTGTGCTGCTGCGCTGTGAAACACAAACGCACACACGCTCCGGGCCCCCAAGCACAAGAGCCGCTGTCGCTATGGACGGAGGTGTGGCCGACACAGCCCATGCTAACACACCCTGTTGTGACGACTGTACCAAGTACATGCTTGCAATGCATGCTTGTCGACGCGTCAATAGTAACTTCTAGCTTTCTTGTAAAGTCAATGAGCTGGCTTTACATGTATCGCCGTCATTTTAATCTGACAGGCAGACTACGTCAACGTCTTCCGGCGGCGAGTGCCACGGCGACTTGCGCTTCTGTGAGGGTGCCTTGGGAGCTGACACCGACGCCCGCGCCGGCGCAGCGGCGCTCCCGCTGGTGCCGCCACCCCCTGCAAACTGAAACTCGAGCGTCGTGATCAGCGCCTTGTGATCGGACGCGAAGAGTGGCTTGTTCTTCACGGGGTGCGTCCCAAGTTTCTTCTTGCCGTGCAGCGCGAACGCCGTCGCGCGCAGGGCTCGGGCGTCCGCCTCGGCAGCGCGGCCATTGCCGCCTCCGCCACGCCCGTCCGTGTTTGTCCAAAACAAGGCACGGTCGAAGCGCCACGAATAGCAGGTGCCTGCGTGGCCGTGCGGGCTACCAAGCGACTCGAAGGCATCCGTCCACCCCGGTCCGAGGACTTGCGCAGCCTGCCCGCAGTCCTTTTCGGACCAATTGAGGTCTCCGAGTAGCACCGCGCCCACGCAATGGTGGCGCCGTGCCTCCCGCTCGAGCAAGCCGGTAGCCTCAATGAGCTGCTTGCGACGGTTGGCGATCACCGAACCGTTGCTCTCGTTTCCCACAAACGACTCGAGGTGCGTCGATCCCAAGACAAGCCACCCAGCGCCTGGCCAGTGCACACGGCCCATGGCGACGCCGCGGCCCATTTTTGTGATAGCGGGCGGGAAGGGCTCAAAGCGTGCGCCCTCGAGATCGGCGAGGGGCGGGCGCGTGGCAAGCGCCACGCCGTAGTCAGCCAGCGGCTGAATCACCCAGCTGCTAAACCCCGCCTGGCGCAGCCGCGGTAGCAGCAGCCGTTGGAGAGGTTCCGTCAGCTCCTGCAGGGCGAGCACGCACGGGCGCGCCGTACCCGCGTCGCCAACATCGAGCACGCGCGCCGCCTCACGCATACGCGCCTCCTGCTCGGTCAGGTCGAACCACAAGTTGTACGAGCACAGCTGCAAGGGCACCGCAGGTTGTGGTGCAGGTCGTGGAGCCGGCAGCGTGGCCGGCAGCGGTGGCGGCAGCGACGGTGCGGGTGCGGGCGCGCTGGTAGGCGGGCGCTTGGTCGCAACAGGCGCCTCGACCAACCCCTCCTCCACCTCCATCGCCTCCTCCTCCTCTCTCTCGTTGTCCTTCTGCGCCAGCGCCGCGTGCTCTGCCGCCCGACGTCTGCGGATCTCGGCGATCTGCGCATTCACTGCACTCGCGGGCGACAGGTGCGCGGCCGCGGCCGCGGCGCCTGCGTCGAAATCGGCGGCGATGCTGGTGAGGACGGCGGCGGTTGGTAAGGCGCTGGGAGCAGGCGCTGCAGCGGGCACCTCGGCAGCTTCGGGGGCGGCCGCTGCGGTGGCAGACGCGGCGGTGGCAGACGTGGCGGTGGCCGCTGTGAACGGGTCATCAGCAGCTGCCAACGCGCGAACTCGTTTGACGGGTCGCCACGAACTCGGATCATCGAGACGCTCTTGTCGGAGTGGCCACGGCGCGCCGGCCTCGAAGCGCACGCGCCACTCTTGATTGATCGCAACGCACGGCGCCCCCGCCGCCCAAGCTTCTTCGAGCAATGCGTGCGTCTCTGACGAAACATAAAGCTCGAAGGCGCGAGCGCGGCGCACGTGCCATTCGTGAGGTCCTGGCGAGGTGACACGGCGCGCTCGTGGGGGCGAAGGCTGCACTGAGGGTTCGTGCGCGTCCCTCGCCGCCGCCACCTCCTCGACCTCGTCGTCTTCGACGGCGCTCAGCCGCTGCCCTACGGTAGCAGCAGCAGTGGCGGCGCTCGGTGCAACGCTTCGCAGCGGCAACGGCTCATCCTCCTCGTCGTCGAAGACACTCCATACGTCCCGCTTGCGGGCGGCGGGCTCGGGCGCCGACGCTGACGCGGGCGCCGACGCCGATGGATCGGCGAGCGCCAGCTCTGACGCCGATGCCATTTCCACTGCCGGCGCCGACGCAGACGCTGACAGTGGCGCAGCCTTTTGGCGGTCGAGCACGACACTGAAGGATGGCAGCATGGCGTGAAGGAGCGTATGTGCCGTGAAGGAGAGCACGGAGCCGCTCGCAAGCTGAATCGGGCTCCCAGATAGCGCCTTCGCACCGTCGATGAAGGTGCCGTTGGTCGATCTGTCGGTGAGCGTGAGCACGGTGCCATCCACGGAGAGAGCGATGTGTGCATGCTGCTTCGAGATCTTGGGATGATCTAACCGCGCATAGAAGGTCGACCGGCAATCCGGCGGGCGAACACTGCGGCCGATGACGACGTCCTCAGAGGGTGCGAGCACGATGGTATCATGGCCGCCGAGCGACGGGACGAGGCGGCACCTCGGCTCTTCGGAAGGGCATCGTGCGTCGTCATCGTCATCAATGGAAAGGTCGCACACTGCAGGCTGCTTGTGGGTCGCCGACGGCTCAAGTGCGGACGCCATCTTCTTCACGCGAGCCGCCGCCTCCCTCCCTCCACCGCATTCATAGTGAATACTCGTACACAACCAAAACTCGTTTTCTTGTGGTCGCCATCTTCGAGAGAACACACACAGGAATCGTTACGAGATACCAAGAACTCCGACCCTGGAATTTCGCGCGGCGCGAGAGAGGCCGTCGATAAACCGCGAGGCCTTAGCATAGCAGCTTGGCCCTCAGTTCAAGTTATTAGGAACGACATGGTCAGAATGCAAAGAACCAAACACGCCACGGGCACAGCTCGACGCAGATAGACCCTCCACACGTGGTGGACAGAACTCCGAATAGTTCGGAGTTTGAACACATCTCGTTATGCTACATCTCGTATGCTGGAGTACTGCACGTACGCCATCCTCGGCTGCTCGTCTCCCCTCACGGCTCGACGATGCCGAGCGCGTGCCACATGTAGACGGAGTTGTGCTTGGCCGCGACCTCTTGCTTGGCCGCGTCCTTGAGCTCGAGCATGCGTGCGCGCTCGTGCTCGAGCAGCGAGCGCAGCTCTGTCGCCTGCTGCTTTCTGTTCTCGCGCAAGCCCTCGCGCGACCCGAGCGACGCTGCCTTGAGCGCATCCACTTTTTTCTTTATCGAGATCTGCTTCTCCAGGTAGGCGTTCTTCTGCTGCGCGATCTTGAGCGCGTTCTCCTCGAGCATCTGCTTCACCTCCGCCGTGGTGGCGTTCCGCTGCGCCTGGAACATTTCACGCCCCTCCTGGCGCACCTCCGGCCGCGTCTCGAAGCGCACCTGCGCCGCCTGGTGTTTTGCCTGTTCCTCCTGCGCTCGCTTTGTCGACAAGGACTCTTCGCGCCGTTGCGAGCGCTCCACCTTGGAGGCGATAGACGCCGCGATCGAGATATCGTGCTGCTCCTTGTGTCGCTGCGTTGTCGCGCGCGCCTTGCGCTTTTTGAAGCTGGTGGCGCGCTTGTTCGCCTTCTCGGCGAACTTGGCCTTCTTCACCTGCTCTAGCTCCCACTTCTGCTTGATCTCCGTCTTCATCTCCCACCCCTGGTATCTCTTCTGGTACTTAAGCAGCTCGACGGCGTGGTTGGTCTCCTCCTGTTGCTTCTTAGCCTGCTCGACGCGCACCTGCTGCTTCGCGAGGAAGCGCGCCTCTAATTTCTTCGCGCGCTGCTGCGCGACGGTGAGCTCCGTCTTCATCTCGTTGTGCAGCTCTGCGTTTGCCGCCTGCACTAGCGCCTGCGTGGCCTTCATCCGGTGTGTCGGCACGAAATCGACCATGGAGCGAATCGACTCAGGCGTGCGCGCATAGTACTTGGATGTGCTTGGCGACGCCGAGCCCGTGGGCGACGATGAGCGCGCCGAGCCCGTGGGTGACGCTGAGCGTCCCGGTGAGCGTGCCGGCGGCAACGCGCGCGCAGCCCCAGGCACGGGAGCCGAGCCTGCGCGCGCAGGCTCGTTGATTGGAGGCTTCTCGGCGCTCTGCTGTTTAGAAGTCTGCTTTTTGGCAGCCGGCGGCGCCTCCGCCGCGAACCAATTGAGCGGGTTGAGCCAGCCGAAGGCGCTGCCCGCCTCCTCGACCACCGAGGCGAGCCCCTCGGCGCTGCCGCTTGCGCTCTGCTTCTTCACAATCGCGACAAACTCCGCAAAGTCGATCTGGCCGCTGGCGTCAACGTCGGCATCGGCCATCATCTTCTTGATGGCCGCGTCCGACATGTCGAGCTTCAGCATCTTCACCATCGCCTTCAACTCATCAACCGACACGTGGCCCGACTTGTCCGTATCAAACTTGTCAAAGATCACGCGCAGCTTGGCCTTCTGGTCTTTGGCCGACACTTTGGGCTTAGCTGGGGTCGCCATTATCCCGGCCTCCGACCAGCCCGCTGCGGCGCCGCACGAGGGCCTATGCAAGAAACCCCTGACGCTTTGGAGCTCGCGGTGCGCTTTGGAGCAAAGTAGTTTGGAGTTTCGAAACCATTTTCGGGCGTCTTCTAACAGTCAAATTGTCGTTGAGCCTGGGTGGAGGGTGGTCCTGATTGCGTCTGAAATGAAGACCAACAGCCGATTCTGTTAGATGCCATTTGGACGTGGACCGTATGCTCTCGACGCGATGAGCGCAAGACGGCGCCTCGACGGACAACCAAATCGTGTTCTTGCAGCTCGCCGGTCCGGCCGAGCGCATGACCGTGAGGCGTGCTGAACGCATCGAACTGTTGCTCGCGTCTCCGGTTCCAGGTCCAGGGTGCATGAATGAAACAGTTCGACAAACAGGGAGCGACCGTGGTTTCCCGTTTAGCTCGTCATCGTGTGGCACGGGAGTCGCATGAGGATGCCCTTCAGGGTGCCCTCATCGTAGATGATGAAGATGGTCGAGAGAATAAGCCTCTCCCGGTGGTAGAACCTGCAGATCCTCTCAGATGCATTGTCAGCGGAGCAGGCCTCGCGTCCGCGACGACTCGGGTGGTCGCAAACTTCAAGATCGAAGCTTTCGACAAGAATGGCCAGCGCAAGACGTCCGGAGGCGACCGCTTTGTGGCCGCCGTCCGCGGGCGAGGAAATGCTGTTTACTCAAAGGTCATTGATCAGCACAATGGCAGTTACCTCGTCGAGTTCAAGCCAAACGTGTCAGGCCGATACCAGATCGCCGTATCACTCGCCGGGACGCTGCTACCCGGGAGTCCGTTCACCTGCATCGTTACCACGCCGACAGCGTCCTCGCCGCACTGCATTCTGCGAGGACCCGCGCTTCTGAACGCGATCGCTCGCAAGGAGGAATACTTTGAGATTCAGTTCAGGGATGCAAACGGTCAGATCGCTCACGCCGAGGATCTCGATGTGTACGTCGACGTCATCGATGTGGCTGAGCAAGCTGAGATTCTCGCCGCGCGAGCAGCTGAGGAGCAAGCGGCGGCGGAAGCTAAGGTGGTGGAAGAGAAGGCGGCGACCAAGACGAAGAAGGACGCCAGGGAAAAGGAGGCCGCGAAGAAGAAGGAGGAGGAGACGAAGAAGAAGGCCGCCGAGGCAGCCAACTCACCCAGCAGCCCCTTCCACGCCAGACCGACGCAACGCCCGGCCGGAGCCGAGGGTTTCATACCGCTGCTGAAGACGCATGAGTGCACGGTGACGAGTTCAAAGCCCCTTGTCGTGCGCGCGGGGCTCGAGAAAGGGAGCCCCAGGCTAGGGCAGCTCCTCCCGGGGCAACGTTTGCGGCTGCTCGATGTGGTCGTGGTGGAAGAGGATGGCCAGAAGACCGCGAGGGCGAGCGTCGCCATCGTCGATGTATCTAGGGGCGAGCGGCTTGAAATTCCATGCCAAACGAATTGGCGCGATCTCTTCACGGTGCGGCCCGCATGGCTGGAAGGCGTGCAAACGCCGCGCAAGCAGCCGAGGCCGCGTGCGATGTCACCGCAACTGCCGTTTGGGCCTCGAGAGCCGCGAACGGCACCCGACTCGCAGGAAGCCGCCAAACGCAGCCTCGAGGGCGATAAGGCGCTCGAGGCCATTGGATGGGTCACAGTGCACAAGGGCCTCCGAGAGCTGGTGACACCTCGAGAGGAGCTACAGGCCTCAGAGCGGCAGCGCCATATCGAGCAGTGGGCACGGCGCGTCGCTGTGGACAAGAGCCTAGCGGTCAACTCCGTGAACAAGTTCATCGCGGGGCGCAAACATGAGGCCTCATTAGCAAAGAGTTCTTCCCATGGTTCTACCTACCAAACGACGGAGCTTGCGCCAAGCAGCAGCAGCAGCGCAGGACCGCGGCGCAAAAAGGGCGATGCAGAAGTGATGTTGGTTCGCCAGAGCGAGTCCGTGTACCTGCAGGAGCTTCATTCCGACCCAAAGGGGATCGGCTTTGCATTCGGCGGCGTCGAACCTGGGCGGCTGCACGCCAAGGGCGAACTTATCGAGACGCACAAGGTGCACTATTCGATTGCCGTGTGTGGCGTGTACAGATTTCACGTTGGCCTGCGCCATGACGGCGTCGAGCTGCCCGGCTCGCCGTTTCTGCTGCACGTGACAGCCGGGCCTGCCAGCGCACTTTCCACCCGCGTGCCGACAGAGGCGCTGCCGCTCGCCGGAGTCGTGGGCGATAAAGGAGGATGCGAGCTCCTTTTGCAAGCGAGCGATAAGATGGGCAACCGGTGCACGTCAGGCAGCGCTGCCGTCGCGTGCTTTGCCGGCAGCAAAGAAAAAAAGGTCGACACCGTCGTTGTGGACAACAACGACGGCACCTACCTCCTGCGCATGCGCTCGAAATACAGTGGCACTTTCGACGTGCACGTGGCCATCGACGGGCTCGACGTGATCGGCTCGCCCATTCCGATGCGGTTGCTGTCGCAGAATCCGGACCTGACGCAGACCCAGCTGGAGGGTGAAGGCCTGCAAAAAGCAACCGCCGGCAATTCGACAAAGTTCTTTCTGGGATTCAGGGACCAGTACGGCAACGCTGCCGATCCGGGGTCAACGATGGTCTTGGGGATGGCATTGCTTCGGCAGCTTGAAGATAGCACGCAAGGAAAGAATTCGTCCAAGGCGGAGAAGGCGGCGATGGCCGAGCGCTGGAGGCAGGAGCCGCCACACCAGTACGAACTCATCGCGGACAAGGAATTCGACGACAAGCTCGAGGTGCGGTACACGCCCACTCTTGCGGGCAATCTCGAACTGTACCTATGGATCTTGCGCCCTGAGAACAAAGCCATGGGGGGCGCCGGACGGGAGTTGCTCCACAGCACATTTTTCCTCGTTCAATGCGCGGCCGGCAAGGCACACACGGGCGGCAGCTCAGTTAAAGGCTTCACGCGTCTAGAAGTGGTCACAGACAGCAGGGGAAAGGCACCTTCAGGGTCCAAGACGGCGACGACGTCGGCAACACCCAAGCGCAGTCCCGCGCGCGACCAGAAGAGCAGCTACGAAGATTCGGTCGATGTGTACGCGGGCGAGCCTATCTTGGTTCGTCCGCGGATTCGCGATCGGCTCGGCAATCCAACCGCGGCCCCCGACGGCACGCTCAGCGTCCACCTCGAGCTTCCCGACGGCACGAAGGAGGAAATGAAGCTCGTGACTACCATCCGCAGTGGTCTGACTAATTACGAGATCAGGTACGAGCCGAGACGCACAGGCAAATACCAGATGCACGTGAACCTCAAGGATGCGCCAATTGAAGGCTCACCTGTGCGCTTTGAGTGCATCCCTAACTATCCGGACGTCGCCAAGTCCCGGTATATCCTTCCGACGGACACGCCGGCGCTGCTCTCCCACAAGGACTACTACATCACAGTAATCACGTGCGATCGCTGTGGCAACCAGCTCGACCACGGCGGCGCATCCGTCAGTGGCCGGCTGCAGTCTGCCAATTTGCCCCCGCAGCAGAGCGTGATGCTCGACTGTGTCGATCTCGAGGACGGCACGTATCAGCTCAAGATCAATCTGCAGTCAGCGAGCGATCTTAAGGTGATCATCACCATTGACAAGGATCGACAGGGCGAGGGCGGCGGCGAGTTCCCGCCCATTCCGATGACGTTTGTCAATCTGGAAGCGCTCAACAAGAAGGCAGCCAAGCAGGCCAAGCAGGAGGCGATGAAAGAGCAAGCGGCCAGCGAAGGGCGGTTTTGGTCCATGGGGACATCTGGTGGGGACGAGGAGATTACCCTCACCCCAGGTTTGCCCAGCTCGCTGAAAGAGGTGCTGTTACCTCAAGATGATTCGATGGGGAGCACCACGCCGAAATCGGCTCACGATTCGATGGAGAACCCACTGTCCGCGGGCGATTCAGCCGGGAAAGCCAACGCCAAACTCAAGAAGGCTGGCGAAGGAATTGTCCAGGGCTTTGGCAGCACAGACGGCCGGCGAGGGAAGGTCTCCGGCGTGGCGATTGTGTCGGATGCGGCCACATCGGCAGCCAAAGAGACGGCTACGAAGGATGTAAAGGCGACAGAAGGCTCCGCCAGTGGAGCTAATACAAAAATCAAGAAGGCCGGCGAAGCAGTCCTCCAGGGCTTTGGAAGCTCTGACAGCCGTCGAGAGAAGGTCACCGCCGTGGCCATCGTGGCGGATGCGGCCAAGGAGAAGTCATCCAAGCTGAAGGGGCAAGCGTCCGCTTCCGACGTCAGGGCGGCCGACTCAGAAAAGCGATAAGCGAGCGTTCTGGCGATGGACGCGACCAGGCACCAGCCATAGAAGTAGAGCTTGGATCTGTTTGCAAACATTATGATGGCTCCGACAAGAAAACACAGCATGAACTCGCGCGGCGTTGCGCCACCTTGAACGCTAACAAGTGTCACGTCCATCCCGTTCGACATACGTGTAAAGTCTCCAAGTGATGATTGTGACGGATACATCGGATAATACTTATTATTCTTTAGCAGACCTGTTCCTGTAGAGCTGCATCCCTGCAATTCGCCCATTCCCAAACGACAACGGACCGGTCAAGTCGACGTCGCGCGGGCGCGGACAAAAATCGACACTAACAACGTAAGCTTAAGGGGATGCACGCGCCTCTCCCTCTGCGGACGGACCGCGACCGAGCCTCTGAGAGACGAGTTGCGTCAGTGCAGAAAAGCCAGCAACAGACCCTGAAGTTGAGATCATAACTCAGAGACAGTTCAAATTAGCGCCGTTCTGAGCAACACTACCGAGGATGAGTAACCGCTGCGCGGCGGGACCGCGGCCCGTACTATGAACTATCGTACATTCGTACTCTTGGGTCGTGAGGTGGTTGCCTCGCCCCCAGCTTTGCCGGCCGCGCGTTAACCAGAATTGGTTTCATTAGAGGACAGTTCTTGCTGGTGTTGAACGACTCGTGACGTTTGCATGGCAGCAGCGAACACAGGCTTTCACCAGGCGGACCTCAAACAGCCGTCCAGGCCGTGCGTTTCTGAGATCATCCACCGCGCGGCCGTGGATCAGCTCCCTCTAAAGCTCGACAAGCTTCCTCCGGCGTGGGCGCTCAGTGCTGGTTTTGTCAGGTCGGCGGACGATTACACGATCGTGCTATCTCCGGGCGGGACTGCAGAGGACAGTGCCGCGGATGATGCAAAGGCGGTAGAAGGGATTGCGGCCCTCGGCGTTCCCATCGTGAGCAGCGGGCAGCGCGCCATCACGATCACGTCACCGCCGAGCATTGTCGACGGCGACGGGGATGTCTTCGTGGGCCTTTGCGACGCGCGCGAGATGTTCACCGACACCAAGGCTGGGCGCGCGTGGGGCGTGCGGCTCAAGACGGGTGAAGTGCACACCACATCGAATGCGTACTATGCTGGCGAGAGCGGCCGGCTACTCTACGCAGATGGCTACCCGCACGGCGGCCGGCGCGGCCCGATTGTTGGCGCGCTGCTGGTGATAATCATCGTAGACATGGATAAAGGCACGCTAGCCATCCAGATTGGCGACCGGCCACCCGTCGATACGTATGTCGACCTGCGCGGCGTCAAGGCGGTGCGCCCGTGGGCGCTCTGTGTCGGACGCCGTTCGCATGCGCGCACAAAGCCCGACTGGCTCCGTTTAGGCACCGTGCCATACAAGGCCCTCCGCCCGCCCGTGTCACCCGCGCCGCCAGGCACGGTCGTGCAGCCGCCGCCATCGCCCTCGGCGAAATTGGCGCTGGGCATGCCCACGCTCCTCGCACACCCGAGCTCGGCGCGATCTCGGCCGAGATCGGTGCGATCTCCGCGCTCCACGGCGCATCCGAGGCGCGCTATCGGCATTCGCCCGATCAGTGCTGGGGGGCGCGTTTCGCCTCCAAAGGACTCGGCCATGGGCCTAGAGCCGAGGCGCTCTGTGGGCGGCTCGGTGGAGCTGTGGGGCATGGGCCCTGACGCGAAGCGCCAGGCGGCGACGGCGGCCTTGGGTGCCCATCTGCGCCATCCGAGGAAGCTTCGGCTACCGATCGCTTCACAGCTACCGATCGCTTTACAGCTACCGATCGCTTCACAGGCCCATGTTTCCAAATCTGCGTTCGCGGCCATCGCTTCGTCGCGTCCGTACGCCAAGCCGCCGTCGATGAGCCCTGCGCGCTTCGCCCATCTGGCAGCCGCACAAACGGCCTCGGCCGTACAGCGGCGGCTGCAGCCGTACAGCGACGAGGTGCAGCGTGCCACTGGTGGGTACGCCGGGTCCACCGCGGGGATCCTCTGTGGCTTATGCCCCTCGCCTCCAGCGCCGCATATCGCCTCGTCAGCGAGCGCCGGGGATTCCGGCGCCGTGGTGGGCGGCACGGCCGCGCCTTCGCACGATCATGCCCACGAGCTGTCCGGACTGCGCTCCGGCGCGCCCTCGGCGCGGCGCGCACGCGCCCGCCCTGCCTCGGCCGAGTACCGCTCACCCGAGTATGAGGTCGTCAAACCGGCACACTTGTCCGTTCCCGTGCGACCCTCATCCGCCCGCCGCGCGTCGTCACCCGAGTCGGCGCGACTGGCGGAGCTCGAAAGGGCCAATAAGGACCTACAAGCGCGCGTTGAGTCGCTGGAGAAGTCGCTGAACAGAGCTCGCTCCCCGTCGCCGCGATTACGCTCCTCATCACCTGCGATACTCAGCGCGGAGGCCGACGTCGAGGAGACGGAGGAGGGAGAGGACGGCGGGGAGGGCAAGGGTGGCAGCACACGAATGGCGGGTTCGGAGGACGAGGACGAGCAGGACGCGGAGGCGAAGGCTTTGGCGGCGGCGGACGCGGCGGAGGCTATGGCGGCGGCGAACGCGGCGGTTGCGGCGGCGGAGGAAGCGTGGGAGAGGGCTCAGGAGGCCCAAGCTGCCATCAAGCTTCAGGCCATAAAGCGCGGGCAGCAGGCGCGCAAGCAGGCTGCCGCGCTGCGTGCTGCCCCAGTCTCAGGTGCTGTCGCTGCCGAGGACGAC